>ERZ808054.1785-NODE-1785-length-10792-cov-5.646570_pt1 | contig 10792 bp, 10 predicted proteins | sample MGYA00380201_ERZ808054 | MGnify/ENA primary metagenome ERZ808054 (study PRJEB31490, sample SAMN06133419) | mouse gut metagenome | isolation source: Z5_2 | host: mice | place: China: Chengdu | collected 2015-05 ... | reverse complement strand
TCGGTCCCTATCCGGCGCAGGCGGAGGATATTTGAGAGGAGCTGTCCTTAGTACGAGAGGACCGGGATGGACGGACCGCTGGTGGACCGGTTGAGCTACTAAGCTCATGGCCGGGTAGCCAAGTCTGGAAGGGATAAACGCTGAAGGCATCTAAGCGTGAAGCCCCCCTCAAGATGAGATATCCCATTCGAAAGAAGTAAGACCCCTTGAAGACGACGAGGTAGATAGGGCAGAGGTGGAAGTGCAGTAATGTATGGAGCTGACTGTTACTAATCGGTCGAGGGCTTATCCAGAAAGGTTTGATGGGAAGGATTTAGAAGGTAAGGATGATTCAATATGTGGTTTTGAGGGTATGGGAAGCCTGAGAGGGAGAAAGAGAAGAATAGGAAGAAATGCACGAGTGGCTCAGTGGTGGAGTATCGCCTTGCCAAGGCGAGGGTCGCGGGTTCGAATCCCGTCTCGTGCTCTGGTAAAAGAGTCGGAAACGTTGATTTTGCAATGTTTCCGGCTTTTTCTTTTTGAACAGGTGGATGCTCTGGCCAATCTTTAATGAGAAATGGCCAGAGGCAGGTTGTGGATGGCGCGCCTGCCCGGCATTTTGGCCGGGATGTTATAGAAAAAGACAGCTTTGTATATTTTTTGTTTCCATGGCGCATACTGATGAAAAAACATGCGGCCGCCATCCTGGGTCAGCGCCGCGGGGAAAGCGAGGTAGCAGGGCATGGAAGACCATACCATTCGACTTTTAAAGGAATGCGATTCCGGATGTAAAATGGCTGTGAGCAGTATGGAACAGGTTTTAGAGTATGTTTCTGATGAGAAGTTAAAAAAGACTATTGAAGAGTATGAGGAAAAGCATCAGGATATGGAGTATGAGGCATATAAACAGCTTGTGGATCTAAACCAGACTGGAAAGGAACCGGAAAAGCTGGCTTCCGCTTTTTCCTGGATTTCCACGGAATTTAAGATGATGAAGGGCGATGATAAACAGGCGGCCAAAATTATGATGGATGGCTGCAATATGGGGATTCAGTCCATCTGCGGTTTTAAAAATCAGTATATTGGAGCATCCAAAGACAGTATGGCACTGGCGGATCGTCTGGTGAGGACTGAAGAAGCTTTCCGGGACGAGATGAAAGCCTACGTGTAAAAGAAAAAACCATAGGCCTGAACAGGAGCAGAGCCTGGCACTAAAAGCACGTCAGGCTCTGCTCCTGTGCGTCCGCCGTGAACTGTTACAAAATATTTACCAAACATATTAATAATCCTGATAGTCAGGACTGAAATGCAATTGGGTTTCTAAAAACTAAGAAACGCGGAAGACAGCAAACAACAGTCCCCGAACGTCTGCCTGAGAGGCAGATATTACGCGATACCCGGATGGATATTATTTTTCATCACATACCTGGAAGATGAAGAATTTTAAATAGGAGGATTCTTCATCACCCCAGAGGATGGGATGATCGGCGGCCTGGGTGCGGTATTCCACCTGGCGGAGACGCTTGTGGACGTTTCCGGCGGCTTCACGGATAGTTTTGGCAAAAAGGTCCGGCGTCATGAAATGGGAGCAGGAGCAGGTGGCCAGATAGCCTCCGTCCTTTATTAGTTTCATGCCCCGCAGATTGATCTCCCGGTAGCCCTTTATAGCATTTTTAATGGAATTCCTGGATTTCGTGAAGGCCGGCGGATCCAGAATGACCACATCGAATTTTTCACCTTTTTTCTCCAATTCCGGAAGCAGGTCAAAGACATCGGCGACGATGAATTTCACCCGGTCGGAAAGGCCGTTTAAAGCGGCATTTTCTGTGGCCTGGGCCACGCCAGGCTCAGAGGCGTCCACACCAAGAACCTCACTGGCTCCGGCAATTCCGGCATTTAAGGCGAAAGAGCCAGTATGGGTAAAGCAGTCCAGGACACGCTTCCCGCGGCAGAGGCGCTGGATGGCGAGACGGTTGTACTTCTGGTCCAGGAAAAATCCGGTTTTCTGACCATCCTGTACATCTACTATGTATTTGACACCGTTTTCCACAATTTTCACCTTCGTTTCAAAGGGGTCCCCGATGAAGCCTTTAAAACGTTCCATCCCTTCCTGGAGGCGGACCCTGGCATCGCTCCTTTCATAGATACCGCGGATTGTGATGTGATCTTCGGCTAATACCTGTTTAAGTTTTTCAAGAATCACCGGCTTCCATTTGTCAATTCCCAGTGCCAGGGATTCCACCACCAGTACATCGGAAAATTTGTCGATGACAATTCCCGGCAGAAAATCGGCTTCCCCGAAAATCAGGCGGCAGCTTTCCGTATCTACGGTTGCTTTTCGATATTCCCAGGCATTCCGCACACGCATTTCAATAAAGGCATCGTCCACCTTTGAATCCTTTTTTCTGGACATCATTCTGATCATGATTTTGGATTTTGTATTGATAAAGCCGCTTCCCAGGGGGTAGCCGTCAAAATCAAAAACCTGTACCATGCCGCTGTTTTCAAATTTTCCCTCGATCCGGTCAATTTCATTGTCATAAATCCAGAGGCCTCCGGCTTTTAATGCGCGGGCCTCTCCTTTTTTTATATAAACTTTTGCCAGTGCTGTATCCATGATGATCCTTTCCGCCCGCAGGCAACGAATGATACAGCCAGTATATAAGAAAAAAAGGTAAATTGCAAGGCCTTCTGCTTTTGTTGAATCCGGGCACATTTTGTGGTATACTGAATCTGGCAAAGCGGCGTACTTTACGGGGCGTGTATCTGTCAGGACATTCTGTAACACATGTCCGGGCGGTGGACGCCCGGCTTCTACCGAATAACAGGGGACAGGAGAAGATTATGGAAGTGGGCGAAATCAGACGCGAATTGAAGGAAAAGCTGGCTGACGCCGAAAAAATTTTGATTGGAATCGGGGCTGAATGGGAGGAAGATGGAACGGAGAAGGAGAAAATCCTGAAGGAAGCGTTTTCCTTTCTTTTAGAGGTAGTGAGTGGAAAAGATTATTTCGTGATTACGACATTGAATCCGGCGGCACTTTTGAAACGTGGATTTGAAAAGACGCATATGGTGGCTCCTCTTGACGTATCATTAACAGAGGATGAGTGGGACGGCTACATGAAGTGGCTGGCCGGGACTTTAAACAGAAAAACGGTTCTTCTGGAGCTGGGAGAGAATTTTCTGCATCCCACAATAATCCGGTGGCCGTTTGAGAAAATGGCATTCATTAACAAGAAGGCCTGTTTATACCGGGTTCATAAAAAATTTTACCAGATTACGGATGAACTGAAGGAGGAGGCCGCTGCCGTTAAGGAGGATTCGGTACTGTTTATGGCAGAGTGGAGTAAGGAGGAGAAATATGGCAGCAATTAACAATGACTGGCTGGAGCCAATGAGCGGCGAATTTAAGAAGCCGTACTACAAAAAGCTATATGAAACGATAAAGGAAGAGTATGGCACAAGAGAAGTATATCCGGAGCCTGATGATATTTTCAATGCTTTTGCTTTTACCCCGCTTTCCAAAGTGAAAGTAGTAATTTTGGGGCAGGATCCTTATCATGAGCCGGGGCAGGCCCATGGACTGTGTTTTTCTGTAAAGCCGGATGTGCGGATTCCTCCGTCTCTGGTGAATATTTACCAGGAACTTCATGAGGACTGCGGCTGCTACATTCCCAATAACGGTTATTTAAAAAAATGGGCCGACCAGGGAGTGATGCTTTTGAATACGGTGCTGACGGTGCGGGCTCATGCTGCCAATTCTCACAGAAATATTGGATGGGAAGAGTTTACCGATGCCGCAATCCGTGTCCTGAATGAGCAGGACAGGCCGATGGTGTTTATTCTTTGGGGAAAGCCGGCTCAGACAAAGAAAGCAATGTTAAATAATCCAAAACATCTGATATTAGAGGCTCCTCATCCCAGCCCCCTGTCGGCATACCGTGGCTTTTTCGGCAGCCGCCCATTCAGTAAGACGAATAAATATCTGACTGCCAATGGTCTGGAAGCCATCGACTGGCAGATCGAAAATATAGGAGAATAGTATGAGCGGATTCATTGAGTTTTTGAAAATCGTTGTTTTCGGTCTGGTGGAGGGATTTACGGAATGGCTTCCCATCAGCAGCACCGGACATTTGATCCTGGTAGAGAATATTGTACATCTGAATGTGTCAGCGGATTTTATGAATGTATTCCGGGTAGTAATTCAGCTTGGTGCCATTCTGGCTGTACTGGTCTTATATTTCCGGCGGCTGAACCCGTGGGATCCGGGGAAAAAAGAGCCTCAGCGCCTGGCCACATGGCATTTATGGTTTAAAATAGTCGTTGCCTGTCTTCCGGCGGCGGTTGTGGGAATTCTTTTGGACGAGATTCTGGATACGTATCTTTATAATCCGTATGTGGTGGCTGCCATGCTGATTATTTATGGTATTTTGTTTATTGTTTTGGAAAAACACAATGAATTTGTGGATTTCCCCATTAAAAAGGTTTCGCAGATCAGCTATCTGAATGCTTTTTACATTGGACTGTTTCAGCTCCTGGCACTGATTCCGGGAACTTCCCGGTCGGGGGCCACGATTTTGGGAGCCATGCTCCTTGGATGTTCCAGAACGGCAGCATCGGAGTTTACGTTTTTCCTTGGGATTCCGGTAATGTTTGGAGCCAGCCTGCTTAAGATTATCCATTATGGCCTGGCATTTTCAGCGGCGGAAATTTTCTTTATGCTTGCAGGCATGATAATTGCTTTTCTGGTTTCCATGTATTCGATTAAATTCCTGTTAAATTATGTGAAACGTCATGATTTCCGGTTCTTTGGATATTACAGGATTGTTCTGGGGATTATTGTATTGATATATTTTGGCCTTACAGCACTTTTAGCGCTGTAAGAGCCCGAAGTGATGAGAAGGGGCCGTCCGGCATATGTGGATGGCCCTTTATCCGTTCGGAGGGGATGGACTGCGGGAGTCCATATGGCATGAATTACGGAACGCCTGTATAAGTATGAGTTTTCACAAATAGATAAGAAAGTTATCACATTTTTATCACAAATGACTGGTAAACTGTGTTTCAGAAAGTAAGGAAACACAGTAACTGGTCAGTGCAGTGAGTGAAAAGGCCTGCTGAATGGTTACGAAACAAAATAACACAGTTTCATAAAGGAGGAGATCTTTTTTATGTATGAAAATAAATGGACAGAAGGCGAGGATATGAATAACATGGAGAATAACACAGGGATGAACCGGGAAACGGAAGAACCAAAACCCCAGACAGGCCAGAGACGGCAGGTATATGGATTAAGTGGTCAGACCGGGCAGGGAAACCAGTACGGCCAGGGACACCCGGGGTATGGATACTATAATTACAGCCAGGATGCTCAGAATCAGAACTATGCTTCCAATTCCTATACGAACCCATATCAGTATGGGCAGAATCAGAATCCCGGACAAAACGCAGCACCGTCTCCGAAACATAAGATGTCAAAGAAACACTCATATATGAAGACGGGGGCTCTTGTCACTGCCGCGGCACTTCTTTTTGGAGTGGTTTCCGGAGGAACCATGTTTGGCGTGAACCGGGCGGCGGAACTGATGTTTCCGGCCGAGACTCAGGCGCAGGCATCTGCAGAAGCTCCTCTGGAACAGGCACAGGTGACTCCGGCATCTCCCCAGGTATCTTCAGGTGCCGCCTCAGGAGTGGTCATTGAGGATGTTTCCCCCATCGTGGATGCGGTTATGCCCTCGGTTGTTGCTATTACCAATACCACACTTTATAAGAGCAGTTCCTGGTTTGGCCAGTCTCAGACCTACGAGGTACCAAGCAGCGGTTCCGGAATTATCATTGGACAGAATGATTCAGAGGTTCTGATTGTGACCAATAACCATGTAATTGAAGATTCTTCCAGTCTTGCAGTCTCTTTTATTGATGAGAGTGTTGTGGAAGCAGCCATAAAAGGAACAGACTCTGAGTCTGACCTGGCAGTCATTGCAGTTCCGCTGGATAAAATTTCCGCGGATACAAAGGAACAGATCAAGGCGGCCACACTGGGGGATTCAGATTCCTTAAAAATGGGCCAGGGAGTCATTGCCATCGGTAATGCGCTGGGCCGCGGTCAGAGCGTAACCGTAGGCCATGTAAGCGCCCTGGACCGTGAGGTTACTGTGGACGGCATCAGCAAAAAAGTAATCCAGACAGATGCAGCGATTAACCCCGGAAACAGCGGCGGCGCCCTTTTAAACTCCAAAGGAGAGGTTATCGGCATCAATGAAGCCAAGTATGCGGATGCCAGTGTGGAAGGTGTCGGATATGCAATCCCGATTTCCCATGCCAGGGATATTATTGAGGAGCTGAAGTTAAGAACCACGAAAATTGAAGTTGCAGAAGAAGAGCAGGGATATCTGGGAATCCAGGTTCAGAATGTGGATTCCATGATGGCTCAGATGTACGGAATGCCGCAGGGTGTTTATGTTTACAAAATCACTGAGAATTCCGCAGCCGCGGCTTCCGGTCTCCGTGAGAAAGATATCATCACAAAATTTGATGGAGAGACTGTGAGAACCAATGCAGACCTGACAGGATTATTGGCTTACTATAAGGCAGGCACTACGGTGACTCTTACGGTACAGTCCATGGAAAATGGAGAATATGTGGAACGGCAGGTAGAGGTTACCTTAAAGAACCGTCCGCAGCAGGAAACACAGTAAAACAGAAAGAAGAAAAGAGGCTCTTGTCCGTGTTATGCGGGGAGGGGCCTTTCTTTTGCAATCACAGAAACCGCACTGGTTTTGCTTGCGGGAAGAGGGAAAATGCTTTATAATTATTACCTGATATTAGTTTATACAGGGAAATCAGAAGGAGAATGAACTTGGAACATAACGAGAAAAACAGACAGGAATTCCATGAGGATGAGTATGAGAAAGTATGTTATGTCTGCCGCAGGCCGGAGAGCAAGGCCGGCAGGATGATTACCATGCCCGGAGGAGTCGATGTCTGCCGGGATTGTATGCAGAAAGCCTTTGATGCGGTTACAAAGAGCGGAATTGATTTCGGAAAATTCTCCGGAGTGACACCGGAGCAGCTCTGGAACGGTGGTATGCCATTTGGAATGTGGCAGACTGCACCGGCAGCTCCAAAGGCAGACAATCCGAAAAAAGAAGGGGAAGCAGGTGCGGCGGAAAAGACACGTCAGGAAGCCGGTGAGGAGAAGGAGACACGACAGGAAGCGGAAGCCGGTGAGGAGAAGAAGACGCGTCAGGAAGCTGATGAGGAAAAAATGATACAACAGGAAGCCGGGGCGGAAAAGGAAGCTGGCAGTGAGGAGGATGGGGAAGAAGAGCAGGACTCCTCTCCGGGCGGTTTTCCATGGGGGAACATGGGATGGGGAATTCCCATCGGTCAGATTGACTTAAGTGCAATTACCGGAAAAAAGCGAGTGAAGAAAAAAAGAAGCGGGGAGAAAAAGGAGCTTTTTAAACTGGAAGATATTCCGGCTCCCCACATTATAAAAGAACAGCTGGACGAATATGTGATCGGTCAGGAACAGGCCAAGAAGGTGATATCCGTGGCGGTTTACAATCATTACAAAAGAGTCTTTGAGCGTACCTCTCCGGATGCCAAAAAGTATGGGGAGGATGTGGAAATTGAGAAATCCAATATCCTTATGATCGGCCCTACGGGAAGCGGAAAAACTTATCTGGTAAAGACGCTGGCAAAGCTTTTGAATGTCCCTTTAGCTATTGCGGATGCCACATCCCTGACAGAGGCCGGATACATTGGAGATGATATTGAGAGCGTGATTTCCAAGCTTTTAGCCGCGGCTGAAAATGATGTGGATCGGGCAGAAATGGGAATTGTGTTTATTGATGAGATTGATAAAATTGCCAAGAAAAAGTCCACAAACACCAGGGATGTGAGCGGAGAATCGGTGCAGCAGGAGCTATTGAAACTCCTGGAGGGGGCATCCGTAGAGGTTCCGGTGGGAACCAACCAGAAAAATGCCATGACGCCCATGGAAACCATCAATACAGATAATATTTTGTTTATCTGCGGCGGAGCCTTTCCGGATCTGGAAAATATTATTAAGGAACGTTTGACGAAACAGACTTCTATCGGCTTTGGAGCCGATCTCAGGGATAAGTTTGATAAAGACCCCGATATTCTCAGTAAAGTGACCAATAAGGACCTGCGGGATTTCGGAATGATTCCAGAGTTTCTGGGCCGCCTTCCCGTGACTGTAACCTTCCAGGGACTCACAAAAGAATTCCTGATACGGATTTTAAAGGAACCCAGAAACGCTATCCTGAAGCAGTATCAAAAACTACTGGAGATGGATGAGGTGGAGCTTCGGTTTGAAGAGGATGCTCTGGAGCAGATTGCCGGGGAGGCGCTTAAGAAGGAGACAGGAGCCAGAGCTCTGCGGGCGATTTTAGAGGAGTTTATGCTGGATATTATGTATGAGATTCCCAAGGATCCCAATATTGGCTCTGTGACTATCACACGGGCATATCTGGAAAAGCGCGGCGGCCCACGCATTGAGATGCGCGGAGCCATGCTTTTAGAAGAAAATAATTAGGGGCGCAGACGGAGAAAAGCCTCGTATAAATCCAGTGTTCCATATCCAAATTCGCGGTTTGGGTATGTGAGCGCTGGATTTCTTTTCGCTCCCCGAATCAGGTAAGTTTTAATGGAGGAAGTGTTCATAAAGAAATTATTTTTCTGGATAACGCCCCAGTGCAGCAAAATGGCGGCGGCTCCAGACACATGGGCGGCAGCCGAGGAGGTTCCGGTCATCCTGGTAAAGGTGTTTTTGAGGCCGGCGCCCTGGATGTTTACGCCTGGAGCAGCAAGATCGGGTTTTACCTGGCCGATACGGTTGAAACCGCGGCTGGAGTGGATGTAAATTCCTCCGTTCGTATGATCATAGGCAGCCACAGTCAGCAGGCTCTGGGAGTTGCCGGGATCGGTAATTGTTGTATCGGGGTCTGGGCGGAGAAAAAATGTATCATCAGAAATAAAGCCTCTGCTGGGAAGCCAGATATGAAAGGACCCTCGCAGATCCAGCGTTCCGGTGATTGAAAGATTCCAGATTCCCGGCATGGGATTTTTAAAACGAATGAATACCATTTGGCTGCCTGCCGCACCAATGGAAAAATACGTGTAGACGGTGATCTCCGTGCGCTCCAGGAGGAATCTTAAAACATTTTCCTCGCCGGTTCTGGGAGGCAGAGGGGATATGACTTCTCCGGTGGGGGAAGTGAAGCCTACCCGGTAGACTTCCACATCCTGGGCCCAAAGCTCCATGGAAAAGCCGGTATCGTTTTCCCCTACCTTCAGTTCCACACTTTGTATCGTGTCGCCGGGCTCTGTGATTCCGCGGTAATGGTGCCCGAGCCCTGTTTCATTTCCGGCAGCTACCACCAGGGCAGTTCCGATATAGCTGCTCACATCATTTAAGAAGGCACTTAAGGGCGAATTCCCCACATGGCCGCCCTGGTTGGTTCCGATGCCAAGACAGATTACAAGGGGCTTATTGTACTGACGGGCCAGGGAAAGAAGGTAGGTGATTCCCATCATGATATCATTTTCCTGATATGCCTGGGCATCCTGGCGTATCAAATAGAAGTCTCTCAGATACTGTTTGGCAGGTTTGAGTTTTACTACCGCAATATCTGCCTGGGGGGCAGCTCCGGTAAAGTCTCTCTCCTCGTCTTCTCCACCGGCAGCGATGGAAGCCAGAAAAGTTCCGTGGCCGATTTCATCGGTGGAAGGAACCACGGACATGGGATCATCAGAAGAAAGGGCGGTATTGATTGTTTCCCGGGTGTACTGGGTTCCATATAGAGAGCGGAAGGTGTTTCCCGGGACCACGTTTCCGCTTCCATGGGTCTGATCCCAGATTCCAAGAATCCGGGAGGTGCCGTCAGGATTCCGAAAAAGCGGATTCTGATAGTCAATTCCCGTATCCACAAAGCCGATGATGACTCCGGAACCCTTGTTTCCAAGGGCGGGAAGCCTGGAGGCAGGAAGAATGCCGGAAGATTCCATGCTGGTGGAGTCCAGGAGAGAATAGAGCTTGGGAACTGCGGCATAGGTGTAGGAAGAGAAGGTAAGGGGCTCCAGGTCGCGGAGGGCCATGTATATGATGGCAAATTGCTGGCTGATGAAGTCAATGCATTCAGTTCCGGTTTGGGTAACGAATTCCTGAGGAGAAAGAGGGTATCTGGAAATAAATTCTGCATACTCCTCAGAGGCTACATTTTCAATACAGGCCATATTCATACTCCAGAATGAAGTTGTTTATAATATATGAAGAAATGGGCTGAAATATGTGAAGGCAGCAGCATGGCGGGAAAAGTCAGGGACGGTTTCCATGGAAATATATGGACGGAGCCGCAAAAATAGTGTAATATAAGGAAAGAAAGGGGATTTGCTATGTTTGGATTTCTGACATTTGGTACAACACTTACATTTTTGGATCTGGCATTAAAAAAACAGGTCGAGGCACAGGATGATAAGAATTTTCCGAGAGAATTAAAGGGTTCCCGGGGGCTTATATGGCTTTATAAAAACCATAATCCGGGATTTTCCTTCGGATTCCTGAAGGGAAGCCGGGCAGTGGAGCTGGTCCCCTTATGTCTTGCATCGGGAATCGCAGGGGCATGGACGTATTTAATGGGCGCCAAAGGAAAGTTTATGGAAAAGCTGGCCCTGACCCTGATTCTGGCCGGGGGAGTCAGTAATGTTTATGACAGAATGGTCCGCGGCTATGTGGTGGATTATTTCAGCATACGCTGGAAGGGATTAAAGAAAGTGGTATTTA
>ERZ808054.1784-NODE-1784-length-10798-cov-4.006156_pt1 | contig 10798 bp, 7 predicted proteins | sample MGYA00380201_ERZ808054 | MGnify/ENA primary metagenome ERZ808054 (study PRJEB31490, sample SAMN06133419) | mouse gut metagenome | isolation source: Z5_2 | host: mice | place: China: Chengdu | collected 2015-05 ... | reverse complement strand
GGAAGTGTATAAAAAGGATAATAAGAAATATTGTAAAAAGGGAGCTTTAAATACATCGGGATTAGAACATGTTTCCAATCTGAAAGCTAATGAAAACAAGTGGAAGCATTATCTGCCTAAGATAAATTGTGTTGAAGGAACATTGGAGAATGGAGAGTATATATTACCTTATATTGAAGGTGTTGATTTAGATGTTATTTTTTATGAATATAGAAATGATATTGATCTGTTTGTAAACAAGTATTGCTATTACATAGAAAAATATCTAAAGCCTTCAAAAAACGAGATGATCCCTTTTTCTATATCGGAAGAGTTTATGTCTGTATTTGGAAAAACCTGTCCGTTTGATCAGAAATCTTTGGAATGTACGAACGCTGATTTGATCTTTTCAAATTTGAAGTTGGCTAATGGTGAGAAACTGTATTGTTTTGATTATGAATGGGTTTTTGATTTTTTAATCCCCTATGAATTTGTAATTTGGTACAGTGCCAACCAGTTATATGAAAAGTACAGGGCTTATTTAAAAAACAGAATATCCAAAGAGGAATTTTTGACAGAGGTTGGAATTACAAAAGAAAACATACCAATCTATGAAAATATGGATTGGAAATTCGGGCGTTACGTTTCGGGGAAAAACAGGGAGAATAATTATTTATTTAATTACCGTAAAAATGCAGTAATTCAGAATATCAAATTTACGTAGGAAGAAAGAGTGGCTGCCGTGGATCGGATTTTTAGTAATAGTACGCAAATCATCGCCGAGATTTTAAACCGTATTTTAAATTGTATGCAGAAAAAGAGGTTATATGTTTACGGTGATATGGGTGAATCATTAAACGGGCTGTACCAACGGATTGATACCGTGAGGCTGATTCGTTTGGATGATTCCCTGGAAGGAATTTTCTATATAAAATGCAAAAATACAGGGGAGTTACGGAATGTGGTTCCGTGGATTCAGGAGCACAGGGGTAAGTCTGAGATTCTCCTTCATGTGGAAAGCGGCATGGAAGCGGATGAAGCGGCTGCAAAGGGATTAGGGACTGTCTGCAGGCTGGAGGATTTTTCCAAAACGGCGGGAAGCGTTTTCCTGATAGGAAAAACATTTGACGAATCCAATGTAATCTGCCATGTACCGGCGGATTTTAAAATACTGGCAATTGTTCATGTTTACAACGAAGCGGATATAATGGAAGCGCTTGTTTGCTATTTATTGGAGCAAGGAGTGGATGTGTACATTGTGGATAATTGGTCGGAGGACGGTACGTATGAGATTGCCCAAAATCTGCGGGAAAGGTTTCCGGAGAGGGTTTTTGTGGAAAGATTTCCTGAAAACGGGAGAACGCAATATTTCGAGCTGTATCGGCAGTTGGAACGGACGGAGGAACTGGGACGGTGTCTGCAGTATGACTGGTTTATCCACTACGATGCGGATGAAATGAGAATCAGTCCATGGAAAAATGCGACATTACGGCAGGCGGTTTATTATGCGGATCTTTTGGGGTATAACCTGATCGAAAATACGGTCATTGATTTTAAATTAACGGAAGATACAAACGAAAGTATATTTATGAAAGACGTTTATTTTGATTTCGGTCATAGAAATTCTCATTTTAAGCAGACCAAGTCGTGGAAGAAGACGGATTTCATTACCTTAAAGGAATCAGGCGGACATGTTGCCGTTGTGCCGGAACCTAAAATATTCCCCTTGAAAATACTGCTCCGCCATTATCCTTTCAGGAATTTGAAACAGGCAGAAAAGAAAGTTTTTATGGACAGGAAGCCTAGATTTGTGAAAGAAAGGGGAAAACGGGGATGGCATGGGCAATATGATGCCATGAAGGATAAAACGGATTTACTGACGGCCCCGGATAAATTGTTAAAGTGGGATGGGGAAACGGCGGAGCGGTATTATGTACCGTTGTTTTTGGGATGCGGAATAGCCGTAGAGATGTTTAATGGCAGTAATTGGTCTGTGCCTCAGAAACTGATAAATAAGAGAATTGTACTTTATGGAGCCGGGAATATCGGGAAGGCAGTATATCCGGTTTTTGCAGAGTCGTGCGAGATGGTGGGCTGGGTAGATAAAAAATATAAGATGATTCCTGATATGTACTGTGAATCCGTAGCGGCTCCGGAAAAAACCGTTCAAATGGATTTTGATTATCTTGTAATTGCGGTGGAAGACGAAGGCATAAAAGAAGAAATCAGAAACCAGTTGCATGGTTTGGGCATAGATGATGAAAAAATCGTTTAAGGACGCGGAAATTTTTCTATAAGCATGAAAACCGAAAGGACAACCAAAATGAAGAACGCTCCCATCGATATCGTCCTCCCATGGGTGGACGGCAGCGATCCTCAATGGAGGGCAGAAAAAGACAAGTATGACAAAAATCACGGGACATCCGAAGTCCGCTATGAGTCCTGGGACAACCTCCAGTATGTTTTCCGGGGAATCGAAAAATACATGCCCTGGGTCCATAAAGTGTTTTTCGTAACCTGGGGGCACGTTCCCGGATGGATGGACACGTCTTATGAGCGGTTAAGGGTCATAAAGCACGGCGATTACATACCGTCCCGATACCTGCCCACGTTTAATTCCAATGTCATCGAAATGAATTATTTCCGTATCGGGGAATTAAGCGAAAACTATATCCTGTTTAACGACGACCTGTTTCCGCTTCGCCCGGTACCGGAGGAATATTATTTTAAGGACAACCTTCCCCGCGGGGAGGCGGTGGAAACCCATTTTATCCTGAAAGCGGATAAGGGCATGGATTTGCAGATGAATTATGCCTGCGTCAACAACATGGTCCTTCTGAACCGGAATTTTGACAAACGCAGGGTGGTGGCGGAAAACAGGGAAAAGTGGTTTGCGTCGGTATACGGCAGCCGTTTGCAGCAGAATGTGAACCTGGAGTTTTGGAATCACTTTGAATCATTTGTGTATCCGCATGAAGCGATGCCGATGAAGAAATCCGTCTTAAGGGAAATATGGGAGAAAGAGCCGGAAATGCTGGATACGGCGTCCCGCAATAAATTCCGTGCCCATTCCGACGTCACGCAGCGGCTTGTAACCATGTGGCAGATTTGTTCCGGGAATTTCGTGCCGCATAAATTCGAAGGGAAAATGTTCCTGGTGGATCGGGATAACTGCAGAGAGGCGGCGGAAGCCATCCGCAGCCGCGCTTATCCGGTTATCAGTTTAAACGAAACGGATACGGAAATGTTTGGCATGATAAAAGACACGGTGAACCGTGCGCTGGAGGAAATACTGCCGGACAAGTCTTTGTTTGAATTATAAGGAGTATGGCTTTGCAGACATTGGAAATCAGGGAAAACGACAGGATATTGGTGGTTGCGCCGCATCCTGACGATGAGTGTATCGGTGCGGGAGGACTTCTCTGCGTTTATCCGGGACAGTGCAGTGTCCTGGTGCTGTCCGACGGCAGGGAAGGGCAGGGGGACAGTGCGTCGGAGACGGTGAAAGAAATCAGAAAAGCGGAATTTACGGAAGAAATGGAATATTTGGGAATCCGCGATTACCGGATGCTTGGGATTGAGGACGGTACGCTGGCACGGCATACGGATTGTATGGAAACCGTGGAGCTGTCGGGTTATACGAAAATATTCGTGACGGGTATGCATGATAACCACCCGGACCATACGGCGGCATTTGCCAGCGTATGCCGGGCAATGCGGAAGCAGGAAAGGACTGATACGCAGCTCTATCTTTATGAAATCCATGCGCCGCTGCAGGATGCCACGCATATGCTCGATATTACGGACGTCATGGACAAAAAACTGGAACTGGTAAGGTTCCACCGCTCCCAGTTGAAAGGAATGCCTTATGACAGGTATGCCAAAAATATGGCGGAATACCGGGGTCTACAGAACCGTTTGCCGGGACGCTGTTTGGAAGTGTATACCCGCGTGCCCCCGGACAGGGAAGCGGATGCCGGCAGAATAGGGCTGGAGGAAAAACTGCAGAAGCACATCCTGTTCTATCAGGTTTTAACGCGGTGGCTGGAGTTAAAGGTGGAAGGGCATGGAACCGGGGAGCTGCTGGCGGGACGGGGATACCGCAGGATTGCCGTATACGGATATGCGGAACTCGGAAAACTGCTTTGTTTGGAATTATGCGGAAGCGGAATGGGGGATTTGGACAAAGCGGACTCCGGGACGGCGGATGTCAGGGTTGCTTATGTGATGGATAAAAAGGTAAAAGATACGGGGCGGGAAGAACTGCCGGTCTATGTACCGGGGAGTGGGCTGCCCGCAGTGGATGCGGTGGTGGTTACGGCAGTCTACGATTTCGACGGAATCCGGAAAGAATTATCGGAAATGGGATTTTGCCATGTGCTCTCCCTCAGGACGCTTTTAGGATGGAAAATTCGGGAAGAAGGCGGAAGGGAAACGGAAGGGATAAAAAAGAAGGGATGAAAAAGATTATTGTATTTGGAACCGGAAACTATTTTGAGAGTAAGAAAAAAGAGCTTTGGCAGCGCTATGAGATTATGGCTTTTTTGGATAATAAAGTCGGTTTGGGGGAAGACGTGACCTATGGGGATACGGGGATTAAAATCAGGAATCCCGCCATGCTGGATCAGGGGGATTCCACGGAAATTTTTCTGATGTCCGTGCATTTCGTAAGTATGTGGAAGCAGTTATGCGGGATGGGGATTGCGCCGGAGCGGCTGGTATTTCCCTATACGCTGCAGCCGTATTTTGAAAACGAGGATGCGTTGTGCCATTGTTTGGAAAAAATCGTGTTTTCCGCGGATTTCTTTTCCTGTTTCCGTAAGGACGGGAGTGTGGTGCGGATAGAGGATGAACGGCAGTGGAGGGCTTTTTTGCGGGAGGCGTACAAAGAGAAGTATCCCATCATCCATGCGGTTGCGGATATGCCGCCGGAGCCGGTAAGCAGGCAGTTCGGAACGGAGAGGGGAACCCCGGTGGACCGTTATTACATCGGGCGTTTTTTGGAGGAACACAGCGGTTGTATCCGGGGCGATGTGCTGGAAATTGAGGACAGTGCCTATACGGAACGGTTTGGCGGGGAAAAGGTCCGCCATGCCTTGGTCATGGATGTGGCGAATACCGGTCCGGGCGTCACTTTTCTAGGGAACCTGGAAACCGGGGAGGGAATTAGGGACGGAATTGCGGACTGCCTGATTCTGACGCAGACGTTGATGTATATTTTTGATGTAAAGAGTGCGGCGCATCATATCGGCCGGCTGTTAAAAAAGGGCGGGAAAGCGCTGATTACCTGTTCGGGCATTTCCCAAAATTCCATCAGGTGCATGGCTAACTATGGATGTTACTTTAATTTTAACGAGGATGCGCTGGAGCGGATGTTTGAAGACGAGGCGGGACTGCGGGTGACGGAGAAAGGAAGCTGCGGAAATGTAAAGACGGTATCCGCCCATCTGAACGGATTATGTATGGAGGATTTGGAGGAAGAAGATTTCGTGGTCAATGACAGGTACTATCCGTTAATCGTATATGCCGTGGTGGAGAAAGTATGAAAGAAAACGGAATGGAAAATGAAACCGGAAATGGAACGGAAACAGGAAATAAATCCGGAAATAAAGCAAAGAAAATACCCAAAGTACTGGCAGTTTATCTGCCGCAGTTTCATGAAACGCAGGACAATAACCGCTGGTGGGGCAAAGGTTTTACGGACTGGGAGTCCGTAAAGACGGCGGAACCCTGTTTTGAAGGGCATGAAGAACCGAGGATACCGCTCCATGGGGAATATTATGATTTGGGTAGGAAAGAAACCATGCTCCGGCAGGCCAAACTGGCGAAAAAATATGGAATCGGCGGGTTCTGCTTTTACCATTATTATTTTAAGGACGGGAAAAAGGAACTGGAACTGCCTGCGCAAAACCTGCTACGGTGGAAAGACATTGACATGCCGTTTTGTTTTAACTGGGCAAGCGAGTCATGGATCCGGTCATGGAGCAGGATTAGCGGGAATGTGTGGGCGGAACGGTATGAAGGAGCGGGGGAAAAGGTACCGGACGGAATCCTCGTGCAGCAGGATTACGGAAAAGAAGATGAATGGAGCCGGCATTTTGAATATTTGCTGCCCTTTTTCCGGGATGAAAGATACATAAATCTGGACGGGAAACCCGTTTTTCTCTTTTACAGTCCGGACGACATCAAGTCGCTGCGCCAAATGACGGCCTGTTGGCGGGAACTGGCGGCGGAGAACGGCCTTCCGGGATTGTACCTGATTGGGGCGCGCATGACGGTACCGGACAAATGCCTGGACGCGGCGCTGGTTTACGAGCCGCGCAACAGTATGAATCGGCTGAACGGTGCAGGGATGGCGGAATTGAAAAACGGGGTGAGGTGTTACGATTACCGGGACATGTGGAAAAGCGTGCTGGAAACGGAGCCGTTTTACGGGTACCGAACATATTTCTGCGGGATTACCGGTTATGACGATACGCCGCGGCGGGGAAAGAGCGGGGAAGCGCTGGTACAGGATTCCCCCGGTATTTTCCGTGAGGGTCTAAAAGGGCTGCTGCAGAAAAGCATCCGGTACGGCAATGAATACCTGTTCCTCAACGCATGGAACGAATGGGGGGAAGGCATGTACCTGGAACCGGACGGGCGGAGCGGATACCGTTATTTGGAAGCTGTGCGGGATGCAATCCGTGATGCCGCCGCGATGCTAGATGCAGACATGGAAGAAGCGGACAGAGCAGGGGAGGAAAACGAAAGCATCCGAACTGCGGAGGAGGCAGTCCGGCGGGAGATTTCGAAATTGGATTATCATTTGAAAAAATTCAAGCGTTTGTTCCAAACCGTGGACCGGTGGCTGTTTTTGGAACAGGAGGATCGGGTTTGTTTTTCGGCCTTATTGGAAGCGGAAACCGTGGATACGGTGGCGGTTTACGGAATGGCGGCATTGGGGAAACATCTGCTGTTACAGCTTAAGAAGGAAGGAAGAACGGTTGCGTTTGGCATTGACCAGTATGTTGGGCAGTTTGGCAGCGATTGTGCGGTTTACCGCCCGGAAGATGAATTTCCCCCGGTGGATGCCATCATTATAACGGCATATGATACGGCTGCGGTCACGGAAATGCTGCGTCGGAAATATCAGGGAAAAATTTTTGCCCTGGATGAAATGGTGGATGCCATGGGAAAGCAGGAGTGAAAGGAAAGTAAGAAGGAGGAAACAGAACATGAAAGTATTATTATTGGGGGCAGGGGAAAATGCGAGGAGGTTCCTGCGGCACCATCCGGCGGCCCGTAGGTTGGAAATCACGGCTGTGGCGGATAATGACAGCGCAAGGTGGGGAGAGGTGTTTGAGGAAAAATACACGGTGGTTTCCCCAAAGGAAGCGTTGGAACAGGAATGGGATTTCATAGCGGTGACCCCGGCTGCTTATTTTGAAATGGAGGAACAACTGGTATCCGAATTCGGCGTGGAAAAGGAGAAAATCGTAAGGGCCAGCGATTTCCTTGTACCGGCTCTGGCAAATTTGGGAAGTGTTCGGCTGGAATGCGATTACGACGGCTGTTACGAAGTAAGCAGGCTCATACCGGACCGGGTCATTCCGGGGAACGGACTAGAAGAATTTTATTTTAAACGAGACCACAGGGTAATGAACAAATGGTGGCATTATTTTGAGGTATACCACGCCTTTTTCCAAAAATATGTCGGAAGCGCGGTGAAAATACTGGAAATCGGCGTTTACAAAGGCGGTTCCATGCAGATGTGGAAAGATTATTTCGGGGAACAGGCCACGATTGTCGGCATGGATATCGACCGGAACTGTAAGCAGTATGAAGATGGAAATGTCCATATATGCATCGGCTCCCAAGCGGACCGGGAATTTTTGGAAGACGTATCGAAAAAGTGGGGACCGTTCGATATTGTGCTGGATGACGGAAGCCATGAGGTAAAGCATCAGATTATCACCTTCGAGACACTCTTTCCGCTGCTTAAGGAGGGCGGGGTGTATGTTTGCGAAGACTGCCAAAGCTCTTATTCCGCCAGATATAACGGCGGGTACCGGAAACCGGATACTTTCATGGAATACAGCAAGAATTTTGCCGACTGTGTCAACAGCCAATATGTGGATTTGGGAAGGGAAAAGGAACTGCCTGCTTATGCGGAAGACATAAAGGCATGCCATTATTATGATTCCATGGTGGTACTGGAGAAAAAGCGCAGGGGTTACTCCTTCTTTACGGAATATGGAAAGCGGTAACAATTGCGATGCGGATAATGAAATGGTTTTCTATGCCGTACCTTAATGGGGAGGGCGGAAAGAAAGCCGGACAGCACGGAAACGGGGGAAAACATGAAATTCCTTATTTTTGGGACGGGCGATTATTACAACAGATACAAAAAGTGGTTTGCGCGGGAAGATATCGCTGCGCTGCTGGACAATGCGCCGCAAAAGCAGCATACCCTTATGGACGGGGTGGAAATCCTCCCGCCGGAGGAAGGGCTGAGGCTGCCCTATGATGTGATTGTTATCCTGAGCTTTTATGTCACACAGATGAAACGGCAGTTGGTTTCCCTTGGCGTCCGGGAAGACCGGATTTTCCATTTTTATGATTTACACCGGCTGTTCGGCCGGAACAGGCGGAGATGGGGGATCCGGTATTACATGGATGCGGAAGAAACCGTGAAATCCCCCAAAGGTTTTCCTGGGAAAATCCTGCTTCTGTCCAATGACCTGACATTGGGGGGACCTTCCATTGCGCTGTTTCATGCAGCAGCGGTTTTGAAAAAGCGGGGGTATCCGGTGGTTTATGCATCCATGTTGGACGGGGCGCTACGGGAGATTTTGGTGGAACACGGCATTCCCGTAGTGGTGGATGAAAACCTGCAGTTGGCGACCATGGAGGAAACGGAGTGGGTCGGCACGTTTTCGCTTATTGTGTGCAATACCCTGAATTACCATGTATTTCTTTCGGAGCGGAATACGGAAATTCCCGTCCTTTGGTGGCTGCATGATGCGGGCTTTTTTTATGGCGGCGTCAGGAGGGAAGTCATGGAAAGCATCCCTTTATCGAATTTAAAGGCGGTATCCGTCGGGCCGGTTCCCGAAGCGGCCGTCAGGGAATTTCTGCCCGGTCTGGAGTGCGGCAGGTTATTGTACGGTGTTGCGGATGCTGCGGGAAGCGGGGCGGAAGGGCGGAAGGATTCCGGAAACGTATGTTTTGCCACCATCGGCTTCCTGGAGGAACGCAAGGGACAGGATATCCTGCTGCGGGCTATCCGAGTGCTGCCGGAAGACGTCAGGAAGCGGTGCCGCTTTGTTATCGCAGGTCATGACGGAACTGTGTTTGGGGAGGAAATCCGCAGGAAAAGCGCCGGTATTCCTGAAATCGTCTTTACGGGAAGTATCGGCCGTGAAGAAATACACAGGCTGTTAAGCCGCTCGGACATACTGGTCTGTCCGTCCAGGCAGGATCCGATGCCCACCGTTGCGGCGGAAGCAATGATGCATTCCGTACCCTGCATTGTTTCGGATGCGGTGGGGACAGCCGCTTACCTGCATGACGGGGAAGACGGGTTTGTATTCCCAAACGGGGATGTGGCGGCTTTGGCAGGAAAAATGGAACAATGCATACAGGGAAAAGGACGGACGGCGCATATGGGGAAAAAGGCGAGGAAACTTTATGAAACGTATTTTTCCATGGAATCGTTTGGGGAAAACTTCATGAATATCCTGGAGGATATGTTTGTACCGTGAAGGAGATTCCTGCACATTCCGGGGAAGCTGCGGCAGAGGTGGAAAAATGGGTATGGATGAATTGGTTGCAAAGTACCGGGGCAGGAAGACGGCGGTTTACGGACTCGGTGCGGAAACCCCAAAGGCGCTGACGGATTTGGAGGGAAATTTTGAGGTCATGGGGCTTTTGGACGGTTTCCGGGAAGACGGGGAAATGTATGGAAAACCGGTGATTCCGTTCGGGGAAGCGGTGAAAAACGGGGTGGAGCTGATTTTTGTGGCCGCACGTCCCGGTTCCTGCAGGGCCATTGCAAAAAGAATCGGCGGAAGGTGCAGGGAGTGCGGCATTCTGCTGATGGATACCAGGGGAAAGGATCTTTTGGCGGAGAAAAAGGCGGTGTATGATTTTTCGGGAGCGGACGGCGTGACAAGGGCAGATTTGGAACAAAAAATTGCGGATGCCGATGTGGTCGGTTTTGATTTTTTTGACACGCTTATCATGCGGCAGACGTTATCGCCGGAAGACGTGATTTGGCATACGGCGTGCAGGATATGGGAAAGCGGCGTTTCCGGCGGCAGTATTCCAAACCGTGTTTCCAAAGAGGATTTCTGTAAAAAAAGGCTGGAATGCGAGAAGGAACTGACGAGGCAAGGGGCACCCGGACTTTGTGAAATTTACCGGAAGGTATTGGAGGGGCTTCGGATGCCGGAAGAAGAAAGCGGCATAACCGCAGAAGCCATGGCAAAACGGCTGGCGGATTTGGAGTGGGAAACGGATGCGGAGCTGCTGGTTCCGAGGAAAGACGTGTGTGACATTTTCAGGGAAACCGTTTTGGCAGGAAAACGGGTATATATTGTTTCCGATTCCTATTACGGAAAAGGACAGCTTGCCGGAATTTTGGAAAAATACGGAGTTACGGGGTATGCGGACCTGTTATCCTCCAGCGATTACGGGACGGGAAAACAGCAGGGGTTATATGAAATACTGAAACGAAAGGAACCCGGAAAAAACTGTCTCCACATCGGCGATGATCCCGTGGCGGACGTGGAGAGCGCCATACGGCACGGTATAGGGAGATGCAGGCTGCCGGGTG
>ERZ808054.1782-NODE-1782-length-10817-cov-4.504749_pt1 | contig 10817 bp, 11 predicted proteins | sample MGYA00380201_ERZ808054 | MGnify/ENA primary metagenome ERZ808054 (study PRJEB31490, sample SAMN06133419) | mouse gut metagenome | isolation source: Z5_2 | host: mice | place: China: Chengdu | collected 2015-05 ... | reverse complement strand
TTCTGTTGAAGCATTGCCGCCGGAGGCCATGAGCCGGAAGATCATATCTGAGGTATTAACGTTAGGCGTTAAAGCAGTTGACGGATTGATCACGGTAGGAAAAGGACAAAGAATCGGGATTTTTGCCGGGTCAGGTGTAGGAAAGTCTACCCTGATGGGAATGTTTGCAAGGAACACGAAAGCAGATATCAATGTGATTGCGCTCATCGGGGAGCGGGGAAGGGAAGTTCGTGAATTTATAGAAAGGGATTTAGGACCTGAAGGAATGCAGCGTTCTGTGGTAGTGGTTGCAACTTCTGATAAGCCGGCATTAGAGCGTAAAAAAGCGGCGCAGACGGCTACGGCTATAGCAGAGTACTTCAGGGATCAGGGGAAGGACGTTCTGTTAATGATGGATAACCTGACCCGTTTTTGTATGGCACAGAGAGAGATTGGTCTTGCCAGCGGTGAACCGCCTGTAACGAGGGGATATCCGCCCAGCGTTTATTCTGAGATGCCAAAGCTCTTGGAGCGTGCTGGCTGTTCGGATAAAGGCTCCATCACAGGGCTTTATGCGGTACTGGTAGACGGAGATGATTTTAATGAACCGATCACGGATACTGCAAGAAGCATTTTGGATGGACATATTATGTTAAACAGAAAGCTGGCGCACAGAAATCACTACCCGGCTGTGGATGTACTGCAGAGTATATCCAGATGCATGAGCCAGGTGGCAGACAGAGAGCATAAAGTCTATGCCGGCAAGCTGAAGAACGTTTTGGCTACTTATAATGAAGCGGAGGATCTGATCAATATCGGAGCCTACAAAGCGGGAAGTAATCCGGCGATTGATTATGCAATCCAGAAAATTTCGGAAGTTAATGAATTTCTGATGCAGGAAGTCAATGAGAAATTTACTTTTGAGGAAACTCTGGCGCGCCTGCGGGGGATTTTTGACGAAGGTCCGAAAGAGTGATGCGCCGGAATGGGACGGTAAATGGCTAAATTTATTTACAGGATGCAGAACATTCTGGAAATCAAACTGAAAATGGAAGACCAGGCGAAAACCGAGTTCGCAACGGCTAAGATACACCTCGACGAGGAAGAAGAAAAACTTCAGTTTTTAAGGGACAGGAAAGCCGGTTATGAGGAACAGGGAAGAGCGCTTAGAAGAAACAGCCTGAAGGTTCGGGAGATTCTCGAAAACAGGCAGGCTATAGACAGAATGGATGAATTTATTTTGTTTCAGTTAAAAAATGTGGAGAAGGCGCAGCAGGAGCTGGATCAGGCAAGAGAAAGGCTTACAGAAGCCATGCAGGAGAGCAAGACCCATGAGAAGCTGCGCGAAAAGGCATTTGATCAGTTTATCCATGAAGAAAATGTCAGGGAAGCAAAAGAGATAGATGAGCTTACCAGCTATGTACATAGCAAGAGAGCATAGCGCACGGCATGGTGGTATAAAAGCATAAACACATTAGGAAAGAGTGGAATCAGATTATGCCCATTGATGAAGGATTGACACCGGATGACGCGAAACTGGAAAAACAGCGTATAAAGGAAGAAAAGAAGAAATTTAAAGAGGAACAGAAGGCACAGCGCAGGGAGGCTAAAGAAAAAGCCAGGGAAATTGCTGACAGGGAAGCAGATCTTACAGACGAAAGCGGCGCCAGCACAGCCTCGGTATTTATGGTAACCTTTGTGATCGTGCTGATTTGGATTGCTATTTTGTGCCTGGTGGTGAAGCTGGATTTCGGCGGTTTCGGGAGCAATGTGCTTACCCCTATTTTAAAGGATGTACCAGTACTTAATCTGATTTTGCCCAGCCAGTCGGATATTCCGGTCAGCGAGGATGGTACGGCGGAGGGCGAGTATAGCGGATATAGCGACCTGCGTGAAGCGGTGGATTATATTAAGGAGCTGGAACTGGAACTGGAGCGCGCCCAGTCAGCCCAGAAGGCCAGCGCGGAGAAAGTGGAAGAACTTCAGGCGGATGTAGAGAGGCTTAAGAGCTTCGAAGAAAAACAGGTAGAATTCCAGAGGCTTATTACAGAGTTTTATGAGGAAGTGGTTTATGCAGATCACGGACCTGGAATCGAAGAATATCGGAAATATTACGAAGAGATGGATCCTGCCACGGCAGAGTATCTGTATAAGCAGGTGGTTCAGGAGATAGAAGAAAGCGATGAGATTAAGGATTACGCGCAGGCCTATTCTGAGATGAAGGCGAAGAGTGCGGCGACTATTTTTGAATCCATGACGGATAATCTGGATTTGGTAGCCCGGATACTGGGTGTAATGGATGCAGATAAGAGAGGGGATATTTTGGGGGCAATGGATCCGGAAATTGCCGCCAGACTTACCAAAATCATGGATCCCGAATCTTAAGGAATCTGCACCTTAAACCGATATAAATAGCGAACCTTGAAAAAGAGCCGAAAGGCTTATAGGGGAAAGGAGGAATGCAAATGACGAGCACACCTGTAAAAAATGTGAGCGCCCTGATGAATTTTGTGGGCGGAAAAGGACTCACAACCATGGGTGCTACGAACCAGACAGGCAGCTTTGGCGACATTATGTCAAAAACAAAAGGCGGCGATAATTTAAACAATCAAAGTCAGATGGCAGCCAAAACAACAGTTCGGGATTCTGCCGCCAGCCGTAAGGACATGGTGAAAAATGCAGCAGAGACGAAAGTGTCATCCCAGACAGATGTGACAGCTGAAGAACAGGCAGATGCGTTGAACAAAGCAGGAGAAGAACTGGTGAAGGACATTGCTGAGGAACTGGGAGTTCCGGAAGAAGATGTGTTAAAGGTAATGGAGATGCTGGGGTTTTCTGCTTATCAGCTTTTAGAGCCTGCCAATCTAACCCAGCTTGTGCTTGCTGTTTCAGGAGAGGCGGATGTATCGGCGCTTCTTACTGATGAGGGACTGTTTGGAAAGTTGCAAAATATTTTGCAGCTTGCTGCGGATGCCAGACACAGTCTGATGGAGAAGACCGGGCTTTCGCCAGAAGAGATGCAGTCTGTGTTAGAACAGATGAAAGAGTTGGCAGCACAAAAGGGCGAAAACAGTGGGCAAACGAGTGACGCAGAAGCGGCAGAGGAAAACGAGCCTCAGGTTACAGTGGAAGTGAAGGTGAATGGTGAAACCGTACAGCTTTCAGCCGACGAAAACGGCAATGTAGAAAAGACCATCGGCGTGACCGAGCAGGGAAGTGACAAATCCGCAGAACGCTCAGAAAATGACAATAGCCAAAACGGTGAATCCAAAGGGAAATCTGAAGGCAACGGACAGACGGAAAATCCGCTGATCGATACGCTGCTTCAGAATAAGGTACAGGTTCAGGAAGCGGCAGCGCCCCAGACGATGGAATCTTATTTCAGCAGCCAGACCCAGGATATTATGGATCAGATCATGGATTACATGAAGATTCAGTTAAAGCCGGGCATGGATCAGTTGGAATTACAGCTGCATCCTGCGAGTCTTGGAAACGTACACATCCAGATCCTTTCAAAGGGAGGCGAGATCACAGCACAGTTTCAGGTACAGAATGAAACGGTAAAGGCAGCCATTGAAAGTCAGGTAGTAGAGCTGAAGCAAAGCCTGGAGGACCAGGGCGTAAAGGTGGAAGCGGTTCAGGTAACTGTAGAAAGCCATGGATTTGAAAGCAATCTCTGGCAGGGGCAGGGCAGGGAAGAAAACGCTGCATCCCAGGATGAAAAGAGGACGCCCAGAAGAATCAATTTAAATGATCTGGATGCACTTTTTGAGGAAGAAGCCAGTGAAGAAGAGCTATTAAATGTCCAGATGATGGAAATGAATGGCAACACAGTGGATTACACAGCATAACAGGGTGCCAGCCGCAATGATGATGGCAGTTGGCACAGAAAGGAAAGCAAATGGCAGTAACAGCAATAGTAGATAAAGGAAAAATCCTTGAAACTGCTACAGAGTCTTCAGTAAAAAATGCCGCCTCAAAGAATGGGATGGATAAGGATGCATTTTTACAGCTTCTCGTAGCACAGATGAAATATCAGGATCCTTTGGAGCCGACCTCTAATACAGAATATATTTCACAGTATGCGACTTTCTCACAGGTAGAGCAGATACAGAATATGGCAGCTACCATGGAACTTACAAGGGCATCTTCTTTAGTGGGAAAGATGGTAGAGATCCAGACCACGGATTCCAATGGGAACGTCAAATCGGTCCAGGGTACGGTGGAGTATGTTGTTTACGAGAATAATAAGGCATTTGTGTCTGTTGACGGTTCTATTTACTCTGCGGATGATGTGAAAGCGGTAATAGACGGAACCTATCAGACAGCACTGGATCTTGCAGTGGCATTCACCGCAGCGCTGAATAAACTTCCCTCAGTTGAAAATATTACTTTGGCAGACAGGGAAGCAATTGAAAGCCTGCAGAAAGGCTTTAACAGCATGACCAGTTATCAACAGTCATTTATTTCGAATTCCAACATCGAAAAGCTGCAGAAATATGTAGAGGTTCTTGCACAGCTTATCGAAGCAGCAGAAGGGGAAGAAGAAGGCAGCGGATCAGAAGGAACTGAGGGCGACAATAAAACAGAAGGCACCGAGACCACGGAAGGGACAGAAGGTGTAGAAAATGAAGGTTCAGAATAACACATTTTTATCAATTGAACAACTGAAGGACCAATATTTAAGTCAGAATCAGGTGAAAGCGCCCATGCAAAGCGGGGAAAAAAGCTTTCAGCAGATTTTGGAGAGCAGCCAGTCCAGGGCAGAAAGCCCAGTCAGGTTTTCTAAGCATGCGGCAGGCAGGCTTGCAGACCGGAACATCGAGCTGACCAGAAACCAGCTTGAGCGTTTGCAGGAAGGAACCCAGAAGGCCGGGGCAAAGGGAATCAGGGAATCGCTGGTCATTGTAGATCAGCTGGCATTTATCGTGAATGTTCCAAGCAGCACGGTAGTGACGGCAATGAACAGACAGGACGCAGCAGAAAACATATTTACAAACATTGACGGAGCCGTGATCATATAGCCGGACCTTAGGGAGGCTTAGATTTTCCGAATGACAGAGGAAAACGCACGGCGGTATATTTAAGGAGGTCATTTTACTATGATGAGATCATTATTTTCTGGTGTGGCAGGTCTTAGGACGCACCAGACAAGAATGGATGTTATTGGTAATAACATTGCAAACGTTAATACGACTGCATACAAATCGCAGTCGATGACATTTAGTGATTTAATGTATCAGACAACAAGGGCGGCATCCGGTGCCAATGCGACCACTGGCGTGGGCGGCGTGAATGCAAGACAGATCGGTCTTGGTTCCAAGACAGGCGCAATCAAGACAGCTATCTCAGAGCCCGGTTCTGCCCAGTCCACCAACGATCCTTTTGATATCATGATTTCAGGGGATTCGTTCTTTATTGTAAGCAACGGCTCAGAGAACTTCTTTACAAGGGATGGTTCTTTCTATATTGACGGTGCCGGGAACCTTGCCATGACCAGCAATGGTTATAATGTTATGGGATGGCTGCCGGATCCGGATGATCCATCAAATATTAAGAAAGATACCGTGCAGGCACTTCGTGTTATGAATCAGAATAATATGCAGTATCCTCCTGCAGCAACTGAGCAGGCTGTGGTAAGTGGATCTGTAGACAAATACGATCCGGATATCAACAGTAAGGATGGGAAAAGAATGAATCTGGAGATTTACGATAATAAGGGTTATAAATATACTGTTAGGTTAAGCGTACATGCTGTTGATGGTGACAAGGGACAGTTTGAAGTAATACTTGATGATGTTCTGGATGAAGATGGAAAATCGCTTCCAGATGATGTAAAAGCAAAAATTCAGTTGGATGGAACTGCTTTGGGGGCGGCTGCAGGAGCCGGAGTACCCTTAAATTATGTGGAGGGAGATGGAAAATTTTCCGGTGTAGGACAAGCGAAAGATAAAACAATACAGCTGACATTTGGCGATTTGGCTAATTTCAAGCCAATAACGATTGATTTTTCCACCACCACTAACTATAATGTAAACAAGGTATCAACCTTAAATGCAGAAAAAGGCGGACTTCAAAACGGAAATGGTTCCGGTCGTCCGGTAGGTGACCTGAGCGGCATCACAATCCAGAAGGACGGCATGATCTACTTAGACTATGACAATGGTCAGACTAAATTAGTGGGGCAGATCGCGGTGGCTTCTTTTGCGAACCCTTCCGGTCTTGCCAAGGAAGGTGACAACCTGTATTCCGCTACTATGAACTCCGGTGAGTTTAACGGAATCGGTATTGATATTACGCAGGATGGCGGCTATATGGAATCAGGCGTTCTGGAAATGAGCAACGTAGACCTTTCTGCAGAATTTACCCAGATGATCACCACCCAGAGAGGTTTCCAGGCAAACAGCCGTATCATTACTGTTTCGGATACACTGCTGGAAGAACTTACTAATTTGAAACGTTAATGATTTAGAAGGAGCGTGCTTATGCCCGGGATAAGCGGATAAGCAACTAAACAGGTTTATAAAAGGGGAACTCCGTGTCTATGGAGTTCCCTTTGGCTGTTGTGATATAGGTTGCATTAGGAGACTTAATATGATAGAATTAACAAAGCTGAATGGGAACAAGGTATTGGTGAACCCGGACTTAATGGAATTGGTGGAGGAGACACCGGATACGGTGATCGCATTTACCACCGGAAGAAAAATAATTGTAAAAGAAAGTAGACAAGAGATAAAAAATCTTGTAAAATCGTATAGAAAGGATATTTTTGCGAACTAACGTAAAAAGAGGTGAAAATTGTGGATATTGCGTCGATTCTAGGTGTGCTGCTTTGTTTTGCAATGTTTGCGTATGGTGTAATTGATAATGCTGGTGCAGCGAATATTGGTCGTTACTTGGATGTGCCATCAGCAATCATTACCTTTGGTGGTGCCTTTTTTGCAATTCTGGCATCCAATTCGCTTTCTGATTACATAGGCGGCCTTAAAAGTTTTTTACTGATCTTTAAGGGCTCTTCTACAGATGTGAAAGGTATGATCCAGAAGATTATCGAGCTTTCCAATGTTGCCAGAAAGGAAGGGCTGCTCTCTCTTGAAGAGGCGGCAGGAGATCTGGACGACGAGTTTATGAAGAAGGGAATCCTTCTGATCGTAGACGGTACAGATCCGGAGCTGGTAAGAGGTATCATGGAAACAGAGCTGGTCAGCATCGAAGACCGTCATACGAAGAAGATTGGTTTCTGGGAAGATTTAGGGGCCATGGGTCCGGCCTGGGGTATGATCGGAACGCTGGTTGGTCTGGTTAACATGCTGTATGAGATGGACGATCCTTCTACGATCGGTCCTTCCATGGCAGTGGCGCTCATTACTACATTGTATGGTTCCCTGCTTGCCAACTGGATTTGTGCACCAGTTGCCAGCAAACTGAAAGCGAACAATGCTAATGAGATTTTGATCAAGTCAATTATGATTGAAGGTCTTCTGTCAATTCAAGCAGGAGAAAACCCGAGAGTTATCGAAGAAAAGCTAAAATCCTTCCTGGCGCCTGCAGACCGGGCAATTCAGGGTGACGGAGGTGAAGAGGAGAATGGTTAAACGGAAACCGCCCGAACCGCCGAAAGGCGCACCGGCGTGGCAATCCACCTTTGCAGATCTGATGAACCTGCTTCTTTGCTTCTTCGTTATGCTGTTCTCCATGTCCAGCGTAGATGCGCAGAAATTTGAGCTTTTGGCAGCGTCTTTCAATCAGACATTCAGCATTCTTTCCGGTGGAGCTACTGCGATAGGAAACGGTATGCTGCCCGGTATGGGAGTGAGTCAGTTAAACGAGCTGGATGATTATATTAACAGCACCGGCAGGGAAGCAGAGGGAGACACTATTCCGGAGGATCTGCAGGCAGCAGCCGACAAGATGGAAGAAGCCAAACTGAAGGAATCCGAAGAGCTGGCGGAAAAAATCGAAGAAACTATTGATGAAAAAAATCTGGATAAGGAGATTGACATAGAGTTCACTGCACAGTATGTGCAGCTTACCCTGAACGGCGCACTGCTTTTTGATTCGGGCAGCGTTGTGATCAAAGAGGACGCAATGCCCTTAATGAATCAGGTGGCTCTGATCTTGCAGAGGTTTGCAGAGGGTAATATCGAAATAGAGGGTCATACGGATAATGTTCCGATGTCAGGATCCAAGTATTCCAATAATGATGAACTTAGCAGCGGACGTGCGCTTTCTGTGTTTTATTATCTGGAGGAGAATACCACGCTGGATATGGGGCGTGTGAAGCACACGGGAAGGGGCGAATATGTTCCTATTGCAGACAATTCTACGGCAGAAGGAAGAGCCCGGAACAGACGGGTGGAAATAAAAATATACAATTCATTAAGCTCTTATTAATGGATTAGAAGAGGTGGAGTTATGAAAAGAAATCTGATTTCAGTTATAACCTTAGTGTTATTAGTCGTTAACATTGTTTTGACGGCAATCATGATGTTCAGTGTGGTCAGCACCAACAGCAAGACTGCAGCGCTGGTCACGGATATATCATCGGCGATCAGCCTTGATCTAAATGGCAGCAAAGGGGACGCGCAGGTCAATGTTCCGATAGCAGATGTTGTTCCTTATACGATTGCGGATTTGCAGATCCTTCTCAAGAAGGAGACTCCGGCTGAGGGCGAAGAGGCAGATCAAAGCGATCATTATGCAGTGCTATCAGTTACCTTGTCGATGAACAGCAAGCATAAGGATTATAAGACTTATGGCGAAGATATGACCACCAGAGAGGATATGATCAGAGGAGAGATCATTGATGTGGTACAGCAGTATACGCTTAAGGAAGCACAGGATAATCCAGAACAGATCCAAAAGGATATCCTTGCAAGAGTACAGCAGCTTTTTGGTTCAGATTTTGTTTTTGATGTGTCTTTCAGTAATAAGTTATTGCAGTAACAGGACATAAATATAGAGCACAGATAATTGTATGCAGCAAAGGAGGTGAAAACTCGTGGGTGATGTACTGTCACAAAGTGAGATTGACAGTTTACTTGCAGCATTAAGCAGCGGCGAGTTGGATGCGGACCAGATTCAAGAATCGTCAGAGAAGCAAGTGAAAGATTACGATTTTGAACGGCCTGCGAAGTTTTCCAAGGAGCATTTAAGAACACTTGAAATTATTTTTGAACATTACGGACGATTGATTTCCACCAATTTCCCTGTATATTTGAGGAAAAACATACAAGTATCGGTGTCCAGTTCGGAAACAGTTACTTTTTCTGAGTTTACAAATGCGCTTTCCAATCCGGTTATCTTGGGAATTGTAGATTTCAGACCGTTAAGCGGAAATATTATCTTAGAGCTTTCGTCTAATCTGGGATTTGCCATGATCGACCGCATGTTAGGCGGACAGGGGCTTCCGTTGGAAAAACCCAGAGATTTTTCAGACATAGAGTTGTCAATTCTTCAAAAGATGATGGTTTTATGTATGCAGCTTATGCGTGAACCGTGGAAGACCGTGGTTGATATTGATCCTGTTATGGAGAGAATCGAGACCAATGCCCAATTCGCACAGGTAATCGCGCCTACAGATATGATCGCACTGATTTCCCTGAATCTTAAGATAGGGGATGCGGAAGGTTTCCTGAATATCTGTCTTCCCTACTTTACAGTGGAGGAGATCATGGATAAGCTGAATACCAAGTATTGGTATTCAACGATGGAAAAGAGTGATAAAGTAGATTATGAAGGGCATATCGAATCCCTCATAAAGAGAGTGGATGTACCGGTAAAAGCCGTCCTCGGAAGTAATCTGGTATCAGTCAATGATTTCCTGAGCCTTCAGGTTGGCGATATTATCAGGTTGAATACGAGGGTAGACTCGGAGATGGATATTTTTGTAGGAAACATTAAAAAGTTTACTGCGCTTCCGGGATCCAGCAGAGATAAGTATGCCGTAAGACTGACTACGGTAATCAGAGAGGAGGAATAAGGCATGGACGGTATGCTGTCACAAGATGAAATTAATGCGTTGTTAAGCGGGATAGATGCGCCCGCAGGGTCTGAAGAACAGCAGCCTGCCGCAGAAGCAGCTTCGGGGATAGATGAAAGCCTGCTTACAGCAGTAGAAAGGGATGCAGTTGGAGAGATAGCCAATATCAGTATGGGTTCTTCGGCAACAACATTGTATTCGCTGGTGAACCGCAAAGTAAATATCACAACGCCGGAGGTTTCCCTTGCAAGATGGGATGATGTGGTGGGAAATTACGAAAGACCCTGTGTTTTTATCCAGATCAAATATACGGCAGGGCTGGACGGATCCAACCTGATGGTATTAAAAGAACACGATGTGAAGGTTATCACGGATTTGATGATGGGTGGTGACGGTAGCAACACAGATGGAGAGCTTGGAGAGCTGCATTTGAGTGCAATTTCCGAAGCAATGAACCAGATGATGGGTGCTGCTGCTACTTCAATGTCAACAATGCTTGGGAGGATGATCGATATCAGCCCTCCGGAAGCAAGGCTGGTAGATTTGGATGAATTTAAGAAAGGCAGCGAAATTGCTTCTTTTCTGGATGGAACTTTCGTTAAGATCGCTTTCAGGATGCAGATTGATGATTTAGTTGACAGCAGCATTGTTCAGCTATATACGATAGAGTTTGCTAAGGGGCTGTACGATACGTTTATCGCTATGCAGGAACCCGACAAGCCTGCATCTGCGCCGGCTCCGGAACCGGCGCCTTATACGCCGCCGGCAGCGGGAATGCCGGGAAACCAGCCGAACATGGCACAAGCAGGTTCTATGCAGGCAGGTTCGCAGATGAATATGCAACAGATGGGAATGC
>ERZ808054.1781-NODE-1781-length-10824-cov-6.563785_pt1 | contig 10824 bp, 13 predicted proteins | sample MGYA00380201_ERZ808054 | MGnify/ENA primary metagenome ERZ808054 (study PRJEB31490, sample SAMN06133419) | mouse gut metagenome | isolation source: Z5_2 | host: mice | place: China: Chengdu | collected 2015-05 ... | reverse complement strand
TTGTCATAGTACAGGTCACGCTTCGTACAAAACGGCGACATTCCCATGATAGCTGCGGCGTCGCTCCCGCCAATCCCTTTGCGGCGGTAGGAAAGCCAGTCCTCCCTGCTTAAGTTTTCTGTGTCTACGAATACCTCTGCCTGATAATTCAGATCCAGTCCCATAAATATCCTCTCTTTCCGCCGCCTGCTGCGGCTGTATGTTCCGGACAGAAAAAGAGAAGGTCTTTTCCCTTCTCTCTCTGTCCTTTTCGTTATTCTGTTTTTTTGCTTTCTGTGGCAGGCTGCTGCTCTGTCTTCTGCTGCTCTGTCTTCTGCTGCTCTGTCTTCTGCTGCTCTCCTGCCCTGCGTCTGGCGGAAAGGACAAGGGCATCCTCACCGATCCCGGCGTCCGCCCTCGGTTTTCTGCCTGCCCTGCGCCTGCACTTCTCAATGGCTGCCTCCCGGTCATAGCCCGTTTTTTCCTGAAGACTTCCCGTGATCCTCCGGCATCTGTCGCGCATACGCTCATACTGCATTACCGCACAGAATCCAAGCCGTTCCCGCTCTTTTTCATCTTTCAGGAACTCATCCAAAAGGTCTGCATAGTCTGCAAGCACATTGCATATCACAATCAGATCGCCTTCGCAGCTTGTGATGCTTTCTTCCCGGCTGCGCGTCATATTGTAATATCGGATGGGCAACCGGTAACGCTCATCTTCAATGACATCATCTAATATACACGCGCTGTCATTTACCATCTGTATACCCCCGGCACATCATACTCCGTCCAGTTGACAGACAATGCCCTGGCAATGGTTTCTTCCATCCGGGTAATTCGGCTCCCTTCCTCACCTTCACAGGCAAGCATATAGAGAATTTCTGAAATTCCAAAATAGATCTCATGCGCCGTACAGGGAGCTTCCCCATACTGTGACACGAACAGATCCACTGCTTCAGCTTCATACTTCCGCGGGATGCCCAGTTTATCCATGACACCCTTCATGCAGTTGACAGGATTTAATATCTCAATCCCCAACAGCCTTGCAAGGTTCCCGATGGCAAGCTGGTACTTTCCGTACAACAGTTTCAGATGCGCGTCAAATTCAGCAATCCGCGTACCGTTCCGGTGTCCGAGCCGCAGAGGGCTTCCTAAGTTGATGGTAATGTTCTCACTTCCCGATACCAGCATGGGGTAAATATTTGCCCCACCTGAGCCGGTGTCGGATGTAGTAATCCTTACCACGGGCTTCATCTCGTCGGGTGTCTTCCCATGCAGAGCCAGTTCCTTCTTATAAGCATCCAGCAGTCCATCCTCACCGGAAAGTTCCCAGAGAGCGGATGCCATGTCATGCTCATAAAAACCGGCAAGGTAATTGCAGCCTTTGAAATTTTTTGTCAGGTAGTCTACGGAATGTAGGAATACCTGCTCCATGTCAAGCACAGCATAATCGTGGCAGTCACCTCCTAATACAGCGGAGACCTTGCCTTCCGAAATACGCAGGAGCGCCTCTCCCTTCGCCACCTTCAGGCAGTCATTCAGGATTCGCGCATATACGCTTTTTTCCACCCTGCGCAATCCTGCACCGGAAATGCCCGCACGGTCAAGGATGCTCTTGATCGCACAATCCCTGACAGGGTAATACTGGTTCTTTACTTTCAGGAGAAGTCCCGTATTGATGATGGTATCCGTGATGATGTCTTCGTCCAGCCCCTCATCTGCATACTTCTCCTTCAGCTCCTCCTCCACCTTGCTTCCGCTGGTGATTGCCACAAGACGCAGGTTCCTGGAGGTTTTCCTTTCCCAGAACGAATTTCTCCCTATGCTTTTTAAGCACTCAAGGAAATCCTCTTGATTCTGGAATACGCCGCGATAGCTGTCGGCAAATACTCTTGTTTCACTCATTTTTTTTCCACCTTTCTTTTTCTCTCCTTTTTGGAGGCATATTTAATCCAGCCGCTTATGCGGGTAAGCCCTTATGGGCATTTCTGGCAATAAAAAAGGAATGGTCCTCTAAGGTTTCCATTCCATACTGCGTGTGGTGATCCACAAATCTTTTTTTGTTTCTGACGGATTTACGCATACCGTAGAAACAAAAAAAGTGCCAAAAGACTGCCACGCTTATACATGGTATCTCTGACACTCATTACAATCTTAAACAACGTATGCCCCGGCGTTCATCCATACGGACTACGCCGGAACCTGTAGCTTACGGATAATACAGATATTCCGGAGTCTTTCATACCGGATTAACCACATTATTCCTGTTCTTTACTGACAGGCATCGCATAAAAATCAATTACGGGATAATCTTAGCACAACATCTTGTATTCTGTCAACTCAATAATACTATATCTTCTATTTTCTGTTCTCTATTAGTCAAATAAAAAAATTTATTACAATTTTTGCAAATTTTTTTCAAGTATCTGTTCCCTTGTCAGGTACTTATTTTTTAGATTGACCTGCTACAACAGTTCGTCTGTATCAGGCATCCGTTCTTTGATAACTGAAGAACATACACCCTCATGTATATGGGTTCTGGTGAATGGCTCACTGCTGACAGTTCTGCCATCCGTCCGGATTAAATTGCACATAGTGCAGCCAGTCAACGCGGCCGGAAAGGGCGCAGGAAACGGTGGGGGAAGGTATGTGTACCATCAAAAATTATCTTTAATTTTTGCAAGAAGCTGATCACCAATATTTTCAGATATGTTATACTTATAGCCAGATATTGTGTTTTCTCATATCCTGGCTAGGAAAGGAGGCGTATGGTTACAGTAACGAAAGGCGATTTAATAGCGCTGGGATATGGACCATCTTTTGCGGCGGACATCATAAGGGAAACGAAAAAGCTTATGGTATCAAGGGGACATACATACTACCAGTCACGGAAACTGGACAGGGTTCCCAAAGAAGCCGTGGAGGAATTACTGGGAATCACGATTCCCGACAAACAGAATTGATTGTACTTCTTGCGCATCTATGTGAGGAGTGAAATCATGGCAAAAGATCCAATTAAAAAAGCAGGCAACGGAACCTATTACTTCCGTGCAAATTTAGGCTACCATCCCATTACCGGAAAACAGATTCAGAAATACCGCAGCGGCTTTACTACCAAAAAGGAGGCAAGGGAAGAATATTCCAAGCTGATCCTGTCATCTGTCAAGGAACTGGATGAGAAAAAGAAGACCGTTTCTTTTCAGACATTTATTGAAGATACATATCTTCCGTGGTATAAGACACAGGTAAAGGAAAGCACTTACCTGAACCGCTATTCCACCATTCAGAAGCACTTTGCGTACTTCTACAAAATGGCAACGGATGAGATCGAACCCATCCATGTGCAGAGCTGGCAACTGGAACTGGCAAAGCAGTTCAGCCCAAACTATATCCATGTAGTTCAGGGGCTGCTCTCCCTTGCCTTTGACCGGGCGATTGTACTGGGTATAGCCAAAAAGAATCCGTCAAGGATGATCGGGAATATCAAATCCAAAAAGACACAGGTTGATTTCTGGACGTTGGAGGAATTTCAAAAGGTAATCTCCCTGCTCTACAAGGGCGACTATTATGAACATTACCTCTTTATATCCTTCTGGCTGCTGTTTATGACCGGGATGCGAATCGGTGAAGCGGCTGCGCTGCTGTGGTCGGATATTGATTTTGATACAGGACTGTTGAGCATAACCAAGACCATGTATTATAAGTCGATGGATGATTTCAAACCCGTTGAACCGAAAACGCAGGCGAGCGTCCGCACCATTTACATTGACAAGGATACCATAAGGGAACTGAAGGCATGGCAGGAAGTCCAGAAAAAAGTTCTGAAAAACTGTGACTATGTGCTAAGCTACAACGGCATACCCACCAGCAAGCATACCCTGCCACGGGCATTGGAAAAACTTGCCGAGCTTGCCGGCGTACACCGTATCAAAATCCATGCACTGAGGCATTCCCACGCTTCCCTGCTCATCAGTATGGGCGAAAATCCCCTGTTGATCAAAGAGCGCCTGGGGCACGAAAAAATACAGACGACCTTGGGAACCTATGGTCATCTGTATCCTAACACCAATCTTGAAGTTGCCAATAAGCTGACCGGGGTACTGCAGTATACGCCCGCCACCCAAAGCGTTGCAGACTATACGAGCAACCAGCACACCGCAGCTTATCACAAAGAAGTGAAATAAAAAATGCAATCGTAATGCAATAAAAAGAGGAAAAAAGCCGCAAACCCTTGATTTTACTGGCTTTACAGCTCACCTCCGACTATTCGAACTCGGCGTGTTCTTTGTTGTTCTTAACTATTTTTATTTAAGTTTTATGCAAATACACACCCATTTTTACTTCAATTACATCAATTATTCTGGCTTACTGATTTTCTGTTGCCAAAATGTTGCCACAAAACATTGACCACCTTCTAATCCTATCTCTCATAATTTTTTCTGGCATTTCGCATTATATAAGAGTTCAATCCCCATCCCTGAACTGCCATTTTTTTCATATGCTCAACTTTCATACTACCTGCGCTTCTATAGGAATAACGATATATTGATCCATTTCTAAATTGTACATCAATATAATCTTTTCCTATAGAAAATGCTCTAACATTAGAATTTCCTCCAAGATTTTTATATTGTATCATTTTTCATCCTTTCCTAATTAAATAATAAAAGAATGAAACCGCCAACATTCTTTAAAACATTTGCTTAGCTATTTTTAGATTTTACAGGGATATAAAATGCTTTCAACCCATACTGCGAAGCATAAATTCGCTTACCATTTCTAAGCGTAATATATGCAGTATAAATATACTTTGTGGTATCATTTTTTGACGCACTCATAGATATTTTCTCCTTTCAAACAAGATTTTTTTGGAACAAATCCCAAAAATGCTTGAAAAAAGTAAAATAAGATCTTATACTTAAACTTGGGAAAAAGAGAAAGTATAGGCGGTTTATCTATTTACTTTTCTCAAATAGTTCTCATCTGAGCGCCAACTCAGATGAGTTCTTTTAATTTATGCCAAACAGTTTTCACTGAAAGACAACTAATTAAGGGAGGTAGCATCTCTCAAATTAAATATCATAGCATTTTCTTCTTGAATAAGTTCCCCATCTGTTCTGTATGATTCCTTTTCAAGATTCCATCCCATCATATTCTTTATAGTATTTAAAAGATCTCGTCCATTCCATCTAACTGAAATTACATTAGATTTTTTCTCTTTATAGAAAGCTACTGCGTTAGGTGTCTTTTCGTCGCAAACTTGTATTGCTATTCTTTGCGAATTTTCATCAATGAGTAATACAACATACTTCGGATAATCTAATTTCATCACAACAGCTTTGTTAAATGTAATTCCATTGCTTGTCACCGAAACATATGGTACTCCCTCATTAAAATTAAAAGTCTTAAAGTTTTCGAGCAGTGACATTGTACGCGTCCTCCTTTCACAGAAACATCATATCATACTTTACCCAATAATGCAATGGTTTTCACGTCAAATAATCTCTATATTTGTTTTTCTTCGTTTCATTTTTGTTCGTCATGCAAAGAGTTGTGATGTTTCTATATGTCCCCCATCCTCTCCCTCCAAGTTCACAGTCGATTTTTGCATTGAATCTACCAATCTATCTTCCAAAAATCTATCTCTTTCCATGCATTGTCACAGTTCCGTCCTTGTCAACCATCTTAGTTAATTTTAAATTCGTTTTGAATCCGTGTTTTTAAATTCTACTATTCTTATATTAACTTCTACCATACATCATTTCATCGTTTATATTGTTTTTAATGGATTAACACATATATAGAATAAAGTTTCTAAAAAATCTAGTCATATCATTTAGTTATCCAACAACTCCTGATAACTCACGCCCAACACCTTTGCAATAACCTTCAACTCAATATCTGTCACAAACCTTTTGCCACTCTCAATCCTTTGCACAGCATTTTTATCTATATCCAGCCCCGCCATTTGCAGCATATCTGCCAACTTCCTCTGTGAAGTTTTCTCTGGAAGCCGCTCCCGAATTTCCTTTACTTTCTGTCCGCATATATTGTTTTCACCATCAGCCGCCTTATTCTTATACATAAACTCTCTCCTATTTGACATTTAGTGATTGTCATTTTCTCTATTATATGCTACACTGTAAAAGAATTGACATTCACCATATGTCAAACATTATATTTTAATAAAAGGAGCGTACTTAATGAAAAGCATATTGTCAGAACTGTATGAGGGTAAGATTTTCCCGGCAGAGCAATATTCTCCTAGAAGTGAAGAATACCGCCAAATCCATCAAAGTCACTATACGCATTATGAAAATTTCATTGAAACTTTAAGCAAGTTAGAGCCGCCACTTGATAAGCAATTTATCAAAATCATGGACGAACAGCTTGATGTAATCCCCTATGAATTTTCAGAAATGTTCATTGACGGTTTCCGCTTAGGCGCAAGAATCATGATTGACATTTTTCAAGGCGATTTAGGCATCAGAGAAAATGAACATTCCGCTAAATAGCAAAGCCCCACCAGCCTGTCAAGGGTAAATAAACGGCTGTCGCCGCCCTTGACAGACTGGCAGAGCTTTTGCTGTATGACACCCAAGAGGGCTTTAAGCAGCCCTTCGGCTATCACCGGGCTTCTCTATTTTGTTTTCTTCTTTCTGCCCGTTTTTGCTCCTTCAATAGCTGCTCTCTTTGTTTCTTCATCTGAACAATGCCAGACACTTTCTCCTTTCCGAGCACCGACTTTACACATTCATAATCCCGTACAATCTCTTTTAATTCCTGATTCTCTGTATAGATTTCATGGAAACGGTCAGATAGATTATTTGCCTTTTCCACAGTCCGGTTATAAGACAGTTGCAGCTTGTCAAATTTTCTGGAAACGTCCAAATAGGACGCATAAACGGAGCGTAGCACTTTCACAATCTTCTCCATCAGCGGCTTTGCCTTCTTCTCCCGGTATGACTTTCCGCTTTCTATGCTCCCGGCTTCTGGAAGCACCTGTTCTGGATTGTCTGAAAACTTTGCCGCCATATGTTCCATATCCTTCACCATTGGGGCGAGTTCCTGCATACGCTTCTGGTATTTGTCTGCCTGTTTCCTTGCGCTTTCTGCTTCCTTTTTTGATTTCTCCATGCCATTTTGCATGGAACGGATTTCATCATCTAATTCACTTAACTGCCCTTTTAGATTTTCGTTGATTTCTTCATAGGATTGATTTTCTGATTGTAATTCCGTTTTCTTCTTTTCCAGTTCTTCAACTTCCTTTGACCGTTCCTGTTTTTTAAAGTCCAATACAGACAAATGTTTTTCGTGTGTTCCCTTTTTCTCCCATTCGATTCCATGATTCAGCATAAGTTCGGAAAGCTGTTCTTTCTCATGAGCATACCATTGATTCCGTTCCGTTTCACTTCTTGTACCGCCCTTAAATCCAAGTGCCTCCAGTGCTTTTTTCAGTGATACCCTCGTTTCAAGCCCCCGCTTGCTTCCAGTGACATAAGGAATGAAATCTATATGCAGATGTGGCGTTGCTTCGTCCATATGTAAATAGGCACTGAACACTTTAAGTGTTGGGTTACGTTTCTGGAATCCTTTCATATACTCGTCCAATATCTTTCCAGCAAGCTGTCCGTCCTCTGTTTTTGCCCCCATATTATCTTTATCGCCTATCTGCACAACAATCTCATAAAACGGTTTTTCCTGTTTGCCGGATAATATTTTTTCATAGTAATCATCAATCCGGCGGTCATTCCGGGTTTGCTTCTCATTGTACCGGGCAAGGGCTTCATCAAATAATTCGTGATATACGTCCTTGATATTCTCATTGAAATATTCTATATTTAAGTGGCTGCGTTCCGGGTCAATATTAGTTGCATGAAATTTTCTACTGTTATGGTTGACCGAGCCTTTCCCTGTAGTAAAGCTAATTGTTCGTTTCAATCACTCTGTCCTTTCTCCCCTTTAAGGGTAATCAGTGCCGGATACGGCACATAGCCTTTGTTACTTTCTGCGAAAGTAACGCAAAAGCACTTTTGTCAGCTACGCCAACAAAAATGCAACCTGCAAGCAGGTTTTGCGCCCTGCCGGGGGCAAGCTATCCTTCGGATAGCATACCGTCCTACGGACGGGCGGCTGTTCCAGCCTTTCCACTGCCGCTGTCAGTGCCACATTGTCCGGCGCTTCATTCTGTGTGGCAATCCTTCATTTTTTCCTTGTCGGCTAATAGACAGGGGGCGTGACACGCCCCTGTTAATTATCGCCGAAGGAAAAACTACCAGCGGAAGCTGTCCGGCACTCCCCGCTTATCCAGATATTCTTTTCTGGCTTTTTCTCTTTCTTCTTCCGTTGGTGCTGTCTTATATTTTGCATACAGTTCATGGCGCACCATAGAATCCAGTTTCTTTTCCATCCCTCGCCGGATTTCATCAGCACAGGAACCATCTTCCACCAGATGATACCGGAGCAACGCCATAAACAAATCATAAGGTATTTGCACATTTTTCATTTTATATAATTCCTTTCTGCGTCGGTTTGCGTCGATAGCGACGGTATTTTCTATACCGCCCCGCTATCTGAAATACCGTCGCAACCGACGCATATCGTCGCTTTTTAACCGTTCCGTTCCAGCCGTTTTAAAATAATCCTTCTCTCATGCCCCCGTTTATTGTCATAGAAAATGCCATAGTCATTTAATAACTGGCTGTTTACCACATTTAATTTTCTGGAAAGCACATTTGCCGATAGTTGCATATCCGGCAACTGTTTCAGAAGTTCCGTTGCCGTTCCCTCCCACTCTGGTCTGTCTTCTGTCAGAAGTTCGTTAATGGCTTCCAGAAGCGGATTCGGCGGCTGTTTCCAGAGTTCCGTTTCTGCCTTCTTGAACTTCCAGATACAACGCTCCCGGTCAAACTCGATTGTCAGTTCCTGATCCGGCTGGTCACGCCCCACAATATCCAGAACTGCCGTGTTGTCCGTCCGTTTTTTCTTCTGCATAATGAACGCCCCATCAGCCGCCCCAAGTAATCCGTTTGTGCCGGAAATCATATCAAAGCTATCACCGGATTCCATCTTGCGGGTATGGTGTACCACTAACAGACAGATACCATACTTGTCACTAAACGCTTTCAGCTTTGTTACAATCTCATAATCATTTGAATAGCTGAAAGTTTCCCCGCCGACTTCCCTCACCTTTTGCAACGTGTCAATAATAATCAATCTTGCGTCTGTATGTTGTTTCACAAACTCCTCTAATTCACCGTCCAAGCCTTCTTTCAGCGTCTTTGCCTGTGTAGCAAAATAGAGATTGTCTGCGCTTTCTATACCAAACATTTGTGAGAGCCGCCGCTGAAGCCTTGCGTAATCATCTTCCAAAGCCAGATACAAGACCGTTCCTTTACGGACGGGATAATCCCACAGAGGAATCCCCATTGCTATATGATAGGCAAGCTGCCCCATAAAAAAGGATTTTCCCACCTTCGGCGCACCTACGAAAAGATATGTGCCGCCATACAGAAAACCATCAACAACCGGCGTCCTCGGCGGGTAAAGCGTATCATATAATTCTGTCATGGAAACTGTCTGCAAACTGCACCCGGATTTCTCCGGGCTTTTGCAGTTATTTGTGGCTTGCAGATTGATTTGTGCTGTTTCATTTGCTATAATTTCAGTGTCATTTTTAAGATTCGACTGTTTCCCATCTGCGCCAACAGATGATACGGAAGCAGTCGTTTTTCTTTTTCCTGTCATTCATCTTCTCCTTTCAGACCGTCCAATGTGATTGCGATTACCTGCAACGTATAGAGCAGTTCGTCATTGTCCGGGCTTATGCTCTCCATGCGCTTCAATTCCTCATGGATTGCCGCCATCTGGTTTTTCAAAGCCTTATACACCCTCGGATTGCCCTGCACCACCACATCCCGGCACAAGAGCCGCCTTGTGATATAGTCCTGTTTTGTCAACCCCGACAATGCCACTAAATCATTTAACAGTTTTGCTTCTTCGTCCGATACCCTAAACGCCACTGTATGATTACGCCATCTTCCCTTGTAATCAAGTGCCTTATCCATTTTTTTAGTCCTCCTTTGTCATTCGCTCCATTTCCAATCTTTCTGCCATTTCCGTCTGAATCGTAGGAAACAAGTGGGCATACCGGTATGTAATCTTCTCCGCTTCATGCCCCATACGCTCTCCTATCGCCAGTACCGAAAATCCCATGTTGATTAAAAGCGAAACTGCGCTGTGACGAATATCATGCACACGAATCTTCTTTACACCTGCCTGTTTCGCCCCTCGCTCCATTTCATGATTGAGATAGGATTTTGTGACGGTAAATAACCTTTCGTCCGGCTTAATGTCATAAAGCATTTTGATATACTCCTGCATTTCCTCACAGAGAAAAGGCGGCATTTTGATTGTGCGGTTACTTTTTTTCGTCTTTGGGCTTGTAATAATGTCCCGCCCTTTGGAACGATGAAACGTCTTGCTGATTGTGACCGTCTGCTTCTCAAAATCGAAATCTGCCGGAGTGAGGGCAAGCAGTTCACCGGAGCGCATACCGCACCAGTAGAGCATTTCAAACGCATAATAGGAACGGGGCTTATCCATCATGGCTTCGGAGAATTTCAGATATTCTTCTTTCGTCCAAAAATCCATTTCCTTAACGGCTTCGCTCCCAATCGTCCCCGCCCGCCTTGCCGGATTGTAAGGCAGGTTGTAAAAGTTTACTGCATGGTTGAATATCGCCGTAAGTTGTGCGTGAATTGTCCTCAAATAATCTGCGGAATAGGGCTTGCCTTTCTCGTCCCGGTACGCCATCAACTCATTCTGCCACGCTATCACGTCCTT
>ERZ808054.1780-NODE-1780-length-10829-cov-3.403646_pt1 | contig 10829 bp, 12 predicted proteins | sample MGYA00380201_ERZ808054 | MGnify/ENA primary metagenome ERZ808054 (study PRJEB31490, sample SAMN06133419) | mouse gut metagenome | isolation source: Z5_2 | host: mice | place: China: Chengdu | collected 2015-05 ... | reverse complement strand
TTCGTGCGAAGGTATTTAACTTTAGATGCCGCCGCTTGTACAAGTGATTCCTCAGATACCGGGATAAGCACAGTATTGCATTTTACTTTCTCTGCTGCATCCAAAAAAACAGCAAACGAAGAATTGGTATTTTCTGTTCCAGATCCTCCCTCCAAAATAGCACCAGCAAAAGCTGTAAGCTCTCCCTCACCCGAAAAATCCACATACTGACTTTCTTTTGTTTTCAAATCCTCGACTGTATTTACTCCGGTGAATGTTTCCACAAGTTCTCCATCCAGATACAAAGAAATATCAAAACCTCCATCCACATTGGCTGTGCAGGCTAATGAAATGTCATTCCCCCTTTTTCCAGCATACTTTGCTGTAATCGTCAGATCATCCTTAATAACTGTTGCTTTTGTTCCTCCCGCAACGATGTAAACTCTAACCTTGGTTGCATTTTCAAAGGCAAGACGCACCAGGCGAATGAGCTCATGATCATCATAAATACTTCGTCCCAGCTTCGCGATTTCCGCATCAGGGGCATCACTATCCAATTCGATGAACTCTCCATCTGGTCCCCAGTCATATCCCACCAGTGGAACAACCACGGTTCCCCGTGACGAAACTGACGGGGCATAAGACTTTTTTGCTTTGAAATTCATATAACTGCCAGGCCTGACTTTTGCCTGGTTAATATCAAAATTTCCTCCGGCCATTACTTTCCTATCTCCTTTCCTAACCATTTTTTGATAATTCCTCTTGCTTCTTCAATTCTGTACTCCTTATCTGCAACACCCAAAAAAGCACCATCAAAGGTGCTTGTGGTACATCCAAACAGCTTTACGCAATTTTCTCGCAACGTTGACACTGTAAAGGTTCGCTCTCGTTCTTTTTTCAGAACTGCCAGACCAGATGTTTTCTCTGTGGTCGTTTCTGCCACAGAAGCATTTTCCTGTTTTGCCATAGGCTCCTCCTATTCTTTTTGCGACGCAGGTAGTCCTTCATAGTAAAATCTGTTCGCCTTGATATACGTTTCTTCGTCATAAGCAGTGTGCGTTTTCCATGATATATGTATCTGTGTAACCCCTGCATCAATATTCCTGGCATTGAGCTTTATGATCAGAAAATTCTTGCCAGTTAATTTCCCTTTTTCATCATAAAGCGGTATCCGCTTTTTTCGGGACTGAATGGATTTCACGATTTTTGAAGCTATATTAAAGGAATCCATCGAAGTCCTGCCAAAAACTTTGATATAGACAGTAAATAGATTCTCGTATGTTGATACAGAGAACTGATCCCCGTCTACCTCTGGTGGAGGGAAATAAACCGATGGAATAGCAAAACCATCGGGAAGTTCCCCAAAATAATGTTTTAAATTCAGCGGTTCCAGAAAATGAACCAATGCTGCAATTTCCTGCTCTAACATTTTGCCCCCCTCATAATCCCAGATACCCATGCAGCCATTCAGATATTTTCGCCTCCATAATTCCCGGGAGCATCTTTTCCATCGTACGGATAGCTGCCTCCCAAAAATGACGGCCTTCTACCCATTTCTGGCGCAGCAACATTCCCGTCTCTGCACCCGGAACATAAGTAAATTTATCTCCATTCCAGTAACCAGGAATCCATCGGGTATCTACCCCTTTGGGATTGGTCCAATGACCGTCATTGACAAAAGTGGCATATTCCACATTGGTTCCTATCTCCAATGTCAGACCACCATCTTTTATGATCCATATACCATCTGAGCTTCCCTTCTGAAAACTGTTTAACAGTAATCTGGTATCAACCACCTCCCTAAGTATGATTTCCTCCACGACAATTTTTAAAAAACCGTCTCCGATTTCTTCTATGAATTTCTTCATTTCCTGTTTTAACGCTCCGTTTCTGGCTACTTCCATCTGGTCCAAAAAAGAAGATAACTGAGAGAAATCAATCTCTACTACTTTTGCTGCCATCACAAAGCCTCCTTTATCGTTCCAGACCTGTTCACATAAACAATAATATGATGACCTCGAATACATCTTGGAATCTCTGCTATGTACGCATATCCGGTAACGCTACTGATAACCTTGTCATTTACCCGGATATCCGTGCCAACTGGAAGAGACAACTTCAAACGTGCGCCGTAAGCATTATCGGGTTCTCTCTGCACGACTTGATATGTCCCGGTCTTAACGGAAAAATGACAAGGTATATCTTTATCCTTTTCTTCCGCTTCATAGGGATATGAAAAACAGTTCTGATCCGAAACGCCATATCCAAGACCACTGCTGCCCTTTCGAGCATGAAACAGCGTACACGTATGATCAAAAAAATCCTCCAATGCCATTCTGCACCTCCTACAGTTTTTTCATTCTCATAATGAGACGTTCATCCGCCTTGTCCCTGATAAACTGATCCAGGAGAGCTTCCAGACCGAGAGAAGACAATTCAATTTGTGTGTTACTCGTTGTATAGGAATAATCGTCAAAAGCCTCTGATGTTTTATTTCCAACATTTTGTTTGGAATACGCATAATACTCCGCAAGAAGTATGTCTGCCATGCGAACGTCTGCTGGTACACTACCAGCATATTTTTCATCAGAAAAATCATGGTGGCAATAATGAATGATGTAACTTTCTGCCCTCTGAATATCTATTTTCAATTTTACATCTTCCCGATCCTGCACGCTCGGCAAATCACTATACTCCCTTACCTCTTCCGGAGTCACCCAGGGTCTACCCATAACACTCTCCTATCCCTCAAATCCAAGATCCCTCAAATTTACAAGTCCAAGTGCACCCTTGATTCGTTCAATCCGCTCCTCATTGTTACTACAGTCCTTAATATCAATGCTTTTTTCTTCTGCGAGAGTAACTAGATCATCCTTTTTCATTTTTTCAATGATCTCTGCAGTAAGTTCTTTCGGTTCTTCTTGAATCTGGCTCCCATCAAAAGATGTATCTAGCTCTGGTTCGTCTGCTGTGGTTACAGTGCCAAGATCATTAAAACGTCCAGTAGCCATAAGCTCCGTTCCAGTTTCATCATCAACCAAAAAAGGAGTTCCATTTATACACGAAAAATTTTTCATGCTAAAAGAACGACCTTTTTTAAGCATTAATTTCCTCATAATATCTTCCTCCTTAACTTAGCGACGGAAGATCCGTAATAATAGCAGTAGCATCCAACTCTTCAATGACTGGATCGTAATCCAGATGAGCAACGTAGAAACGCTTATCCTGCATAATCGCCTCTTTACCCTCTGTTGTCTTGCGAAGTTTCACGTCATATGTGTTGACTACGGCCAAATTCTGTGGATCTGTCAAAATGATCTTATCATCACTCATAGCCGAACATTCAACTGACTTGATTTTAGCCGGTGCACTATATATACTTTCTGGAACAGCACCACCTTCTCCGATCACTTTGTTAAATAGAAACAATTCCCACTCCTGCGCTCTCTTGGGAGACATCAGCCAGCGAAGTTTGCCATTATTATATTTATTAGGCAAAGCCTGCAATGCCTTGTAAAAAATATCAAGGCTCATTACACTCTGATTCTTTGCAGAATAAACATGACCACCATTTAAAATCTGTTTGACCCATCCGTCATTTAGTTTTAAAAAGTCGTAATCTTTATCTGAAGAATCTGTCTCTTCATCCCCATTCAAATATAAATCCTCCAGATCTACACCTAACTGTGTTGTCATAAGATCTGTGATGATCGCTTCCATCTGCTGTCTTTCGATATTCTCTCGAAGAGCTTCCTCTGTTATCTCCCACGGTAACCGAATAGCCTTGGTAGCATATTCGATAACATCCGTCTCAACGCCAGCTCTATATCCATCGTCTGAATTTTCTACCTTTGCACGAATTATACGAGATGCGATGCCGATCTTATTAATTTCTCCTGTTTTCGCAGTCCGCATTACATGTCTTACCAGCGGACTAAGATTTGTTGCCTCGAATGTCTGCTGGATAAATCTTCTTGCCTGTTCCGGATTAAGAAGTCCGTGTGTAATATTTCCGGTCTGAATGGCTCCAGCCTTGTTGATAATCTGTCTATTTGTTGCCATAATATATTTCCTCCTTCCTTTCCTTAGTACATGCCTGTCATGTAATGTAGCTCTTTTTCGCTTTTTGCAACATCTCTACCAGTAGAATCGTTCAAATTACCAGGTACCACCCTGCTCTTCATCAGCGGTTCTAGAATATCCATCACTGGCTCCATAGCCTTGCAGACTTCTTCGCCTACTATTTTGGCCACGCTATCCTCTGTAGCTTCTCCAGATGGCTCTGCTGCCGGAACACCACCTCTAGAAGCACCATCCTTGGAGATCATCTCCAACTGCTTTGTGATTGGCTCCATAGCCTTACTGACTTCCTCACCAATCATTTTTCTTACCTCTTCGTTAGTCACGTTAAAATCCTCCTTTTTTACTAAATTATTTACAACTGCTGGTTCTCCGTCATCAAATTCCGATAAGAAATCACCAAGAGTATTATAAATGCTTAATGCTTCGTGAAAATTTCTTTCTTTGGCATTGTGGTTGTAACAATCTTTGTCAGCTCCCTTATCAACCACATCAAGTCCAAGAGCCCTTGCCAGTTTCTTAAAAAGCCCCTTTGGTTCCCCTGATTTACCAACGTCAGACAAGTCAACATCTTCCTCTGAATATACACCTGCACCACCCATTGAAAACCCGGTTATTTCCCCGTTCTGGATAGAATCCCATACGTCAGAATCTGCAATTTCCATTGTCATTACCCAGGTGCCTTTCTTTACCACCCGTCCCTCAATCTCCATATCACATTTAGCAATATAGGATTCGACAACGTCGGCTCCATCACATTTCTTAAAACAATGCTGGACATCAACATCCCCACCGTTTTTCATGAACCAATGGGCTGCTTTTGTAATTTCTGATTCTGTCATATAATTGCCCTGGCTGTCTTCCACCATCGGTTCATATACAATACCGGTAACAAAGTGATTGTCCGTGTCCGCTTTTAAGATGCGACCATATGTTGTAAAATCAGCAGAACCATTGTCTGATTTTGTGATCAAAAATTTCTTTTTGTTTGCAGCCTTATCGACTAAAGAAACAAAGCTGATCTTTGCATCTGAAATCGCATATGCTTTCGCGACCTGTGACATCTTTTTACCTCCTTATCTTTATTTTTTACTGTTTATCGGACAGCTCCGAAATGCTTTCGGACCACCTCCTTAATATATTTTGCAATAAAAAAGCACCGCCGGTTTAGACGATGCTATATCTGCCATTTCCCATTATTTAATTGTTAAAATAACCATTCTTATATAAAAAAATAATTTCCTCAGTTGTCAATTTCAAAAATGGATTCTCATGAGTATCATCTTCAGTGTCAGAAATAGGCGGATCATAATCAGCCAGTTCAAATCCTAATTTCCTACATATTTCCTCATACATCTCTGGCATCGTAAATCACCTCCATATCTATTCCCGCATCTTTTTTCATGCTAGAAAGAATTTTTTTATCAATTTTACTATACTCCCTTTTTTCATAGATTGCAAGAAGGGATTCCGCCATTGGCCTATTCACATCCCCTATAACCTTATATCTATACAATGTTCCATCGTGACATGCCACTATGCCATATTTGTATTTTCTCTCAGCTGCAACCATAATATCCGGAATGCTGGGAGCAGAATTTCGGGGATGATTGTGTATTCCTATGATCGTCCCCTCCTGCGCACTTGCAATCATCTTATTCATTGCCTTTGTTGGCCTACATGTTCCCAGATCTGTTCCTCTCGTGTTCATTCTCACAATTCCATTGGAAGAATCGATAAAATACAGATCCTCCATATCGCTTCCATCCCTGTGTTTATATATTTTTTCGATTGAATCACGGACAGAACGTTTCACTTTCGGTATTTCATCAATGGCATAATATACAGTTTTCTTATATGCGTTACTGGTAACTGTTGCCTTATCCACTTCAAACGGTTTTAATCCCCTAGTTCTCGGTATTTCATTTTCTGTATCGGGAATACCTGTCTTCGCCTTATTTTTGGCTTCCAACTCTTTTTCCCATTCTCCGTCATCCTCGTCTATGATCTGCTGCTGAAGTTTCTGCCGTTCCTCTAGCGGCATGCCAAGAATATCGTCACTGACAACTGGGACATGAGTACAGTAGCAGTTGATGACTTCCTCTGCCGGAAGGCTCGGATCTCTTGGAAACATCGGATGATAGGTAGAACCACTGCGCCCATGCATGACAAAGGTCTTTTTCTTTGAAACAACCTGGCCATTCATTGCTACATGATTCTCCCTGGGAACTATTTTATGTCCTCCTCTATGAAACCATTCCTTCCCATCCGTTGCCGGACTCTGCTGAATGGCCTCTTCTCTTGCCACGCTGTGCGCTCTAAGCATTTCTGTAAGAGCTGCTGACCGAGCACGGTATTCTTCATTTCTCACGCCCTCTGTTACGAGCATACGCTTCAAATCATCAACGCCTTTACCATTTTCCAAGGCCTCGGCAATAAGACTTTCCATCTGGTCTTTCGACGTCAGCTGCAGCAGATCTGCCAGATCATCAGACCATGACTTTATCCACGCCACGGTGCGCTTACGTATCCGTGATACAGCCATATCATCCTCTACCTGCTGTAAGTAAACAGTTGACAAAGTTGGTATATTATCTTCATAAAACCGCCGCATGGCATCTATCATCCGACCTCTCGTTTTATCCTCAATAAAAAATTCTTCTACTGATCTGACTGCCGTCTCTAAACTGCCGGCAGCAATAGTTTCCTCGGCCATATTCCGTGTTTGTTCTTTTAGAATTTCGGCTAGTTTATCTTCCAGGTCGTAAACACTTCTAACAGAATCTTTGGGGTTAGCAAATCCAGCATCTTCAAGTGCATCAGACAAGTCTTCATCCGCTTTTTCTATGTATCTGTCGATAGCCCTAATTAGATCATGACATCCACATTTTTTCAATATAATGCTAGTTCCCATCAGGTTGCACCACCAATCTCAGCCAACATTTTTCTTACTTCTTTCATTACAGCAACCACTTCTATATCATGATTATCCAATGCTTTCTGAATCTGTTTATCCATCTGCTTCATTTCTTCAGCAGATACATTTTTTGATGGATCTGCATATTGTTCCAATGCCTGCCTCTCTGATGCTGTTTTCATATATTGTAGTGGCACATCTCCCCAATTTCCCTCGTAATCCTCACAACCATCCTTGCCAAGAGTATTATAAGTCACAGACTTCGCAAGATTAGGAGTAAGACCTCCAGCTCGCTCGGTAATGTTCAAAATCTTCTGAATATCATCTGGATTTGTAATGTTTGGATCATCAAATTTAACTTGGACATACTGAAACCGGTACCCATTAAACAAACGATTATTAATCATCCACGCAAGTGAAGCACGCTCTGGCTGAAATACCTGCTTTTCCGTCACTTCCATAGCTGTTTGTGCAGTAGCCCGGTTAAAATCCGTCGTGTAACCCACATATAAATCGGGTAATAAAAAAGCGGATTGCGTTTTTTTGCGTCCGTTTTCCTGGTATTCCTGAAATAACTCGTCCTTTTGTAGAATTGAAGCAAGGTCTTTTATCTCTATATCTGCCTGCTTTTCACCTTCCATCGCAGTAGCACTTTCATTTGATTCGGTCTCCAGTACAATAAAGCCATGCTGACCATTTTCCCCTTTGATATCCTCCATATATCTTTTAAGTTTATCAAAAGAATCCTCAGACAAAGTACCTCCTTTGACAACAACCATAAGCGGTGTATGACGCCCCTCCCTGAAATAATTATTATTTAGGACCTCCGCTCTCCGATTCCCATCCACGGTAAGTACTTGACCAATCCATCTTACTTCCCCATATGGCATACTGCCTATACGGAATTCGATAATTTCATTTGCCTGATCATCAAAATTTATCAATTCATCTTCTTCTCCCAGATATTTTCCATCATTCTTATTCATGGTCCGTGGGTCACCAAATTCTTTGAAATAGACCGTTTTACCTGCTATGTTCTGACGGAATTTACGAAATTTCTTTTTTCTTCTTACCGTTTTTCCCCTGTAAAAGTATTCTATATCCATATATGGTTCTAGTGGATACGTCATATCAATACTCGGAGTATCTATTATAAATTCCAGCTGTGCCACGTCTCCATTGAGATCCCTGATTACTTCACAATATGCAATACCGTAGGTTTCCCGGTCCCTGATTACATTTTCAAAGACTTCCTTCGTCATAATATCCATATTGAGGAGATTGATTACTTCTTCTAACCGAGTCCACTCTTTTTTCATTTCAGATGTTTCTTCGTCATAGTCACTCACATAATGAACTGAGAGCCCAAAGCCAGCAATATTGTTTTTGTATGCTCTAATACATTGTGGAAGAATAGTGGAATCATCCACCAATTCCTTCAGCCCCCTCATATCAACTGGGTGTGAAATCCATTCTGAGGCACTAACACTGCTGGCTCTGCTCAACTGCTCTGATTTAACAGACTTCTCAACTGGTCTTCTGTCTTTAAATACAGATAATGGCGTACTTTCGGTATCTGCTTTTATAATCTTTACTCCGATACTCGGCGATTTTTTGTTATTTGCCATTAAGTTTGGCTCCCCCCTTCTTAATCTTTACTGGCAAGCATACAAGAAGGAGACAGTCCGCTACATCAGGAGAAGCTAGTCCTCTGTCCTTCATCTCTTTCTTACTCTCAACCTTTTGCTTCCCGTTGCTTGTAAAACCATATTTACGGCAGGACAGTTGTCCTACCATATCATCATCATTTGGCAGTACCATCTCTGGTATATCCCGGTCATTTCCCTCAGCGTCAAATGGTGCTATTAGATCTCTAACTACTGCCATCATAAAAGTAGTGGTATCCGCATAATGTTTATGTTTAATCGGCTGTCCGAAATTTACCGGGAATATGTACATTCCACTGAACAGCTCTGGATCTGTACGGAGAAAACCTCTTAATTGATCTACAACCCCGCCGCCCACACCGCCATCATCAACCTTGACTGGAACCGGACCTCTGTACTGATACTTTTCCCTAATTTTCTTGAATAGTTCTGCGATAGCTCCAGAAGTCCACGTGGTGTCCTGACCATTGTACTTTCTATATATCCTAACTACTTCGTTGATCCGGTACCCGATAACAGTCTTATCATCACCAAATCTGGCAACATCGCAACCAATATCCACACGCCAGATCTTTTGGGGTTGATGAATACGATTTCCTTGATCATCCACATACTCTCCCAAGGCTTTCAAGGTATCGTCACTTATCTGGGTATTAATTGATTGTTCCAGCCATGAGATATTGATAAACACATCATCCTCCTGCTCCGGAAACTCACCATCCACACGCACTCGGACAACATTGCTATTTCTGCCATATTTGCGATCAAGTGATGCAATATTATCTTTATTTGTCCTGCTACTTTCTCTGGAGGAAACCGTCATACATACCCATTGTCCACGGTCTATCGTAAACGCATCATGAAAGACCCCTGTTACTTTCGTCGGGTTTCCCATCATCAGCAGCTTATTGTTATCTCCAGACAGCGTTCCGCGTATTGCCTCCATAATCGGATCTGCAACACCGGAGGCTTCATCTACAATAAACAACATATTATCCTCGTGGAATCCCTGCATATTCTCTGGTTTCGTAGCAGTTCTGGCTACTGCAAACCAACGCTTTTCGTAACCAATCATGTAAATATATGTCTTCGTCCATTTAAGCAGCATAGAGAGCATAGGAGAGCTATTCATCCATTTTGCTACCTCAGACCATAGTACGTCATTTAACTGTTGCTTGGTAGGCGCGGTTGCAACAATACGAGAGTATGGAAAGCATACTAAAAACCAGATCAGTGCACACGCCTCTATTCCGGTTTTTCCGACGCCCTGCCCTGACTTAACAGCAACTCTCGGATTGTCCCGGATATATTCCAGGGCTTCCATTTGCCAATTATCCGGCTCAAATAATAATACATCTTTGCAAAAATCCACGGGACTTTCTATCCATTTCGGAAGCATATCATCAAGGAAGCCAGATAACCATGTGTGAAACCTATTATTTGTCTGCATCCTTTTTCCTCCTTTGCTCCAACAGCTTTTCTCCCCATACCATCACAACATCATTTCCTGCACTCTTGCCCTTCAGTTTCTCGCTTTCCAGACGGATTTTCGACAATGTCTCAATGGCTTTCGTCTTTTTACTCTGAACGGTGGAAAGCTCCTGTTCCAGCCTTGCTATTACCATATCCTCGTTTGATGTATCCCCCTTTTGTTCCCGATATTTATTGATCGCTTTTAATATTCTTCGTTCCCGTATGGAAAACAGCTTAATCTGCTCTATCAGCAACAATTCTTCATCTTCTGGTACAACGTTAAGTAGCTCTTGCTCATCCTCATCCAGCGCATCCATAAAAACCGGTCTATATCCGCCATGCTTTGTCATAACAGGGGGCGGATTAGGATTGGGATTACCGGAACCGCCTTTTGCATTCTTATTCCCTGGCTGACCGCCTTTTTTTCTCTTTTGCAGCGTAGTGCCTTTTTTACTTTTCTTTTTTGCAACGTTGCGTTTATTATTTTTTAACTTGCTGCCCCATCCGTACCGATTCTTCCAGCTACGGACGGTTCCATCAGAAACTCCCAACTTCTTTGCGATTTCCACCATTGCCATTCCATCATTAAACAGCTTTTCGGCTTCAATTATCCTTTCGCTCGGCGCCCTCGGCATATCACCACTTCTCTCCCGTTCGTTATGCAACCGTGAGAACGCAATATGCTCCTCCGGTACCCGAATCTTTCCTTTTTC
>ERZ808054.1779-NODE-1779-length-10844-cov-12.887434_pt1 | contig 10844 bp, 8 predicted proteins | sample MGYA00380201_ERZ808054 | MGnify/ENA primary metagenome ERZ808054 (study PRJEB31490, sample SAMN06133419) | mouse gut metagenome | isolation source: Z5_2 | host: mice | place: China: Chengdu | collected 2015-05 ... | reverse complement strand
GGAGAAAAAATTGACTATACAGCAGACACCGCCGCCGTTACAAATTCTACGTCTGTTATGATGACAACGGTTGCCGGGGATTTATACTCTATCGGATATATTTCTCTTGGCTCCATGAATGATACTGTAAAGGCGATTCAGATTGACGGCTGCGAAGCAACGATTGAAAATATCAAAAATGGTACATATAAGATTGCGCGTCCCTTTAACATTGCGACAAAGGACGGTTTAAGTGACACAGCGCAGGATTTTATCGACTTCATTATGAGTGCGGACGGTCAAGCAGTGATTGAAGAAAATGGATATATTTCTGTATCTGACGCGGGAAGTTACAGCGGGGAAATGGATTCGGGCAAAATTATTGTAGCGGGTTCCAGCTCTGTCACCCCGGTTATGGAAAAACTCAAAGAAGCCTATCTTGAGAGAAATCCGGGCGTTACGATTGAGATACAGCAAAGCGATTCTTCTACTGGTATGTCTGACACGATAGACGGAACCTGCGATATAGGCATGGCTTCCCGTGAGCTAAAAGATTCCGAAATGGAAAAAGGACTGACCGCTACCATAATTGCGATGGACGGTATTACAGTGATTGTTAATAATGACTGTCCCATAAATAACCTTACAAGCGAACAGGTAAAAGATATTTTTATGGGTAATTCGGTTCATTGGAGTGAAATAACACAGTAGGATTTTAAGGGGCTGCGGTAAGAAAGCCGCCGCCCCTTTTCAATAAGGAGCATGATTATGAAGAATATAAAAGAAAAAGTGATGAAACTGCTTTTTTTCTTAACAGCCCTTATTTCCATAGCAGCGGTAATTCTAATCTGCATATTCCTGTTTGCAAGCGGTATTCCTGCAATAAAAGAAATAGGCGTTTTCAAATTTTTGCTGGGTACAAGCTGGAAACCCGCAAATAATCTCTATGGGATTCTCCCTATGATCGTCGGCTCTCTCTATGTAACTGCCGGTGCATTGATTATTGGCGTACCGATTGGAATATTGACAGCGGTATTCATGGCAAGGTTTGCTCCGAAAAGTATCTATGCGCCTTTGAAAGCTGCTGTTAATCTGATGGCGGGGATTCCGTCGGTTGTGTACGGTTTTTTCGGATTGGTAGTCTTAGTGCCTTTTATTCGGGAAACCTTTGGCGGACGCGGTATGAGTGTGCTTACTGCTTCTGTCCTGCTGGGACTGATGATTTTACCTACCGTTATCAGTGTTTCGGAAACTTCAATCCGGGCTGTCCCGGAAAGTTACTATGAGGGAGGGCTTGCTCTTGGAGCTTCCCATGAAAGAAGCGTGTTTTTCACGGTTCTTCCCGCAGCAAAGAGCGGTATTTTTGCAGGGGTTGTATTAGGGATTGGGCGGGCAGTCGGTGAAACAATGGCGGTCATGATGGTTGCCGGAAATCAAGCAGTTATTCCGGGCAGTATGCTTTCCGGCGTTCGGACACTGACCACAAACATTGTATTGGAAATGGGATATTCTACGGACTTACACCGTGAAGCGTTAATTGGTACGGCTGTTGTCCTGTTTGTTTTCATTCTCATTATCAATCTGTCCCTCTCCCTGTTCAAAAGGAGGGTGAAATAAATGGTTGGGAAATTGAAACGGAAATTGTGCGCATATAGACGCGACCCTAAATCTTTTGTTCTCTTTCTTTCTGTATGCCTTGCAGCATTGATTACAATGCTTGCGCTTATTTTTATTATTGCATACATATTGATAAAAGGGATTCCGAATTTAACGCTGGATTTATTTGACAGCAAATATACAACAGAAAATGTGTCCCTGCTTCCGGCACTTATCAATACACTGTTCATTATGCTGCTTTCTCTGCTGTTTGCGGTTCCCGCAGGAATTAGCGCTGCAATTTATCTGACAGAGTACGCAAGACGGGGAAATAAACTTATTTCTATCGTAGGTATTACCGCTGAAACATTGTCCGGGATTCCGTCAATCGTTTATGGGCTGTTCGGTTCCCTGTTCTTTGTAAAATATCTTGGGCTGGGGTTGTCTTTGCTGTCCGGTGCTTTGACTTTGAGCATTATGATTTTGCCGCTTATTATGCGGACAACAGAAGAAGCCTTGCGAAGCGTTCCCGACAGTTACCGTGAGGGCAGCTTTGGGCTTGGAGCAGGGAAGCTACGAACCGTATTCTCTATTGTCCTGCCCTGCGCTGTTCCGGGTATTTTGTCCGGCGTTATTCTTGGAATCGGGCGTATCGTCGGGGAATCGGCGGCACTGATCTTTACTGCCGGAACCGTTGCAGAAATAGCAACAAGTATTTTTTCGTCGGCAAGAACTTTATCCGTCCATATGTATTCTATTTCGGGCGAGGGGCTGTATATCAAGCAGACTTACGCAACTGCGGTTGTATTATTGGTTGTTGTCATTCTGATAAATGCACTTTCCGGGTTTGTGGCAAAAAAGATAGGAGGTAAAAACACAGATGGATAAAATCGTGGTTGAGGATTTGGATTTATTCTACGGAAACTTTCAAGCCTTGAAAAAAATAAATGTGGCGTTTAAGGAACACGAAATTACCGCGTTGATCGGACCGTCGGGCTGCGGTAAATCGACATTATTAAAATCACTGAACCGAATGAATGATTTGGTGGAAGGCTGCCACATCAAAGGAACTATCCGCTTAGACGGTGAAGATGTTTATGGTAATATGGATATTAACCTACTGCGGAAACGTGTGGGAATGGTATTTCAAAAACCGAATCCGTTCCCTATGAGTATTTATGACAATGTTGCCTTTGGCGCAAGGACGCACGGTATCCGTTCTAAAGCCGCGCTGGACGAAATTGTAGAGCGTTCCTTAAAAGGGGCGGCAATTTGGGACGAGGTAAAAGACAGGCTGAAAAAATCTGCGCTTGGTATGTCGGGCGGTCAACAGCAGCGTCTTTGCATTGCCCGCGCCTTGGCGGTGGAGCCGGAAGTTTTGCTGATGGACGAACCGACCAGCGCACTTGACCCTATTTCTACGGCAAAGGTAGAGGAACTTGCCGCAGAACTGAAAAGGAACTATACCATTGTCATTGTGACACATAATATGCAGCAGGCACTCCGAATTTCCGACAGGACAGCGTTTTTCCTGCTTGGAGAAATGGTAGAGTTTGGCGAAACAGAAAAATTATTCTCCATGCCGCAGGACAAGCGGACAGAGGATTATATTACTGGGAGGTTTGGATAATGCGCCTAAAATTTGATGAACAGTTAGATTTATTAAATAAAGAGTTGATTACAATGGGGGCTTTTTGTGAAAATGCGATTGCTATGTCCGCAAAAGCTCTGACAGAGGGGAATCCCGCGCTTGCAAAGGCTGTTCCCGATCTCTCTGTCCAGATAGACCACAAGGAGCGCGAAATTGAAACTATGTGTCTAAAGCTGCTCTTACAGCAGCAGCCCGTGGCAAAAGATTTGAGAGTTGTATCGTCTGCGCTGAAAATGGTGACAGATATGGCAAGAATAGGAGATCAATCCGCAGACATAGCGGAAATAATCACATTAGCCAATATTCACGCCACCGACGACACACAGGTTATCCATGATATGTCGGTTGCTGTCATTAAGATGGTAACGGACAGTATTGACGCTTTTGTGAAAAAGGATATGCAGATGGCGAAAGCCGTGATAGATTATGATGATGTGGTGGATTCCTTTTTTGATAAGGTGAAGAAAATGTTGATTGAGCTTTTCAGTAAACCCGAAACAGACGGTGAATATGCCATAGACCTGTTGATGATTGCAAAATATTTTGAGCGAATCGGAGATCATGCGGTCAATATTGCAAAATGGGTTCTGTTCTCAATCACAGGGAACAAAGAGGGGTGAACATACCGCCATTGATGAAATATAGGTAATATGGTATGATTGAGTTCGGAATATTGCCACAGGAAAGAAAGGAGCAGATTTATATGATTTATTGTGTTGAGGACGACAGCTCTATCCGTGATCTGATGATATACACATTAAATTCTGCCGGATTTGAAGCAAAAGGTTTTGACTGCGCGGACAGCTTTTTTGACGCTTTGCAGACAGAAAAGCCCCAGCTTATTATGCTTGATATAATGCTTCCCGGCGAAGATGGCATTTCCATATTGAAAAAGCTGCGTATGCAGGGGACGACAGAGGATATTCCTGTTATTATGGCGACAGCCAAAGGAACCGAATACGACAAAGTAACCGGGCTTGACTTGGGGGCTGATGATTACCTTGCAAAGCCGTTTGGCATGATGGAAATGATTTCCCGTGTGAAAGCGGTATTGCGCCGTACAAGTCCAAAAGAAGAAACAAAAACGCTCAAAATTGGAAATTTGGTATTGAATTTGGAAACATATATTGTGCTTGTAAACGGCGAACGGATTCAGTTGACACTGAAAGAACATAAGCTGCTCCATACTTTTATGGAAAACCCCGGACGGGTGTTTACACGCGATCAGCTTCTTGAAATGATATGGGGCATTGACTACATAGGAGAAACCCGAACCGTAGATGTTCACATTGGAACGCTCCGAACAAAATTAGGCGAATGTGGGAGCTATATTGAAACGGTGCGGGGAGTTGGGTATCGAATGGAGGGGAAAGTATGACGAAACGAATTTTTCGCTCAATCTGCCTTGTCGCATTGACTGTTTTTCTTGCGTCCGTTGTCCTGTTCATGGGTGTTCTGTATGAATACTTTTCAAATGTTGAACAGGCACAGCTAAAAATGCAGACAACCCTTGCCGCACAGGGCGTTACAAATGAGGGCATTGATTATTTCCATGATTTGAAAGTGAAAAATTATCGTATATCGTGGATTGATGCAGAGGGAAATGTTATTTTTGACAGTACGTCTGATACTGCGGAAATGGAAAATCATTTAGAGCGGGAAGAAGTGCGGGAAGCCCTTTCTTCGGGCTATGGTGAAAGCAGACGGTATTCTGCTACTTTGATGGAGCGTTCGTTTTATTCCGCACAGAAACTTGATGATGGCACCATATTACGGCTTTCTATATCTCAAAATTCTATTTTAACGCTCCTTTTAGGCATGACACAGCCGATTTGCATTATATTTGTAATCTCGCTGATTCTTTCTATTGTTTTGGCTATTCAAGTTTCAAAAAAAATAGTAAAGCCATTAAATGAAATTGATCTTGATAATCCGTTGTCAAATGAGGGCTATGATGAGCTTTCCCCTTTTTTACGGCGTATTGACAGCCAGCAAAAACAGTTACGGGGACAGAAAGCCGAACTTCTCCAAAAAGAGAATGAATTAAATACGATTATCGGCAGCATGAATGAAGGCATGATTCTCTTAAATCAAAAAGGAAAAATTATCAGTATAAACCCTGCGGCAAGAAAACTGTTAGACGCTGACACAGACTGTATCGGTTCTGATATGCTGTCCTTGTGCCGTAATCTTGAATTGCAGGAAATCCTTACAAAAGCCTTGCAAGGGGAACGGGGCGAGAACATTATCCGGCTGTATGGAGAAAGCTATCAAATTGACGCCGATCCGATCACTTCTGAAAACATTGTGAAAGGAGCCGCACTTTTCTTTTTCAATGTGACGGAAAAAGAAAAAGCGGAACAGATACGCCGAGAATTTACCGCTAATGTGTCCCATGAATTAAAAACCCCGCTTCACTCCATTTCCGGGTATGCGGAGCTTTTGAAAAACGATATGGTAAAGGAGAACGATAAAATACCTTTTGCCGGAAAGATTTATGATGAAGCCGGACGTATGATACGGCTTGTAGAGGACATTATCAGTCTTTCGCACCTTGACGAAGGTGCGGACGATATGCAGAGGGAAAATATCGACTTATACACATTGGCAGAAAAGGCGGTACAGAGCTTAGAGCCACAGGCAGATACTGTATGTGTTGCATTGGAGCTTTCCGGCGTTCCGGCTCCCCTTAACGGTATACCCCAGCTTTTATACAGTGTGATTTATAATCTTTGTGACAATGCGATTAAGTATAATCACAAAAACGGAAAAGTAATGGTGAACATACAGAATGAAAACGGCATGGTAGTTTTATCAGTGGAGGACACAGGGATAGGAATTGCACCCGAACATCAAGAGCGGATTTTTGAGCGTTTCTATCGTGTTGATAAGAGCCATTCTAAGGCAGTAGGGGGAACCGGGCTTGGGCTTTCTATTGTGAAACACGCCGCTAAAATCCATAATGCTAAAGTTGATGTAAAAAGTCATGTCGGAAAAGGCACGACGGTTATTGTAACATTTCCCAAGTAAAAATATGAACGGTTTTATTACCTCTTGTCATAAGTGTTAATTTAGAAAAAGCTGAACCGATAACATATATAATTAGCAGTTATCGGTTCAGTTAATTTGTTTCAATTTGTTCATTAAAAAGCTACACTATGCAAATATTGATATAGTAATTATAAAAATTACCACAATTCCAATGAATCTTCCGCATCCACCCACATCTGCATATTTCCATCAAGATAGAGCCTTGCGTATTCAAGCGGCTCGTCTATTGCCAGAGCATTTAAGGCACATTCAGAGCAGGGAGTAGTTTTCAACCCTTCTTCCGCTTTATTTCAGTCTATCCGTAAAAAGTAGCCTACATAAGTGTATACGTCAATGCTGTTATGGTGGATATTGTATGTTGCGTAAATCATATTCATTTTATCTGTCCTCTTTTCATTGATTTTTTGAAAGCATTTCAATCAGTTTACCAATTTCCGTATATTTTGTGTTATAATGTTTTATGTGATTTTGTTTCCCTCATTTTTTCCCTCATCAGGGTTCGTAATGCCCTGTGGGAAGATATAATACAAGGGAAACCTTAAGGGAAAGTTCATCTGCGATAAACTTAGTGTTTTCAAGGGTTAGCAAGGATTTTAATAATAAAATATAACAGCTAATATTTCCCTTAAAAATCATCAAAGCACAATCGGAATTTGTGTGGAAATTGAACTAAATGAGGCGTTCTATTTGGAGGGATAAAATGAACAAACCTGTTACAACATTATTTATGCTTATGTCAGTAGATGGAAAAATCAGTACTGGTGCATCAGATGATTTAGATGTAGATAAAGACTTTCCTAAAATTATAGGAGTTAAAGAAGGTTTACATCAATATTATGAAATAGAGAAGACAACTGATTTATGGTCACTTAATTCTGGCAGGGTACAAGCAAAACTGGGGGTAAATGCAAAGGAAACGCCTGATAAGACACCTGTTTCGTTTGTGATAATTGATAATAATCATTTGAATGAACATGGTGTTCGCTATTTTTGTGCCTTATCAAGGGAGTTTGTGTTAATTACATCCAATGCAGGCCATCCGGCTTTTCAGGTAAACGAGGGAAATCTTCATGTTATCTTTCAAAGCGAATTGTCTTTGAAAGAGTCTCTTGTAAAACTTAAAACAGAATACGGTTGTGAGAGAATCACTATACAAACTGGAGGTACATTAAACGGATTATTCCTTCGTGAAAAGTTAATAGATTATATTGATATTGTTGTCGCCCCCATTTTAATTGGAGGAAAAGATACTTCCACCTTAATTGACGGGCAATCCTTATTTTTAGAAAGTGAATTATCAAAATTAGGTGTATTGAAGTTACAAGAATGTGAGGTTTTGAAAAACTCGTATATCAGATTGCGCTATGAGGTAATTCGTTGATAATTTCCCGTTTGTAGAACTGAATAAAACAAAAAACCGGGCGCGGCAGCCAATCACTGACTACCGCGCCCGGTCTTGTTGTGGGTGCTGTTTCCTGCGTCCTGTCACGCGATAGAACGCCGTTTTTGAGGGGAAAGGTATCAATCCCTTGCCGCTTGATTTTCACCCTCGGAAAGCCCCATTATACACAATGTCATTAACTTAAGAAAAAGAACAATGCCGGATATCATTACACCGCTATATGGGTAAAGATATTCGGCACTGCTTTGGATATGAGATCCTCATAGCTATGTCATTTTACTGTATTTATCACATAGTTCTTCCACGCATCCCGTAATTCCACTATTGTTTAGTAAGCTCTTTTATGCGTGTTTGAATATTTTCCAGCAAGCTGCCCTTTTGTCCGATGGTAATGACGGTCTGGCCTTACGGGAACAAGATTTTTACGGATGTCTTCATAGATCTGCTGGAACAGCCTGTCCTGTTTCTGCCTGTCCGTTTCCAGTAATATATAGATGAGGTCATTTTTCAGTATCCCTATGCTCAATGTCCGGTTGACCATCATTTTATGTTTCCGGTGGCTCTCTTTTTCATCCAGTTCCGCCTCTGCATCGCGGATGATGTCTTCTGCAAGGTTACTGATATAGATTGTACTGTAAATATCCTGCTGCAGCAGGACCGGCTTCGTCCCTGTGAAGTTCTCTATCTGAAGGCGGTCCTTCAGCGTCTCATATGCCGTTTCAATCCCCCATCTCATATGGTAGAGTTCTGCAATCTGTACGCGGTCAAAGATTTCAGAGGGGAGGTTTGTGATCAGTATTTCTTCCCGTCCTTCCGGCAGCGGCACTTTTACCATCCGCAGGGTGATCTGTCCAAGCTCCTCCATGCGCCGACCGATATCTGTTCCCTTATAATGTTTAACGCGGCTCTTATCCGGATGGATGTTTACCCATTCATCCGGTTCAGACAGAGCGGCCTGCTCTTTTTTATAATCGCTGGATTTCAGACGCACTAGAAACAAGATGCCTTTCTCCATCATCCGGATAAAAGCTGCAGTGGAGGGGTATCCCCTGTCCATGACGACCAGAAACTGATATCACAACAGGCTCGTTTTTGAAAATTATTCATAAAATCACCTGCCTTACGGAATACAAAAAATATCAGCTTCCTATTTCAATTTTACAGCAAAATACAGAAAAAAGGAACCTTCTACAACTTTAAATGTAAAAGATTCCTTAAGTTAATGACATTGCGCAGTTACGGGATTTTTCCCGGCAACCGGGTCGGCAACGGGATAGCAACGGAGTGTGCAACGGGCTGTCCTTATCCGGATTTTTTCAGAATGGAAGCTCCATCTGCTCCGGCACCGGCGTGAATCCCTCCGGGATTTTTCCGTCCGTTGCCGGTTCTGTCCGTGCGTTTTCCCGTTCCCATCCTTTCTGCCTGCCGTACCCGGCAAACATCCGGGGGCTGGAGAAATAATTCCAGCCGGTGATGCACTGGTTCATTATCTCGTTGATTTCCCGTATCTCCCATTGTTTCGGCTCGTCAAAAGCGTGGTTTAAGGCTTCTTTGTAAAGCTGTTTGGAGCAGACGGTATCGCCGGGGTAGCTGTCAAGGAAAGCCTGAATCATCCCGGCTTTGGTGTCCTCCGGCATAAAGTCCCGCTGGCGTTCCTTAAGGTAGCGCACCATTTCCGGGCTGAATGTCAGCTTCCATCTGCCGCTTTTGTAAATCTCCATCGCTTCCGCCCATACCTGGTTTAAATAGGCTCTGGAAGCGGCTTCGTCCTCTAAGATGTGTGTTTCCGCCTGTTCCGGGCATACCTGTATGGGGATGAAGCGGCGGTTGCCGGAGCGGTCAAGGGGCAGGAAGTCAAGGGCGTTGGATGTGCCGCCGAATACGCACTGTCTTAGGCGGTCTGCCGGGTGGGTTTCGTAGGGTATCTTGTAGACTTCCTTCTGACGGCTCAAAAAGGACTTGATTTCCTCTATGCTCTTTGCGTTTGCGGTGGCAATCATCTCTGACATTTCGATTATCCAGTGACCTTGTAGCTTCCGGTATACGTTATCATCGTCCAGCTTCCGCAAATCGTCCGAAAACCACTCGTCTTTGATTGCTAGCAGACGGAAAAAGGTGGACTTCCCGGCTCCCTGCCCGCCTACCAGACAAAGCATGACCTCAAATTTACATCCAGGGGAAAATGCCCGGTGGATGGCTCCCAACAAGAACAGGCGCAGGGCTTTATAGGTGTACTGGTCTGTGTCTGCCCCTAAAAAATGCCGCAGACAGAAGCGCACCCGCTCGGTTCCGTCCCATGTCAGGCTGTTTAAATACTCCCGGACAGGGTGGTAGCTGTTCTCGTTGGCGGCAAGGTCGGCAGCGTCCTGTATCTTCTTTTCACTGGTCAGACCGTAAGTTTCTTCCAGATACAGCCGGATATATTTCATGTCCGTGTCGGTCATGGGGCTGTTTGGGGTTCTTTGGTAGCCGATGGGCTTTAAAATATCGGTGCGGTCGGTCAGCAGGTTATAGGCAACCGCCCCGGAAAGGAGCGGGTCGCACTGAAACACGGTCAGGCAGTTGCGGATACTGTTTCGGAAGCCGCCTTTTTCGGTGGTTTCCAGCAAGGCTTTGACGTCCTCAACGCTCCGGGGCGGCTCGGTGTTTTCTGCCATGTTCTTTACTTCCTGCCGTATCTGGGGCGGTAAGTTCTGCCATTCGTCTTTCAAGGTTCCTCACTTCCTTTCCGTGTCCTGTGATAAGGGCTGCCCGCTCTGGAAGTTCCCCCGATAAAAGTACGTCCATCAGATATTCCAGACGGCTCATGTTTTGCAGGGCTTCTATAAACCGGGGATTCCATGCTTCATCTGGCTGTTTAGGGGCGTATTCTTCCTTCCAGCGGCGCAGGAGATGGTAATAGTCGGACAGTACCCGGAAGCAGTGCCGCTCCATGCGCTTAAATTTCTGTTCTTCGCTTTCCCTCCGTAAGCGTGGCCGGATGGGTTGCTTTCCGGTGTTCTTTCTATCCTCATAGGGGATGGAGAAGTCCTGCGCCAGCATGAGGGCGGCTTCCTTACTGCCGATTCCATAAAGACGTGAAACAAAGTCAATCACGTCCCCGGTGGCTCCGCAGCCGAAACAGTAAAAGCGGCGGTCAACCTTCATGCTTGGGTTCTTATCGTT
>ERZ808054.1776-NODE-1776-length-10852-cov-2.706172_pt1 | contig 10852 bp, 6 predicted proteins | sample MGYA00380201_ERZ808054 | MGnify/ENA primary metagenome ERZ808054 (study PRJEB31490, sample SAMN06133419) | mouse gut metagenome | isolation source: Z5_2 | host: mice | place: China: Chengdu | collected 2015-05 ... | reverse complement strand
CTGAAAACCAAGCATCCCAGGAACCAGATGAGAGTGGGGTGGTAACGATAATTGATGATTATCGGGAGGAACAGCATGGGATAGCTCTTTATTATCTGTTAGTTTCATAGGTAATGAACAATTTAAAGGTATCTGTTGGATTATGACTAAAGAATCATTTGATAGCAGTTTAAAATTGTAAATGATTGAATAATATAAAATTATAAGATGAGGTTAATAGTAATAATGAAATATAATGCTTATGCAAAACTTAATATATTGCTAAACGTGCATGGAAAATACTTTAATGACTATCACAGCATTGAGAGTATTATGCTGCCAGTTAATCTTTATGATGAATTGGATATAGAAATAATTTCAGGTTCATCAGATATAATAATTGAATGTTCGGATAAGCAAATCCCTCAAGATGAGAACAATATTCTATATAAGTGTGCAAAGTTATTTCAGAATAAATTTAAAATTCGAGATGGAATAAAAATTTATTTGCACAAAAATATTCCTACTCAATCAGGTTTAGGTGGCGAAAGTGCCGATGCTGCATCTTTGATGCATTTTTACAACGATACATATAAATTAGATCTTTCATTTGATTCTATTTTTTACTTGGGAAGATTATTAAGTTGGGATGTTCCGATATGTTATCTTCAAAAATGTATATATATCAATGACAAAACAAATGTTTGCGAAGTAATAGTTCCTAAACCACCCTTGTATTTTTTATTAATTAAACCTGACTTCGGAATTAGTACAAAAAAAGCTTTTGAGAAATTAGACCATATAAATTATGCAAATGCTGATCCAAAACCTTTACTGGATGCATTTCAACAGTCGCCTCAAAAAGTAGGAAAATATGTTTATAATTGTTTTATTAAAACTGATATTCGTTTAATTGATGAATATAATTTATTAGCACAAATATCAAAAGAGATTGGTTTTGATGGATTTTCAATGTCTGGAACAGGTTCCTGTTTTTTTGGAATAACAACTGATAAGACAATATTAACAAATGGATATAATTTTTTTTATAATAAATATCCGTTTGTTAAATCAACAAATTTAATGTTATTATAAAAACATTAAATTTGTTGTAACACACTCGCCATATTTTAATTTTTCTAATAAATCTAAAATATAATCGTATCTATATTTTTTGCATATATTGTTCAACTCGTTGTATATCGGTTGCGAAATCAATCCTTTTTGCATAAAATCAGATTGTAGTCTTGCAAATTTTGTATGTATTATTCCCCATGTATGGCAATGTTGAGTATATATCTTTTCAGCCAAATCAAGATGTTGGTTTACAGCAGAATAATTCTCTTGTTCTAAATCTATCATTGCTAGACCTAATTCTGTGTGAGCAATCCACGGTTGAATGCCCAATTCAGAGAATTTCTCTTGACTATTTTTATATAATTCTTTGGATTGTTCAAAAAGCTTTAATTTACGATAAATCTCCGCTTGTGTGCATTCAAGATAATTTCCGTATCTATTCAAATCATTTTTATTTGCAATTTCCAAACCAGTATGACATAATTCATCTGCTTTGAACACATCATTATTTAATAAGTAATAATCAGCTTTTTTTCTTAGTACACGGCATTTCATATCCATAAAGCCATATTGTTCAGACAGCTTCATGACATTATCAAAACATATTTGACATGCTTGAAAATCCCCTTTTTCAAATAGCATATTTCCTTCGGTATACAGTAATTCCAAATACTGATGATGAAAACTTGTATTATGGACGAATAATTTTATGCTATTAATAGCAGATATAGTTTCATTCAAGGAGCTGTATACCATTTGATGTTTTAATTTTTTTACATATAATTGCAAGATATCTTCTTTTGCAGCAATCTGTTCGATCGTATATTGTTTAAGAAAAAAATCAATATTTTCGACTGCCTCCTTAAAATTGCCGATTAACATAATCATATCTGTATAAATTTCATATAACTCTATACAATCAGAATATGATATATATGAAAAAATATCCGTAAATATATCGTACAAATATGCAGACTCACCTCTATATTGTAAATCAATAAAATAACTATGGAAATTAGATAATAAAAACTTAACATATTCCTGTTGTTTTAAATAAAACTTAAGGTGATAAACGCATTCTCTTATTATGCGTTTTTTTTCATTATAAACTGTACTTCTGTTAAAAAGTGTAAAATAATATTCGGAAATAATTTTATTTACTTTCTTATATAACTCTTTTGGTATTATTTCAAGTAGGTCTTTTCTCATTATTTCATGAATATGATAAGTTCCATTATCCATTTTTGATACAAAAGAAAACTTATTGAACTCATCAAATAATGTTATAGGATAACCAGTAGGAAAAGTTGATAATAAATGATTAAAGATATCAAAAGTATAATATCTAGGTATACTTATTATTTTAATGACTGCAATTTCCTCTGTTTGTAGATATTTAAAAAAACATTGTAATATCTCTCTCGCATTATTGGCAAACAAATCAACTTGTGGACTTATGTTATTGTTTTTCATTTCAACATATGTATCAACTAAAATATCTAAATGATAGGGATGCCCCATACTGATTGATAGCATTTTGTTTCTAATATCGTCTTCTTCAATTCCGCATTTAACTAAAAATTCATTAACATCAACATCCCCCAAACGTTCCATTTGGTATTGTTCTAAATAATTGTTCCAATCTGGGTCAAGTGCTTTCCAATCTAAATATTCTCTTCCGCTTATGACAAAAAGAACACCTGGCAAATGTGAAATAAGTTCTCGAACAAATTGATCTTGACTAAATTTGGTTATATCATTTTTAATCTGCCCCCATAATGCCTCATAAGTATCCAAAAAAATTACAATAGTTTTACTGTTTTCCTTTTTTAAATATTTATTCAGATCATATGCAAAAAAGGCGGGCAACAATTGCTCACATTGTGAGGCATTTTTATATTCCATTTCTCTCAAATCCTCTTTAATATCTCCGTCCAAATGCAATTTATTATAAGAGGCATTATATATTTTATTAATGGCTCCAGGCACGATTCCTAATATCCCTAAACCATCTATAATACCTAATATATCTGCGATAAACCCTAAATTTTCATTAATAATATTGTGCTTATTAGACAAAGAAATCATATCTTTATGTGTCTTTTCAAAATAGATAGCATACGCCAAACCAAAATGATAAAATAATATTTTTTGAGTTTCAAAACTTTTAGCCAATTCCAAAAGTAGATTAGAGGCATTGCGGTTAAAACTATTAGCAAAATCGGCTTGAACATAAATTATGTCGTTGTTGCTCTCAATTTCCCTGCATAGTTCCCTTTGCAAACTGCTTTTTCCGATGCCACCTATTCCATAGAAATTTAATACATTATATCGAATAATATCAGATTCTTTTTCTGAACTAATTTCTTCAATCTTATCAAAAAATTTAATCCTATAGTCATCTCTATCTGTAAATTCTTTTTTAGCGATATACTGTTTTTTAGAAGTATTACCAAGTAATATTTGGGGTTTAATTGCCATCATATTCTCCTGTTTTCATCTATCATTTCTGGTATTTGACAGATAATAAAGAGCTATCCCATGCTGTTCCTCCCGATAATCATCAATTATCGTTACCAACCCATTCCCCCCTTGCTCCCCTTCTTTCCTTGTGTTAAAATAACCTAAGCAGAAAAACCCAACGAAAGGAAACAGTATCAATTATGAAACTCATTGCAGGACTTGGAAATCCAGGAAGAGACTATGCGGGGACGAGACATAACATCGGTTTTGGTGTGATAACCCGCATTTCAGACCAATATAATATACCGTTGAGCAGCAAAGAGCATAAGGCAGTGTGCGGCAAGGGCTTTATCGGGGGGGAGAAAGTGATTCTCGCCCAGCCCCAGACATATATGAATCTGAGCGGAGAGAGTGTCAGGAGCATCGCCGACTATTATAAGATCGAGCCGGAGGACATCATCATTGCCTTTGATGACATTGATCTAGAGGTGGGACAGCTTCGGGTGCGGAGGAAGGGAAGCGCCGGGGGGCACAATGGGATCAAGAGTATCATCCAGCACCTGGGGACAAATGAGTTTCCGCGGGTGAAGGTAGGAGTGGGAGCGAAGCCGGAGGGCGGCGATTTGGTGCGCCATGTGCTGGGCAGATTTTCCAGGGAAGATGAGAAGGCCATGGGCGAGGTGCTGGATCTGGCTGTTGAAGCGGTGGAGCTGATTGTGACAGAGGGTGTGGATGCCGCGATGAATCGGTACAATGCCAAACGGAAATGATACAGAATGATAATAATAAGCATAATAGAAAGGCAGAAGGGAACATGAACACATTATTTGCACCCCTCCGGGAACTGGAGGAATTTGACCAACTGAATACTTCCATGAAAAAAGGTGAGTTCCCGGTTCAGCTGGTGGGTTGTATGGATACCCAGAAGAGCCATATAATTGCCGGGGCGGGAGCCGACTGTCGGTTTCGCCTGATCATCACCCACAATGAGGTTCGGGCGAAAGAATTAGTGGAAGATCTGAAACTGTATGAGGGCAGGAGTGGTGCGGCTGAAGGAGGAGAGATTTCCGAGACTATGTATTATCCAGCGAAGGACTTCATTTTTTACAGTGCGGATGTACATGGACAGGCGATCGTGAAGGAGCGGTTGAAGGTGATCAAGAGGCTGATGGAAAAGAAGCCGACCACCATTGTGACCACCATCGACGGGGGGATGGACTACTGTCTGCCATTTTCCATGTACAAAGACCACAGCATGGAGGTAAAGATCGGGGATGTGCTGGATCTGGAAACTTTCCGCAGTGGTCTGGTGTACATTGGCTATGAAAATGTATCCCAGGTGAGCAAAGAGGGAGAATTTTCTGTGCGGGGCGGCATCATTGATGTATTTCCGCTGACGGAGGATTGCCCCTGCCGGATCGAGCTCTGGGGAGATGAGGTGGACAATATCCGGCGGATCGATGTGGAGAGCCAGCGGTCCGTGGAAAATATAGAAGAGGTCAGCATCTATCCGGCGACGGAGATATTTCTGGAAGAGGATCAGGTACTGGCGGGGATGCGCAGGATTGAAAAGGAGTTGAAAGACTGCGTGGCCCGGTTTAAGGAAGAGGGAAAAGTAGAAGAAGCCGCCAGGCTCCGGGAAAATGTGGAGAGCTTCCGGGAAAATTATCAGATTTATCATGGGCTGGTAAATCTGGAAAGCTATGTGAGTTATTTTACCGGGGAGGTACAGTCCTTTTTTGACTACTTTATCGGGGAGGACGTGCGGGTGTTTATTGATGAACCCAGCCGGTGTGTGGAAAAGGGCGAGGCGGTGGAGTTTGAATTTCGTGAGAGCATGGTGAGCCGGCTGGAAAAGGGATATATTCTGCCGACCCAGATGGAAGTTTTATTTTCTCTGCCCATAGTTCTGAAAAAGCTGGGAGATCTGCCAGTGCTGCTGCTCACCACCCTGGATATGGCGGTAAAAGAATTTGCAGTAAAGCGGAAGTTTAATTTTCAGGTGCAGTCGGCGCCTTCCTATAATAACAACTTTTCGCTGCTGGCGAAGGATATTCAGAGACTGAAAAAAAATGGTTACCGGGTGCTGGTGCTGTCCGGCTCCAGGACGAGAGGCGAGAGGCTGTGCCAGGATCTGCAGGATTTTGATGTGGTCGCATTTTATAGCAGGGATATGGAACATGAGCTGCTTCCGGGTGAGGTTATGATAGCCAAAGGAAATCTGCGGAAGGGCTTTGAGTATCCCAATATTCGTTTTGTCGTGCTTACTGAGGGAGATATTTTTGGCGGGGCAAAAAAACCGCGCAAAAGAAAGCCGAAAAAGTATGAGGGAGCGGCGATCCACAGCTTTAATGACTTAAAGATCGGGGATTACGTGGTTCACGAAAACCATGGCCTTGGCATATATGAGGGCATCGAAAAGATCGAGGTGGATCATATCACAAAGGATTATCTGAAAGTGTCCTATGCCGGTGGGAGCAATCTGTATATTCCCGCCACTTCCCTTGAACTTTTGCAAAAATACGCCGGAGGCGATGCGGAAAAGGTGCCGAAGCTCAACCGCCTGAATTCTCCGGAGTGGAAAAAGACCAAGTCGCGGGTAAAAGGTGCGGTGAAAGAGATTGCCGAAGAGCTGGTTGAGCTGTACGCTAAGCGACAGGCGAGACAGGGGCACGCATTTGAGAAAGATACGGTGTGGCAGAAGGAATTTGAAGAGCTGTTTCCCTACGAGGAGACCGAGGACCAGCTGCGTGCCATCGAGGCGGCGAAGCAGGATATGGAGAGTCCGAGGATCATGGATCGTTTGATCTGCGGGGATGTGGGATATGGCAAGACGGAGATCGCTATCCGCGCTGCCTTTAAAGCAGTGATGGACGGAAAGCAGGTGGCACTTCTGGTACCCACAACCATACTCGCGGGACAGCATTACAATACCTTTGTGCAGCGGATGCGGGATTTCAGCGTCGAGGTGGGGATGCTGTCTAGGCTCAGGACGCCCAAGGAAAATCGGGAGACCATAGAAAAGCTGAAAAAGGGAAGGGTGGACATCGTCATAGGAACCCATAAACTTCTTGGGAAAAATGTGAGCTACAAGGATCTGGGATTGCTGATCGTGGACGAGGAACAGAGATTTGGTGTGACTCACAAGGAAAAATTGAAGCAGCTGAAAAATGATATTGATGTGCTGACGCTCACAGCTACGCCGATTCCCCGGACACTCCATATGAGTCTGGTGGGAATCCGTGATATGAGTGTGCTGGAGGAGGCGCCAGTGGATCGTATGCCGATTCAGACCTTTGTCATGGAAAAAAATGGAGAGATTGTCAGAGAGGCTATTCTGAGGGAGATCGGACGGGGCGGCCAGGTATACTATGTGTATAACCGGGTTGCCAATATGGATATCATCGCCGGTGAGGTAGCGAAACTAGTACCGGAGGCAGTAGTCAGCTACGCTCACGGACAGATGAATGAACGGGAACTAGAAAATACAATGTTTTCTTTCGTCAATGGAGAGGTTGACGTCCTGGTTTCTACTACAATCGTAGAAACTGGGCTGGATATCCCGAATGTCAATACGATCATTATAGACGAAGCCGATAAACTGGGGCTTTCCCAGCTGTATCAGCTGAGGGGGCGCGTGGGACGCTCGAACCGGACTGCTTACGCCTTTTTGATGTATAAACGGGATAAAATGCTAAAAGAAGTGGCAGAAAAGCGTTTGGCAGCGATAAAAGAGTTTACAGAACTGGGCTCAGGGTTTAAGATATCTATGAGGGATCTGGAGATCCGGGGAGCCGGAAACCTACTGGGCGCCAAACAGCACGGACATATGGAGGCAGTGGGGTACGATCTGTACTGCAAGATGCTGAATGAAGCGGTGAAGCGGCTAAAAGGCGAAAAGGTGGAGAGTGATGAATTCGAGACCAACATTGATGTAAAAATAGATGGCTATATTCCGCCAGATTATATCCCGAATGAATTTCAAAAACTGGATGTGTATAAACGAATTGCAGACATTGAGACAGTGGCGGAGAAGGACGATATCCTGGATGAACTCATTGACCGCTTTGGGGAACCGCCCCAGAGCGTGTGCAACCTGTTGGACATCGCCCTGCTCAAAGTGAAGGCGCATGAAAATTTCATTACTGCTGTGGCGGAGAAGCCGGGTGGGGTGCGAATCACCATGTATCCCCAGGCAGAAGTGGCGCCAGAAAAAATACCGCCTCTTGTGGGCGAATTTGGAAAGCGACTTCGGTTTGTTCCGGATACAACGCCATATTTTGTATACATTCCCCAGGAAGACGGAGAAATTTTAGCTCAACTGGATTATGTAATTGATAAAATTGGAGAGATCAAGCGACAGGATAAAAAAATGGAGGAGACGCACAATGAAAAATAAGTTAAACAGAGGTTTTCGCAGGATCTGTAGGAAAATAGTCTGCGGAATCGCAGTGGCGGCAGTGGCATTGGGGACGGCAGCTTGCTCCGATGAAGGAGAAAATAAGGAGATCGAGGTGCCCAAGGCAGAAAAAGCAGCCTCCGTTGCCAATGGAGACTTGAAAAGTGATTCCACGGTGATCGGTGTGGGAGACGCCGCGGTAAGTTATGATGAGTACCGGGTATACAGCTGGTTCCTGAAGAACCAGTACGAGGGCGTTCTTTCGTCAGAGGTCTGGGACTATAAACTGGGAGATGCTACTGTCGGACAAGTTGCCATCGAGGATATCCTGCGCCTGATCATTCAGATCAAGGTAATGAATAAGGCGGGTGCAGAGCAGGGAGTCGGCTTGGGGATCGATGAAAAAGAGGACATTGACCATAAGGCAGATCAGTATCTAGCCACGATCCCTTCGGAGACTCAGCAGGCAAATGGCATCACAAGGGATATCATGTACCGTATTTTTGAGGAAAATGAAGTGGCGAGAAAGGTATATGATGTGACAACTTCGGCAGCGATTGAGAGGAAAGAAGTTCAGGCGGCAAAGGTTCTGCTGCTCTATCTCGAGGCAGATGATACGAATCGTGAGCAGGTCAGAAATCAGGCAAACGCCCTGTCAGCAGAACTGGGTAAATACACTGGGAATTTTACTTCTTTTGTTAAGGACAAAACAGGAAAAGCTCCAAAAGAGGTGATTCTTGGCAGTTTGGATAGCCGGACTGGTCTCGCCAGCACCGCGCTTTCCATGAAGCGTTATACCACCAGCGGTGTGGTGGAAGAAAAAGATGGTTTTTATATCATGTACTGCCTAAAGACAAGCACAAGGAGGCTAAACAATACTTACTGGGAGCAGTACATTTCTGAAGAGCAGAACCGGGTTTTTCAGACAGCTTATGAAAACTGGGCAGAAAAATATGAGGTGAAGGTAAGTAAGTCACTTCTGGCAAAATAGAGAGAGAAAAGAGGAGTAAATGATGAGAGCGAGCGGAATACTGCTTCCGATCTCCAGTCTTCCATCGGGATATGGAATCGGGGCATTTGACAGAAGCGCCTTTGATTTTGTGGATACACTGGTGTGTGCCGGTCAGAGATACTGGCAGATCCTTCCCATGGGGCCTACCGGTTTTGGGGATTCTCCCTACCAGTCCTTTTCCACTTTTGCGGGAAACCCTTATTATATCGCGCTGGATGAGTTGGTGCGAAAAGGGTATCTTGCAAATAGGGATTTGGAGCAGTCCGGGCTTTGGGACGACGGAAAACATGTGAATTATGAATCACTTTACAATAAGCGTTTTCCCCTGCTGCGAAGGGCCTATAAAAATAGTGGAATCCGGGAAGATAAAAAATTTTTGGAATTTGTAGAAGCCAATGAAGAATGGTTGCCAGATTATGCCCTTTTCATGGCGGTAAAAGACAGCAAGGGAGGGCAGAGCTTTCTGGAATGGGAGGAAGAACTCAAGCGGCGCAAGCCGGAGACACTGGCCCGCTATCAGGATGAATACGAAGAAGATGTGTATTTCTATATGTTTCTGCAGTACGAATTCGACGAGCAGTGGAGAAGGTTAAAGACCTATGCCAATGAAAAAGGAGTGCAGATCATCGGGGATATACCGATCTATGTGGCGCTGGACAGCGCCGACGCCTGGTCGCATCCGGAGCTGTTTCAGTTTACAGAGGATCTGGAGCCCAAAGCAGTGGCAGGATGTCCGCCAGACGCTTTTTCGGAGACGGGACAGCTCTGGGGCAACCCATTGTATGACTGGGAGTACCACGAAGAAACGGGATTTGACTGGTGGCTGAAGCGGATCGCCCATTGTTTCAAATGGTATGATATGGTGCGCATCGATCATTTCCGGGGCTTTGATGAATATTATGCCATTCCCTATGGAGAGCCCACCGCAGTCAATGGCGCATGGGAGCCGGGACCGGGGATTCGTCTTTTTGAAGTGATGGAAGAGAAGCTGGGGAAGAGGGAGATCATCGCAGAGGATCTCGGCTTTTTGACAGACAGCGTGCGGAAGCTTTTAAAGGATACCGGCTATCCGGGGATGAAGGTGCTGCAGTTTGCCTTTGATTCCAGAGAAGAAAGCGATTATATGCCCCATAATTATACATCGAACTGTGTCGTATACACAGGGACTCATGACAATCAGACGACATATGGCTGGTGGGAGGAGATGACAAAGGAAGACCGGGATGTAGCGCTTCGGTATATGAATCTGCCAGCCCGTTTCCTGACGAAGAAAAAGCTCACCTGGCAGCTGATCACCATGGCACAGCGCAGCGTGGCAGACCTGTGCATTATTCCGGCACAGGATTATCTGTGCCTTTCGGCAGAAGCCCGTATCAATACACCCTCCACACTGGGACATAACTGGCAGTGGCGCATGGAAAAAGGCGCGTTTACGGATGGTCTATGTGAGAAGATCCGGAGCATGACCAAGCTTTACGGCAGGCTGGGAGCGGGAGAGAAAGAGGCATAGGCTGCTTGTCATTTCATACAGGGTATTTATTAAGGTTTTAGACGATACCTCTGAGGATTGTGCAGGCGTCTGGGATATAACTCCATTAGCAGACAGAGGAAGATGAAAAACAAGCTTCCTCTGTTTTTTAATATTGATTTACAAATAAGAAATAACCGCCCTGCTCCCGGCTAAAGGTAGGATGGTTATTTTGTAACTAAATACTTATTGTGCCGGAACGGGTAGTAAGCCCCTACTGTCCGTAGGTGATGATGAATTGGATATCATAAAAATATAAATATAGCTAGTGTACATTTTTTCTTTGTTACTGTATAATGGAATATATATCCATTTGGAACATCCATGGCAAATAAGCTCATGTGAAAGGAAGTGCAGAATGAATCATACAAAAATGAAAAAAAATCTGCTTATT
>ERZ808054.1774-NODE-1774-length-10857-cov-4.370130_pt1 | contig 10857 bp, 7 predicted proteins | sample MGYA00380201_ERZ808054 | MGnify/ENA primary metagenome ERZ808054 (study PRJEB31490, sample SAMN06133419) | mouse gut metagenome | isolation source: Z5_2 | host: mice | place: China: Chengdu | collected 2015-05 ... | reverse complement strand
ATGATCGATCAATTTGATGCGGACTTTGATCTGGACTCCGGAAAAAGGACCGTCAATGCAAAAGCCATACTTGGGGTGATGGCATTGGATTTGTCAGGTCCCCTTCATCTGCGGTATCACTCAGATGATATGGAGATTGAAGAGAAAATAGCACCGTTTCTGTGTACTAGCGGATAATATACTGTTCTGATCACGCACAGCATCCGGCAGAAACCACGCAGTTTGGATATCGAACTGCTGGTATCGGTCCTGGATGCTGTGCGTTTTTATGTACACGGGCACCCGTTCCTGCCCGGCGGCATAGGGGGCATCCTTAGCCGGATGTGGAAATGTGGTTGTGGAAAGCGCGTCTGTTGTGTATAATGGTTATCATACGGATCGGAACAGGAGGGGTAAAAATGACGCGCTATATTAACACAGAGGGACGGTATCGCTGCCTCATATGCTTTGCGGCGGTCTGGGCGGCGCTAATGGCGGTCTCTGTCTATTTCTGCACGCAGAAGATGGGATTTCACGAGGATGAGTACTATACGTATTATTCCACGGCGCGCACGAACGGATTTTATGTGACGGACGGACAGTGGACAGACCGGGAGACATACGGAAAGGAGTTTGTGGTGCTGCCGGATCAACGGTTCCAGTATGGCTTTGTGAAGCTGGTGCAGTCCTGGGATGTGCATCCGCCGATGTACTACTGGGTATTCCACACGGTGGCATCGCTTGTGCCCAATGTGTTTTCCAAGTGGATCGGGCTGTCGGTGAATCTCTTTTTTCACGGGATCAATATCATACTGCTGTGGTATCTGGCATACCGGATCAGCGGCCGCGACAGAACGACGGCGTTTCTTGTCACGCTGTTCTCTGGTCTGAGTCCTGCGGCGATGAGCGGTGTCGTGTTTATCCGGATGTACGAGATGCTGACAACGTTTATCCTGCTGTGTGCGGTGATGCATATCCGGGCGGCAGAGGAGCAGGGGATATCCTGGCGGTTTCTCGTCCCGATGATGGCGGTGACGTACATTGGCTTTTTGACGCACTATTATTATTTTATCTTTCTGTTTTACATGGGGGCGGCGTTTGTGCTGTGGCTTTTGTGGCGGGACAGGCATATCCGGAACGTTGTCTGGTATGCGCTCAGCCAGGGGACGGCGCTTGTGCTTGCGGTGCTGACATATCCGTCGTGTCTGGGACAGATGTTCCGGGGGCAGCGGGGAGCGCAGGCGACAGAGAATTTCTTTGACATCTCCAATACACTCGGACGGATCCGCTTTTTTGGGGAGCTGATAGACCGCTATGTATTTGGACGGCTGTTCTGGGTACTGCTTCTTGTGATCGTGCTGCTTGCGGTGGCGGCGGGGCGGGGGAGGCAGAAGCGGGGCACACAGGGGAGTGCCGGATATTGGATCCTGCTTTTTGCGGGAGCCGGATACTTTCTGACTGTTGCCAAGACGGCGCTGCTTTTGGGGGAGACATCCAACCGCTATCAGCTTCCGGTCTACGGGATCATCGTACTGCTGGCATTTGCGGCAGTCAGAACACTGTGGCGTCGTTTGATGCAGACACATGCCGTGCAGGACGGACGGGTTTGGGCGGCAGGGAGCCTTGCCGCGCTGCTGGGGGTGGCTGTGATGCTGTCAGGCGCATGGCGCGAGAAGGTCGTTTTCCTGTATCCGGAGGACAGCGGACAGACGGCTTTTGCCAAGGCGCGTGCCGAGGAAGATACACCTGTTATTTATTTCTACCGCACAGGGGAGGAATGGTGTGTCTGGGCTGTCACGAATGAGCTGCTCGCCTATCCGCAGGTTTATCTTGCGGCGGTGGACGGCGAGGGTGTGATCGACGAGGAGCGGATCAGAAGTGCGGAGTCCATGGTGGTGTATATCGCAGGCGGCGCGGACGATGAGAAGAACCTGCAGCGTGTACTGGACAGCGCACCGGCATTGGCTGACTGCGAGCGGGAATGCGTGTTTGAGGAACAATACTGCAACGTGTATTATCTCCACAGGGAACCGTAAAAGAATATAAAAAGCAAGATTTGACTACGCACTTGAGGCGTAGCCAACTAGAATTTTGAGATATTGGGGTGTAACTATGAGACAGTGAAGAGATTGTATAGTTACGATAGATTAAATATAACCAAGATCATTACTGATTTCAAGAGCCAGAATTGACCATCTAAGGAACTGTAACAGGAACTGTTCCGAAAGGATAACTAACAATTGAATAAAAGAAGCGGAATTGGTATAATGAGGAAGTGATAACGGAAAGCTGGTAAGAGAGGACACCGCACGAATCGGATGGGTAGGAGCAAAAAGATGAGACTGGTAATCGACTGTTTTAAGCTTGTGAGGGGTGCTGGGAAGAGCATCGGGATCTACAATCTGGCATTGAACCTGGTGAGGGAGCTTGCTTCTCACCGGCAGACGGATGAGCTGATCGTCCTGGGAAATGCCCACAATAGGAAAGATTTTGATATCCCCCGGGTGCGGTTTATCGAGATCCGCAAAGATCCGCTCAGCAGGATCACCTGTGTTCTGTGGGAGTTGTTTGAGGTGAGCGTATATGCCAGGCGGTTAGGGGCGGACAAAGTTCTGTTCCCGAGAGGCTATGCATCGATGCTGCACCTGACGCGGGAGGCGGTGATCATCCATGACATGATCCCGTTTTATTATCATGAGAATTATCCGGGCTATTTTAACAGGCTGGAGAATTTTTACATCATGTGGCGGCTGAAAGCCTCGGCGCGCAGGGCGGATGACGTGATCACGATCTCGGAGGCGTCAAGGCGCGACATCGTGAAGTACGCGCGCGTGCCTGCGGGGCGGGTGACGGTGATCAACAACGGGTACAATCCCATTTCCGGGAAGGATTACCGGGAGCCTGAGGAGGCGTATATCCTGGCGGTCACGTCCGCCCTTCCGCACAAGAATGCGGCGGGCATCGTCAAATGTTATGAACAGTACTGCCGCGCGGTGGACAACCCGCTGGATCTCAAGATCGTCGGGATAGACGACAGCAGTCCGTTCACGTCGGATGTGGGGGTGGCACAGAGGATCACCTGCATAAAGTTTATCGAAAAAAACGAGGATCTCTATCAGCTGATATACGGCGCCAGGGTGTTCCTGTTCCTGTCCCTGATCGAGGGGTTCGGCTTTCCGCCGATCGAGGCGATGCAGCTGGGGACGGCAGTGATCTGCTCGGATGCGAGCTCCCTTCCGGAGGTGGCAGGGGACGCAGCCGTGTATGTGGATCCGGCAGAGCACGCCGCGGCAGCGCGTGCGCTCGCTGACCTTCTGGCTGACGATGCCAGGCGCGGACAGCTGCGGGAGAAGGGATTTGACAATATTAAGCGCTTTTCGTGGGATCATACGGGAGAGCGGTACAGAGAGGTTTTGTTCCGATTACAGTCGGACGCGGTAAGATATGGAAAAAGCGATATTTTTGGACAGGGATGGCACGATCAATGTGGACGTTGATTATCTGCACGAGACGGACAAGCTGGAGTTTGTCGACCAGACGTTTGAGGCGCTGGCGCTGCTCAGAGCGCACGGGTACAGGCTGATCGTGATATCCAACCAGTCCGGCATCGGCAGGGGGTATTTCGGGGCACAGGATGTGGAGCGGCTGCACGCGCACATGAACGGCATCCTGCAGGAGCACGGCGCCGCGATCGATGCGTTTTACTACTGTCCCCACCTCGAGCAGGACGGGTGTGCGTGCAGGAAACCGCAGCCGGGACTGATCCGCCGTGCCGCGGCGGAGTGGGGGATCGACCTGCGGCGTTCGTACATGGTGGGGGACAACGAGAAGGATGTCATGACCGCAGTCAATGCGGGGTGCAAATACGGTCTGGTCCTGAGCGGACATCCGGTTCCGGACACCCTGCGGCAAAAGTACAGGGATCATCTGTATGAAAATCTGTGGGATTTTGCACGACATATATGTGAGGTGGAGTGAGTATGCGAAACGCTGAGAACGATAGGATATTATATGGACTGGCTGCCGCAGCCGGCGCTTTGGCGTTTATGCTGATCTACGGTGTAAATGTCTTGAACCCTGTCTGGGACGACTGGCTTCTGGGGCGGGGAGACTTGACACAGCACTATCTGGGCTGGTGTTTTTTCAGGCGCGGGAGCTGGACATTTCCGATAGGGCTTACGGACAATCTGGCACACCCGTCGTACACTTCCGTGATCTTCACGGACTCGATACCGCTTTTTGCCGTGTTTTTTAAGGCTCTGTCACCTGTTCTGCCTGAGACGTTCCAGTACTTTGGCTGGTGGGGGATCATGAGTTTTGCCCTGCAGGGATTTTTTGCCGCCAGGATACTGCGGGAATTTTCACTTGGATCTGTGCAGATACTGATTGGCAGTATCTTTTTTGTCGTATCGCCGATCGTCATCGAGCGGATGTTCCGGCACACGGCGCTGGGAGGGCACTGGCTGATCCTCGTGGCGGTGTACCTGTTCATACGGCACGCAAAAGAGTACCAGGATACGGGGAGAGCGGTGCTGTGCTGGGGGATCGTGGGGGGACTGGTCGCGGCGGTCCATCTCTATTTTCTGCCGATGTGCGGTGCGTTTTTGTGCGGGTATATCCTGTGCAGCTTTCTGAGGGACAGGAAGATCCGGTGGCAGCGGCTGCTGCCGGGGATCTCTTTTGCGGGATCGCTCGCTGTCGTCACGTACCTTCTGGGTGGATTCTCGACGCGCTCGGACTCCGAGGGCGTCGGACTTGGCGAGTGGAGCTTTAACCTGAACGGTTTCTTCAATGAAAAGGGATATTCGCGTTTCCTGGACGCGCTTCCGATGTACCGGGACGGTCAGTATGAGGGGTTTGCCTATCTGGGGATCGGGATATTTGTGCTGCTGGCTGTCACGGTGGTCTTTCTCGTGCTGGAACTGGCGGGAAACCATGGCAAAAGCATCAAAAAGTACAGGTTCGAGATCGGCACAGGGCTCCTGATCGCGGCGGGGCTGATCCTGTTTGCCGCCTCCCCGGAGGTGACGTGGAATGACAGGCTGCTCTTCGTCCTGACAGACAGCAGCACACTGACGCATTACTGGAGCATTTTCCGCTCGTCGGGAAGGATCGTGTGGCCCGTGTGCTATCTCATCTATATCGCAGCGATCGTCTGCAGCTGCAGGCTGTGTGACAGATATATCAAAAACCGGGCAAAGGCTGTGATCCCTGTCCTGCTGCTGGGCGTGTGCTGTGCCCTGCAGATCATCGATATCAGCGGGAAGCTGGGCGAGCAGCGGGAGCGGTTCGGAAAAGATAGAACATATGCTTCTGAACTGCAGGATCCCGTGTGGGATGCGCTCGCACAGCGGGAAGGGCTGGAACATTTCGTGTGGGTGTCAAACAGTTACGAGAACCACCAGATACTGGAAATGGCAAAGTGGGCGTACGACAACATGCTCACGATGAACATCTTTTATTTTGCGAGGGGGCTGAGCGTCATAGAGGACACGCAGTACAGTGTGCACCACCCTGACGATTCCTATGTCTTTGTCTTCAAGGAGGAGGAGATGCCGGATTACCGCGACTGCGGGCTGCATCTTTATGAGGCGGACGGATATATCGTCGGAACGACGTTTGAGCTGGCGCAGGAGAGATGGGAGTGAGAGGCTGGAAGATATGATGGATAAGACAGATATGAGATTTGATCTATTGTTACAACAGTACAAAAAGATACCAACACACACGAAGGTGTGCTTTGCAGCGGGGATCATCGTCGGCTGGATCACCCACTTTTACATGCTCACGCACAAATTCCTGAACTGGGATGACGCCAACAATATGACGACCTTTGGCAGCGGCGACTATCTCGGCAGGTGGTTTCTGAAATATATCCATCCCCTCGGGGGGCAGTACAGCGTCCCGGCAGTACACGGCTTCCTGCTGATCGTCTGCATCGCTGTATCAGCCTGCCTGATACTGGAGATACTACAGATAAAAAGTATTACGGCGGCTGTCCTGACGGCGGCTGTCCTCCAGACATTCCCGAGCGTGGTGAGCACGATGACATTTATGTTTATGGCGCACACGTCGGGGATCGGTATTCTCATGGCGGTGTACGCGGTGTATCTCATGAGAAAGTACCGGCACGGGTGGCTGCCCTGCACGGCGCTGCTGGTGTGCGTGCTTGGAACCTATCAGACGTACATCAGTTTTGCGATAACGCTGATGCTGCTCGGCATGATCGCGGACATTTTCCGGGGTGAGACATTCCCGGGCGTACTCAGGAGAGGGATCCTGTGTGTCCTGGTGCTCGGTGCGGGGGTGCTCATCTATATGAAGCTGTCGCATGTGATCTATCCGTCCCTGGACAATGAGACTTACGGCGGGGTGGGAAATATGGGGCAGATCGCACTTGGCGAGATGCCGACGCTGATCGGAAGGTGCTACAAGCGGTTTCTCGAGTACTTTCTGTGGAAGCCGCCCGCGTTTGTGAGCGGTACGGCGCAGGCGGCAAACATCATGGTGTGCGTGCTGGCGGCGGCGCTCTTTCTCTATCTTGCGGTCACGAGGAAGCTGTACCGGGATGTCCCGACCTTCCTGATCCTGGTGGCGCTGTGCGGCTTTGTCCCGCTGGCGGCGGCTTTTGTGTATTTCATGGCGCCGGAGGCGACGTACTCCATGCTGATGCTGTACGCGTACGCACTGATCTATGTGACGGTGCTCGCGCTGCTTGAGTACTGCGTGGAGGACTGGCACCGCGATCCGGTGTCCGACAGGTGGAGAAACGGGCTGCGGTATGCGGCTGTGACGCTGACGGCGGCAACGGTGTTTGTGAGCAGCTACACGGATTACCTCCTGACGAACCGCGCCTATCTGCGGACAAACTTTGCGACAGAGCGGGTACAGCAGTATTTTAACAGGGTGATCGCCATGGTGGAGCGCACGGAGGGGTATGAGAACGGCGACAGCATCGAGATCCTTGGAGAGTTTTATTACAGGGACAATCCGAGCACGGTCGAGGTCGATATCCTGGACTCCGAGAGCCTCAGGGAGCTTGACGGGGTGGCGCTCGAGAACGGGCTGATCACGACGAGCGTGCGGGACAATTTTATCAAAATGTTTGTCGGGTATGATATGGCGGATCTGCGGTTCGAGGACAAGGAAGCCATCATGGAGACAGAGGAGTACAAAAACATGGCAGTCTATCCGAAGGAGGGCTGCGTGCAGAAGATCCATGATATCTGGGTTGTAAAAATGTGTGAATGATCATGGACTTAGAGCGGGGAAGAGTATGAGATCGAAGAGAAGAGCAGTGATAAAGGAAATGGCAGTATTGCTGTCGGCAGTGTGCTCGACAGTCGCGCTGTTTGGGGATGTGGCGTCCACAGGGAATCTGTCGATGGCGCTGAACGGCGCCGGGATCCCGCAGCTGATCGCGCTGGCGGCGCTGGTCTGTGTGTACAGGCGCATCTGGATCAGGGGGGATCTGCTCTCCGGTGCGGACAGGAGAGAGCGGACGGGGGCATGCGTGATCGCCCTCCTGTTTGCCTGTGCCATGATCATAGGAAAGGCGCAGGAGGCGGATGCGTATCTGAAGTTTCCGCTGTTTGCGGTCCTGCTGCTGCTGGGCTATCTGCCGCTGTTCTATGCGGTCACTGTCCTGCTCGTCAGAAAGCTCGCGGACACAGCGGGCAGCCAGGGAGGGGGGAAGACGCCCTCGGGGCTGACGCGGTGGCTGTTTGAGGATCACGTGATATTCGGCGTGATGCTTGTGGTGTTTTTGTGCAGGCTGCCGTATCTCGCCGCGTTTTACCCGTGTTCCATGTCGTGGGACGGAGGGGCACAGATCCGCGATTTTTACAGTCTGTATGATTCGGGGGCTTTCTATGACCACCATCCGCCGCTGGTGAGTTTTTTGTACGGGGCGGCGGCACTGTATTCCAGGGAGTGGGGGATCCCAAACGCCGGCATGTTTGTGATACCGCTTTTGCAGACGTGTCTCTCGGCGTTTGCGGCGGCGCAGGTGTGCGTGCTGTTTCGGGAATTCAGGACACCCTACTGGATCCGGTGGGCAGGTCTGGCGTATTATGGTCTGTTTACGGTGTGGTGCATCTTTGACGTCACCTATATCAAGGATTCGATCTACTGGCAGTTCTCCCTCCTGTACACGGTGGAGATGGTCTGGTGCATTGCCAGGCAGGATGCGTTCTTTGCGGGCAAGCGGCATCTTCTGCGGATGATCGTGTACGGGGTGCTCATGACGCAGACGCGCAACAACGGGATCTTCGTACTACTGTTCACGGTTCCGGTTCTGGCTGTCATGATACCGGGAAAGAAGAGGGGCTGGTATCTTGGCTCGGCGGCAGCGATGCTTGCGTCGGTATTCCTGCTGAACAACGCAGTCTACCCGGCGCTGGGCGTGGTGAAGCTGGAGGTGAAGGAGGACACGTACTGCATCCTGTTCCAGCAGACGGCGAAGTACGGTCAGGATCACCCGGAGGATGTGACGCAGGAGGAGCGGGATTTTCTGGATCGGATGTTTGACTACGATGAGCTTGTCAAGGTCTACAATCCCCAGCTTGCGGACTGGGTGAAGAACTGTCTCAGGATCTGCGAGGCGACCTCGGCGGACGGGACGAACGCCGAGTTTGCCCGGATCAGGAACGAGTATTTCAAAGTGTGGTTCGCCCAGTTCATGCGGCATCCGCTCTCGTATGTGAACACGTTTCTCGAGTGTTCATACGGTTATTATTATCCGGAGGCGAGACCGTACAAGGAGGGCACCGGATTCTACGAGATGGACAGGAACATGTTCACCGAGGGGATGCATCCGGCGCGCCAGATCGAGGCGTTCGCACCGCTGCGTTTTTTGCTCGAACAGGTCAGCAAGTTCGAGTACCTGCCGGGGATCGGGCTGCTGTACCACTGCGGGTTCTACACATGGTGCGTTGTCTTTGCCGTGGGATATCTGCTGATCAGGAAAAGATACCGCGAGACGGCTGCGGCGCTTCCGGCGGTCGTGAACATCCTGGTCTGCCTGATCTCGCCGGTCAACACGTGCATCCGGTATGCGATGCCCGTGATGTGCCTGATACCGCTGCTCTTTGCGGTGATTTATAATGAAAGGATTCGATCAAATGGACAACAGTAGACAAAAAGGTGTACTCTATATTGTGGTTCCCTGCTATAATGAAGAGGAAGCTTTGGAAATATCGGCGGGGAGGCTTATGGAAAAGCTCCATGACCTGAAAAGAAGAGGGATCATTTCGGATGCGAGCAGGATCGTGTTCGTGGATGACGGGTCGAAGGACAGGACATGGGAGCTCGTCAAAGGTCTGTACGGGAGCCATGAGGAGATCAAGGGGCTTCGGTTTGCGCACAACAGGGGGCACCAGAACGCGATCCTCGCCGGCATGATGTACGCGAGAACGTATTGTGACTACACGATCACCATCGATGCCGATCTGCAGCAGGACATCAACGCGATGGAAGACTTTATCAAGGCGTATGAGGACGGCAGCGAGATCGTGTTTGGCGTGCGCAATTCCAGAAACACGGACGGATTGTTCAAAAAGCTTTCGGCGACACTGTTCTATAAGACCATGCGGGGCATGGGCTGCGACATCTATGAAAATTCGGCGGACTACAGGCTCATGAGCGCGAAGGCGCTCGAGGCGCTGTCCGGCTACAGGGAGGTCAATCTGTTCCTGCGGGGCATCATACCGGATATCGGGTTGAAGTCCTCCGTGGTGCATTTCGATGTGTTTCCGCGCATGCAGGGGAAGACGAAGTATTCGCTGACAAAGATGTTCACGCTGGCGGCGGACGGGATCACCTCGTTTAGCATCAAGCCGATCCGGATGGTCTTTGCGATGGGGGTGCTGGCGCTGCTGGTGGGCTTTGGCATGGTCATACACATTATATATGAACACTATTTTGGCTACACGGTCAGCGGCTGGTCGTCGATCCTGATGTCGATCTGGGTGCTGGGGGGAGCGGTCCTGATATCTCTTGGCATCATAGGGGAGTATGTGGGCAGGAATTATATGGAGACCAAGCAGAGACCAAGATATTATTTCTGGGAGATCCTGTCGAGGGATGAGGGGCAAAATGACCATGAAGCATAAGGAGCAATATGACAAGATCATCATCGGAGCGGGGCTGTACGGACTTTATTCCGCGTACTTCTGCGCGGGGCGCGGGCAGCGTGTGCTGGTGCTCGAGTGCGATGATGCGCCGTTTCGGCGGGCGACTTACATCAACCAGGCGAGGGTGCACCAGGGGTATCATTACCCGCGGTCGCTGTCGACGGCGATGAAGTCCGCGGGATATTTCGCGCGTTTCAACAAGGATTACGGCTTTTGTATCAACAGGGAATTTCAGAAGGTGTACGCCACCTCCAGCGAGTACTCGTGGTCCGACGGCAGCCAGTTTCGGAAGTTCTGCGAGGCGGCGGACATACCGTGCGAGGAGCTTCCTCCGGGCAGGTTTTTTAAGGACGGCATGTGCGACGGGGTGTTTCTGACGCGGGAGTACACGTATGACGCCATGATCCTGAAAGCGTATTTTGAGGAGAAGCTCCGGGAGATGGGCAGCCGGGTGGAGATCCGTTTTGGTGTGGACATCGAGCGGATCGAGCGGATGCAGGAGGCCTATGTGCTGCACGTGAGAGAAAAGGAACGGCTGCAGGAGTACCGTTCCGGGTTCGTGCTAAACGCCACGTACGCCTCCACAAACCAGATCCTCGATCTGCTGGGGTTCGATAAGTTTGGCATAAAGTATGAGCTGTGTGAGATCATACTCTGTGATGTCAACGACAAACTCAGAGAGTACGGCTTTACGGTGATGGATGGCCCGTTCTTTTCCATCATGCCGTTTGGAAAGACGGGGCTG
>ERZ808054.1773-NODE-1773-length-10865-cov-4.252503_pt1 | contig 10865 bp, 12 predicted proteins | sample MGYA00380201_ERZ808054 | MGnify/ENA primary metagenome ERZ808054 (study PRJEB31490, sample SAMN06133419) | mouse gut metagenome | isolation source: Z5_2 | host: mice | place: China: Chengdu | collected 2015-05 ... | reverse complement strand
CGCCATGTAACAATTCAGCCTGAAATGTTATGTTGATGGGCGGACGCACGGGAGGGAGTTTTTTGGGGGGAGGAGGCAGCGGGATTGCCTGTCCCGGTTTTCCGTGCGCTTTTTCCGGCTGGGGGGTTCTAAGCAGAATGGGGAAGGTTATCACTGGCTGCGGTCGCCCTCTATCGGCATCCATGCCGAATCGGGCTAAACCGTGCATCCTTGCACGGTTTCCCTTACGTATCCGCATTCTGCTAAGAAACTCCCGCCGGAAACGAAGCACGGAAAATCCGGGACAGGCAATCCCGCTGCCTCCTCCCCCCAAAAAACTCCCTCCCATGCTGGGTAGAGTAAAAAGAAATGTTATGATACGGCATTACATTTTTTTGATAACCAGTAAAAGCCGGGAGCACAACCCCCTGTCCGGTTTGTTCCTGCCTCCCCTGCCGGCATCCGTTCAAAACATGTTTTAAAAAATGGTGCTGTTTCTTATTGTTTCCAAAGGGCGTTGCATGAAAAAGAGGCTGGATCAATTCCAGCCTCTTAAAAATCCTTATTTTTTCCGGTCCATGAACTGAGGCATTACCACATGTGACTGATTCATATTGCGGTAATAATCAAATGCTGCCTTGGAACTTCTCCTGCCATTTCCCAGCTCCTGCTTCCTGTCCGCAAAGAACTTTTCGGCAAGCGCCTTGTTCCTCGCTTCCTGCGCCTGTATGGAAACACTTTTTTCCGTTACCTGTGTAATCAGCTTTTGCAGGGAAGCAATCTGCTCTTTGTATTTCTCCCTGCCTTCCAAAAGCTGCTCCTTAATGTTCCCGTACAAAGTCTCAAAGCCTTCGTCCAGCTTATTCAGTTCATCAATGAATGCGCCTTTTTCGTCTATGCTTTTATCAAAATCATCTTCCGACACGGGGGTCGCTTTTAATATCTGCTCCTGCCGGCGGTTGGCTTCCTCGATTCCGTTCAGCACATCCATTTTCTTATGCAGGCTTTCTTCCAAGACCTGAAGATAATTCTCGATCATACCGTCCCTTTCCATTCCATCCATGTTCCGTATCCGCTGCGCCCGCAGTCTCCCGATTTCCCGCGTACGGGTATACTGGGGATATGCTTACGCCGCTCCCTATCTGCTTTGGCGCATTACCTCTTTCCATGTATCCCTCACCGAACGGAGATGCTCGCATACTTCCTCAAGGATCTCCTTATCTTTCTTCATATTGGCCTCTGCCAAGCGTCTGTCCAGATACACATAAATATTTTCAAAATCCTGTGCCACCTCATATTTCATGTCCAGTGTTTCACGCAGGTAACGGATGATGTTTTCTGCCTTTACAATATTATTATGGGTTTTTTCCAAATCATGGTGTTCCACTCCCACAATGGCAATATTACAAAACTTAATCGCCCCCTCGTAGAGCATAAGCGTCAGTTCCGCCGGAGATGCCGTCATCACCTTATTTTTATTGTACTGTTCAAAACCCTTTGGTAGCGCCATTTTATTGTCAACCTCCTAATAAAGAAGTTACCGCACTTTGGTTGGACTGCATCTTCGCCAATGCGGTCTCCATTGCAGAGAATTTTTTATACCAGCGGTCTTCCATCGCTGCAAGTTTCTTTTCCTGTTCCTTAATCTTGGTGGTATAGTTGTCATAGTCTTCCTTCATCTTCTTGTCGTCATAGAAAGAACCATAACTCCTTACGCCATCCACACCCCTGGACTGTTTATCCAGCTCCGTATACAAATTCTGTGACAGATTTGCAAAGAAAGCAATTACGGTATCCGGGTCGGATGCAATCGCTGCCTTTAACGCGTTTTCCTTATTGCTTACCGCGCTGTCGTCCTCGTCCCCGTTAATATGGTAAACATTTTTCTCGTTTTCACCCGATGTAAAATATCCCAGCGTTTCGATACCGAAATCGTTCAGATACATCTGTTTTCCGTTTACCGTCGCACCCTGAAGCAGTACGTTTTTCATGGCGGAAGATATGGTGGACAGGTTGGAATCCCTGCGCAGGATGGAATCCTTAATCTTTGTTTCCCACTTGTCAATTGCGGACTCCGACATCTCCTTCTTCTCATCCTCGGTCAACGGGTCATAACCCTTTGCGGAAGGCGCGTCATACAGCTTATCCATTTCGCTGATTAAGCCGTTGTATTCCTTGAAGAAGTTTTTAATGATATTGTAAATGCCGTCGGTATCCTGTCTTGTGGTCAGCGTTGTTTTCCCTACATTCTTTGCCGTAATCGTCAGACCATTGACTTCTATGGAATTGGAATCGCTTTCATATTCAATTCCGTTTAACGTAATCTTCGCATTCTTGGCAGCTTCTTTGGTTGCCGTGCTTCCCAGCCCCAACGTTTCCAATGCCTTGGCTCCGTTAAGACCGTCCCCTTCAATGGTAAAGTCGTTCTTTACGCCGGTCTTCTTGGAAGATATATGGAACCTGCCGTTTTTCTCGTCAAAACTTGCTTCCAGTCCGGCTTCCTTTAACTTGCCGACAAAACCTTCCACCGTCATGCTGTCCGTAATCTCGATTTCCTTTGTTTCACCGCCGGTAGTCACCTTAATCTTAGTGCCTGCCGCAATGTCGGTTAAGGATGTCAGCTTTGTATCCTTCTTCACGCTGTCGTCCACTTTGCTTCCGGTCAGGTAAGCAGTAGTCGCCAACTGTGTTACTTCCAAATTCTGGCTTGCATGGATGGTATTGCTGCCGGTAATAACGCTGGCAATGGAAGAATCCGCCACATCCGTCGTTTTCTTGCTGTAATCCGCCTGGAAACGCATGTTGTTTAATGTGGTATTAAACAATTTATAAATCTTGGAATTCAGCTCTTTCCATGCTTCCTGCTTCCATTCCAAAGATGTCTGCTGTTTCTGTGTCTTTTCCGTTTTCGTTTTCTGGGCTTTCACCATTTCCGCAATGATGGCTTCCGTATCCAAACCGGAATTCATACCTGTAATCCTAATCGGCATATTATTCTCCTCCTGTCTTTTCCCTTACTATTTACAATGCAATCTTATAATTTCTCGTCCACAAGAATACCTGCCAATTCCCATACCCTTGCAATCATGTCCAAGGTTGCTTCCGGCGGGAATTCCTTAATGACCTCTTTCGTGTCCTTGTCGACAATCTTAATCGTTACCCTGTTCGTATCGTCGTGGATACCGAAAACGGCTTCCGAATGGGGCATGTTCTGGTTCAGCTTCTCCACTGCTTTCTTAATCTTCTCGTTGGAATTCTGACCGGCTTCGCGGGTCTGCTGTGCCGCGCTTTTCTCCATCCCCTGGTTTTGTCCGCTCTGTCCGCCCTGACCATCCTGTCCGTCCTTATTATCCGCTTTCGCAACGGATATTGTCGTCGCATCCACATTTGCCACCTGTTCGGGAGAAGAAACTTCCGTGTTTTCCACTGCCGGTTTTGGCTCGGCTGCTTTCTGTATTGTCTGGTTCTGGACTGACATGATGCTTCCTATTGCTTCTAATGCCATGATAATCACCTCCGTGTGATATTGTTATGTTTTGTTGCATGATACTTGAAAGAAACCCATTTATTCACGTCTAGTAAATATATCGGATAAATTTTACAAAAATTTAGGCTTTCCCGCCAAAACATTATCAAATTACAAACGGGCAGAACCGGTGCCGGTATCCGGCAAAGGTCTCCTGCCCGTATGTTCTTTCTTCCGCTACTGCTGTTTTCCCCCAAGTAACTTCTTCAAAGCATCCATGCCGTCCGTTTCCACCGCTTCCTTGTTTGCGTCCTGTATCTGTGCATACACTTCCTTGCGGTAAACCGGAACATCCTTCGGCGCCGTAATGCCGATTTTCACCTGCTCGCCTTTGATTTCAAGTATGGTAATTTCCACATTATTGTTAATAATCAGTGCTTCATTCTTCCTTCTGGACAAGGCTAACATCTATTCACCCGCTTTCCGCGCCTGCAGGATATCATAAATGGGAAATTTCACCTTATACTGCTCCCCGTCTATGATGGACTGACACGCTATTCTGTTCCTGCTGTTAATAATGACCGGTCCCTTTAAATTCACCGTCATTTTCGTAAGGTCCTGCGGCACCGTGAGCGTCACAAGCACCAGCACATCCTCCTGCCGCAAATCCCCAAGGGGCTTTAACAGTTCATCATCCACTTCCGGATTATAATCTTCTTTGACCAGCAATGGGTCAATGACCGGCATGGCGAATGCCGGTTCCTGCACGGACTGCAGCCAATGGACGGATACAAGCCCCGCGTCCTCGTCATGCAGCATGGCAAACTCCGTCAGCTCCGGGAAGCCGATAATCCCCGCAGGAAAATGAATGATTTTATCCTCATCAATCGTGATTTCCCCAAAAACCTTTGTCGTAATCGTCATGATTGTCTCCTTAAATATAATTCATCAACGAATTTTTCAAAATCTTACCGGTTGCCATCAATGCTGAATTATAGGAATTATCCATACTGGTAAGCTGAACCGTAACCTCCGTCACATCAATGTCCTCATTGGCGGACTGAAGCGTCTTAAACGTGGTTTTCTGCGTCTCCAAACGGTTCTTAATCAAATCCAGACGATCGGACCTGGTACCGTTATCCGTAATTGCCACACTGGCATAGCTTTGGAAACCTTCCACCTGGGAAATCAGCTTCTCAAACTTCTTCTGCATGTTATCACGGATATAAGTGTATGCCTTATCGGCAGCCGCATAGGTTTCCTTGATATGTTCGTATCCCGGCTCGCCTTCTTTCATATTTTCCATCATATGTTTCAGGTTCGTCCTTGCGGTATCGATTTCCTTCAGTTTGGAAAGAGCATTGTCCAAGTCATCGATGACACGGTCCATATCCATGGAGAAAACCTCGCCTGCCATGGTATTAATGCGGATGGTCTGGTTGTATCCCACATCATACTCGATAATCTGGCTCTCCCCCTCCATGGAGATATAATCCGTGGGAGGATCCGTTCTCTTATCCTTGCTCCAGTTATAATTAATGTTCTTCGTGGGATCCGCCAAATCCACTTTCGTGCACTCAAAATAGTGCTGCGGCCGCATATCGCCTTTCTTCCATGAATTCTTATCATAGGAAATGCGGATTTGCGAATCGGTAGTAATAGTATTCCCCTGGAAAACAGTATCATACAAATCCTTACCGATCAGCAGTTCGCCCGTTTCCGGTACAAGCACGGCTTGTGTCGGATTTTGCTGGATATAATCGTAAGGATTGGGATTCTCCGTCGTGGAACGGTTCACAATGGTACCCGCGGGGAACAAATCCTGTTCCTGCGGCGGAATCGTCGCAGAATTTGTCACATATTTTACGGACAGATTCGGGGGATTCGTGTTTTTCAGGTTGTCATAAGAAAGCATGATGCGGTATATATCTGTATTCTGCACGCTGTTTTCCGTCTCGCCGCCTGCCGTCCCTCCTAACGGTGTGCCCCCGGCAGCCGCATTCTCCGCTGCTTCCGGATCATAGTTCTCTTTGGAAATACCCTTTAAATTACCGATACTGGTATAATTCAGGGTATCCACCGCAGACATATCCAGTTTTTCATAAATTTTAAATTCTTCTTCCGTATCTTCCGTGTAGCTTAAGGACGTATCCGTCCGGAATCCCGTAAAAATATACCTTCCCGCAAAGTCCACATTGCCGATTCCGTAATATTCATCCCTTAAGGATTTTAACTGGGTCACGATAATCTCCAAATTCCCGCAGTCCAAATCCTTTCCACCGGCGGCCCGCGTCGCCTGCTCCATCATCTTACGGATAACTTCCGTTGTCGTATCCAAAGAATCTTCAGTTACTTTCAGCCAGCTCGCCGCATCCTCCGCATTTTTCTCATGGTACTGTGCCACCTGTGCCACGTCGCTGCGCAGACGCAGGGCACGGACAGCGATGACCGGATCATCGGAAGGTCTTGTGATTTTCTTGTTCGTAGACATCATGGTACTCAGCTTATCTACCAACTGCTTATTATTGTTGATATTATACAGGGAATTATTCTGCATAATCTTATTGGTCATTCTCATAATATTCCGTCTCCTTTTCCCGTCGGCTCACCCGCCCGTTTATACGCCCGTCTGCAGGATCAGCCTGTCATATACTTCCGTCAGCGTTTGGATCATCTTGGAAGAAAGCGTATACGCGTTTTCATACTTAATCATGTTCATCGCTTCCTCGTCCTCATCCACACTGGAAATGGAAGAACGCTGGTTCTCTATGGTAACGGCTATTCCGTAATAAGTATCGTAAAAATCCTTGGCATTGCCGGCATTCAAAGCCACATCCGAAAGGAGGGTGTCCAAAAACTCGCTTACCGTGGCATTACGGAAACTGAATTTCGTCTTATCCACCAGCGCCGCTTTCAGTTCATCCACCTGTCCGCATTCCTCCACGCCGATATCCGAGCTGGATTTCGTACCGAGCAGGTCGGCATCCGCCAAAAGCTCATTACTGATTTGTATGTTAAAAGCCGTCATTTCATAATATCCGTCGCTGTCCAAAAAGTCATCCAAACCATACTGTGACCTGAGGTCGCCGTCTTCCGCTACCGGTTTCTTTGCCGTAAAGAACGTCAGCTCATTACCGCCCTTACCGAACAGATTCCCGTTCTTGTCATAGCCCTTGCCGAAAATCTCGTTCACTTTCGCCGAAAACGTGCGGACAAACTCGTTCATCTGTGCCAAATAATAAGGAATCCCCTGATAATTAATATCCTTTCCCACTTCGGCTTCTTTCCCCATCATGGCGGAAGTCACCCTCTCATCGCATTTGTCATCGTTCATGATAAACGTATAAGTGGATGTGGCTTCATCATATTCCCATGAAGTATAGTAAAACTGCGTATTCCCAATCAGGATATCACCGCCCTTATTGGTAGGGGAATTGGGAAGCGTACATTTATCCATATCCTGCAGATAACTCTTTAACGCCTTAACTTTCACTTCCGTCCCGTTTACGCCCTGGGAAACGCCCGTCACCAAACCGGAAAATGCCTGGTTATTATTGCCGTCCCTCATGGCAATCAGTCCCCGCAGGGAACCTTTCATGGACGCATTGTTCAGGTTAAAAAGATTGCCGTTGTCCCAATACACATCGTACAGACCGTCCGCATCCATTTGATTAATCTTTTCATCATCTTTCCTGGAACGGCATTCCAGCGTATGGAAATCCGTATTGTCCACCACGCACTGTCCGCCCGCAATATAAACGATGAATCTCGTACCGCCCGTCTCCCGGTCCGGGTTGTTGGAATCGGTCAGGGGAAATTCTTCCGTCTCCACGTCGACAATTTCCGACAGTTCATCCAAAAGCAAATCCCTCTTGTCGCGCAGCTCGTTTGCCCTCGCATTCGTGGATGCCATTTCTATGATATTAATCTGTTTGTTAATCGTGGCAATTTCCGTGGTAATGGAATTAATCCGGTCAACACGGATTTTGATTTCCGAATTGACGTCCTTTTGCAGTTCCACCAGGTTTCCCGCCGTGTTGTTAAAGTACTCCGCCATTTTCTGCGCCGCGGCAATAAACTGCTTCTTGGCATCCGTGCTGCTGCGGTTGGTGGACAAGGTTTCCAATGTCGTGGAAAATGCGGTATAAATAGCCGAAAACCCGGACACTCCGTCGTCCTCAAAATACTCCTGCAACGTGTCGCAGTAATAATTCTTAATGTCATACTCCATCAGCGTGGAATTGTTGTCGCGGAACCTCATATCATAAAAAGCATCCCTGACACGCTCAATCGCCACGGTATCCACCCCGGCACCGGCGCAGCCGTAAGTCGCAAATACACGCAGCGCATTTGCCGCTTCCTGCGTTACCTGCTGCCTGCTGTAACCTTCCGTATAAACATTGGAAATATTGTTACCGGTGGTATTGAGCGCCGCATTTGCCGCCCGAAGCCCCGAAGATGCTATGGATAATCCAAAAAACTGTGATGGCATTTTTTCTCACCTTACCTTCCCAATGTATTAATGATATGTTCTATCATATCGTCAATAACGTTAATGTAACGGCTGGATGCATTGTATGCATTTTGGAATTTAATCATAAATTCCATTTCCTCATCCGAGGATACGCCAAGCACCTGTTCCCTTGCGGAATAGGTTTCGTTTACCGTGGCTTCCTGCGCATCCAAAAAATCCTTGTTCGTTTTACCGGTATTGCTGACCTGGTTAATCAGCGCATCATAGAACCGGCGGATGTTCGTCTTCGTCTGCAGGTTCGGGTTGAGCATGTAGGTCTCCGCCTCAAAACCGTCCAGCATCCTTTCTATTGCCGCTTTATCTTCTTTGCCGTCCTTTGTCCGGAACGACAGCCTGCCCGGCTCCCGCTTCAAACTTTCGTTTACAATCATATTGCTGACGGAAAATCCTTTTTCGGGATCCATGGATATCAGTTCAAACATTTGGTAAGGATTGCCGTCCTCATCCTTCAAATATCCGGTATCCGGTTCCAGCATGGCCGCTTCACGCAACGCATCGTTAATCGTGGTTGCCACATAGTGGATCAGACGGTCAAATTCCGCCTCCACGTTCATTAAAAGCGACTGGTAAATATCGGTGTTGTACGCCTCGGAATCCTCCAAATCCTGATAGGTGGCACGTTTCTCCCCCCTTGCAAGCAGGGTGGCGCGCAGGGCTCCGATATCCGTATTCATGGTAGTCGATATTTTTTGGGTCGGATTATAAACCCTTGCCGCTTCCAAATCCAATTCCGGCTCGCCCCATTTGTTGTTCTTATAATTCGCCAGCTGCTTCCAGTAAGGAGTATGGAAACCAGTTTCCTTATCCGTATGCAGTTCTATCGTATTGACCAAATCGGAAGTCACGAAATCCACGCCTTCAAACTTCACGCTGACAACGCCGTTAAAGTCTTCTTCATACTGAATCTGTCCCAGCTTTGCCAATTCATCAAGAATCAGGTTCCTTTGGTCCCTTAAGTCATTGGCATGCTCGGTATCTCCCGTTTCCAGTCTCATAATCTTCTTGTTAATGGCTACAAGCTGTTCGCCGTATTCATTAATTTTTTCTACCGTTTTCTCCACCTGCGCATTCAGGTTATCCTGCTGTTCACACAGCCCGTCGTACACCCTTAACGCTTTCGTCAGGAACTGGTCACAGCGGGATACGAACATGTTCTGGTTCGTCATGTCGCAGGGACTCTTTACCAACTCCTCCATGGCAGTCCACAGGTTTTCCAAAGCTGCCGAAAATTCCACACCCTGGAATTCGCCGAACAGGTCTTCCATTTCCTCGATGACTTTCGTATTTACTTCATAAAAAGAACAGCGTCCCGTTTCTTTCCGGTACGTCTTATCCAAAAATACATCCCGGACCTGTCTTGTTTGGGAATAAACCACGCCCAGCCCGTACTGCTGGTAGGAAACGGCAGATGCACTGCTCGATAGATTAATATAGCTCCTCGTCCCAAGCAGTATCTGCTGCCTGGTATACCCCTTGGTATCCGTGTTCGCCATATTATGTGCGGTTGTATTTAATGTGTTCTGGCTCGTCTGAAGACCCGACGCGCCGATGTATAAACTTCCAAATAATGGCATATGATATCACCTCTCCCTTCGGTTTTTAGGATTATTGTTTTGCGTCAAACCCGCTTCTGTCTACCCCGATTACACTTCCCGTGTTGTACGCGCCTTTATTATAATTGGCGGTTTCGGGGGCTGCCCTCATTGCCTGGACCATGTTTATGTCAAATTCAATCAGCTCAAGGGCGTTTATAATGAGCTGCCTGTTCTGCTCATTAATCTGTTTCACCCTGCCTACCACGTCTTTTAACCTGTCATAAACTGCCGCCAGTTTCTGCTGCTCCGACGGTCTTGGTTCCAGCATTTGGATAATACTGTCCAGCTTCAAATCTTCAACATCCCTGTTTACCACGTTGGCGATATCACGAACCACTTCCTGTCTCTTACGGTCTAACTGATTGATTCTGCTCACAACGATTTGTTCTTCATCCGTGATCTTTGACAGCTCCTCCAGATTACCGGCTATGATGACCGGCTTCTTCTGGGTGGACAGCCCAAGCAAGTTTTCGTATTCTTCACATAAATCACCTAATGTTACAATCAGGTTTTCCATCAAACTTGCCACGGGCTTACCTCATTTCTTCTAACTTCTGCAATAACTTATCAGCAAATTTCCCAACGCTCACCTCGTAAGTACCTGCCTGAATACTTTTCCTGAGAGGAGCCACCACATCTTCCCTGACATCCGCACAAGCCGCAACTGCCTGTTTCGCAACCTGGTAGTCCCTTGCGGTGCTGGATATCTCAAGCTGATCCGCTTCCCCCGCATTCACTTTCACGTTCCTGCGGTTCTTGTCAGACTTGGATGTGTTATATATCTGCTGAACCTGTGTATACGCTTCAATACGCATCGTTCACTCCTCCTTTCCGTGAAATATTACTGATGTCTTATTATTATTATCGGTCTTTTGGAAAATTACTTTAGGGAATTTTTCAATTTTGTCTGTCCTGCCCCCACCATAGATAACAATTCGGCTTGGAATGTTATGTTTGCGGGAAAATGCGGACGCAGAAGACAAAAACGGAATCCCCTGTGCTTCCTCTGCCGGCATCTGTTCAAACCTGTTTCAAAAAATGGGCTATTTCTAATTGTTTTCAAACGGCAGTTTATGACCACGGCGGCGAAACTCCTCACACGGTATTTCCCGTTCCGCGAAATACCGTGTTCGTCAAACAACGCCGCCTAAAGCGGTCATAAACCGCCTTTGGGGAGCAATAAGAAATAGCGCCATTTTTTGAAACAGGTTTGGAGCAGCTACCTGCCGGGAAGTACAGGGCGGAAAGAACAAACCGGGCAGGGGGTTCTGCTTTTGGAATACAATGCCAT
>ERZ808054.1770-NODE-1770-length-10873-cov-35.601149_pt1 | contig 10873 bp, 11 predicted proteins | sample MGYA00380201_ERZ808054 | MGnify/ENA primary metagenome ERZ808054 (study PRJEB31490, sample SAMN06133419) | mouse gut metagenome | isolation source: Z5_2 | host: mice | place: China: Chengdu | collected 2015-05 ... | reverse complement strand
ACGGCCACATCGAGTGGCCGCGCAGAATTGATTGTGCATGACCGCTCGATGCGGTCATTGCACAATCTCAGGTCACTTAGGAAACTACGTTTCCTAAGAACCTTCCTTCATTACGAGGGCGTTTTGTTACGCTACGACCTTTAGATTCCCGGTCTACCGTCCGTGCCCTGGGCCGATGCCGCATTGTGCTTCTGCGCACAGTTCTATTGGAGGTGCTGGTTGCCTCGCGGCACTCGGCACGAGGGCCTGGTGGGGAGGGTGCGAATTTGTAGAATGTAGCGTTAGGACGTGTGCCCCTTGCAGGCAGTACCCCTTTGAAAGGCCGGCAGGCGGACTTCTACAAGCGCCAGAGCGGCTGAAGGAGGACTGCAAATTCGGAGGCTTCGCCTAACCAAGAACCCCGCCGCACGGCCCTTCACTCCCTCGCCGAGGTGGACGCCCAAAGGGCGGCCCCGAGAAAGGAGTCCAGAACCATTGGTTCTGGCGCGTTTTTGGTTACTTTTGCCGCGGGGCAAAAGTAATCGCAGGGTCCGGGGGCGCGGAGCCCCCGGGGTAGCGAATAGAAGAAAGCCCCCCTGCCGCCGGAGGCGGCACGATACCATGGAGAAAAATGAGGACTTTGTGATGACGAAATTGGACAGGAGAAATAAATACTGCTTCGGTCTGGGCACCATCGGGAGAGATATGTTCTACTCTATGGAAAGCATGTTCCTCCTCGTGTTCCTGACAGAAGTCAAAAATCTGGACGATAAAATGCTGGCCCTGGTGGGCGGGGTGCTTACCGTACTGCGTATCCTGGATGCGTTCAATGACCCTATCACTGGGGTCATTATCGACAACACCCACACCCGGTGGGGGAAATTTAAACCCTGGATGATCATCGGGGCCCTGGTCAGCTCGGTTTGTATGCTCATGATGTTCGCCGATCTGCCGCTGAGCGGGAGCGCTTATGTGATCACGTTTGCGGTGAGCTACATTTTATGGGATATCTTCTATGGGGTCAACGATATCGCCTATTGGACGCAATTGCCTGCGTTGAGCGTGGATCAGAGGCAGAGGGAGAGCATGGGGTCCTTTGCCAGGATCTGCGCCAACGTGGGAATGTACGCCGTGGTGGTGGGCATCGTGCCGGTCACCGGGATGCTGACGGAGGCGCTGGACGGGAACGGGCAGATGGCCTGGTTTATCGTGGCAGCGGCGGTCTGCGTGGTCATGATCGGGTTCCAGATGATCACCGTGTTCGGCGTGAAGGAGACCAGGACCTTTAAGGAGGAGGAAAATACCTCTTTGAAGGATATGGTCAGGGTGCTCTTCGGGAACGATCAGCTGATGTGGACTACGGTCAGCATGGCGCTGTTTATGGTGGGGTACTGCACGACTACCAGTTTCGGGACGTACTATTTCAAGTACGCCTATGGGGATGAAAATATGTACTCCGTGTTTGCCGGGGTGCTGGGGATCAGTCAACTGGCGGCGCTGGCGGTGTTTCCGCTGTTCGCAAAGAGGCTCAGCAGGAAGGTGCTGTATACCGGGGCCACCGTTTTGGTGGTAGCCGGGTATGGGGTGTTCTTCTTCGCGCCTATGGATATGGCGCCGATCGCGGTCGCGGGGGTATTGCTGTTTGTGGGACAGGCGTTTATTCAGACGCTGATGCTGATGTTTTTGGCGGACACCATCGAGTACGGGCAGTGGAAGATGGGGAAGCGGAATGACTCCATTACCTTCTCCATTCAGCCGCTTATCAACAAGCTGGGGGCGGCGGTGGCTACGGGAGTAGTGACGCTGACGCTGATCGTCTCCGGCATCAATCGGGCGGAATCGGCGGCGGATGTGACGGCGCAGGGGCTCCTGATCATGAAGATCGCTATGATGGTACTGCCGCTGGCGGCCATTGCGCTGGGGTACTTTGTTTATCTGCGGAAATATCGTATCGATGAGAAGTTTTACGGGCAGATCGTCACCCATTTGAAGGAACGGGGAGACATCAAATGAGCCTGCCGGGGTATGAGCTGGTGCGCTCCGGGCGGAAGACGCTGGCGGTGGAGATCACCGGGGACTGCCGGGTGGTGGTCAGAGCGCCGGCGCGGCTGTCTAAAGAGCGGATCGAACGGTTCGTGGCGGAGCATGAGGCGTGGATCGAGAAGCATTTGGAGGTCCAGAGAAAGAGAAAAGAAAACCACCCGCAGCCTACGGAGGCCGAGCGGGAGGCGTACATCAAAAAAGCAAAGGATATCCTGCCGGGGAAGGTGGAGCGATTTGGGAGGATCATGGGGGTCTCTCCTATCGGGATCACCATCACCGGGGCCGAGAAGCGGTTCGGAAGCTGCTCGGCGAAAAACAGGATATGCTTTTCCTGGCGGCTTATGGCGTATCCGGAGGAGGCCATCGATTATGTGGTGGTGCATGAGCTGGCGCACATACGGCACAAGGACCACAGCAAGAGGTTTTATGCCTTCGTGGAGGAGGTTTTGCCGGATTGGAGGGAGAGGAGAAGACTGCTGAGGGAGTGAGGCTCGCAGGGGCGGTGGTGCTCGCATGGTTTTGTTTGAGAAAAAGGATCAACGCTTGACATAAGAAGGTCAGGCGGGTATAATAATGGCAGAAGGGCGCTGCTGCAAGGTGGTTAGCTCTTAGCTATCGAACACAAGAAAAACCTTATGTTGACCGCTTGGGTGCTAGCCGAGCGGTCAACATGCTTTTGTGGAGAGTATGCGCAGAGAACGGCGCGCCGGGGCCGTCGCGCTCTACAAATGAAAAATTGGTTTCTCTGGAGAAAAAGTATACGCTTGACAAGAAGGGGGCAGATGGGTATAATAATAACAGAAGAGCGCTGCTGCAAGGTAGTTAGCCCTCCACGCTACGAGAAATTCTCGTTAACCGCTTGGTGGCAGCCAGGCGGTTAACACGCTTTTGTGGTAAGTAAGTACGCTGTCACCGCGGCAATCAGTAAAAACCGCAGAATAGCATATAAACGCCTTTTCCACATCTGCTTCACCCCCTTTCTCAAGGGAGTGAGCTAACCACCCTTTTATGCAAACAACGTCCTTCTGGCTTCGCCTCGCCCATGGAGAAACGAGGGTCCGCAGGGATAGTATAGCAAATTTGGTGTTTTTTGTCAAATCCCCCGCCTTCGGCTGGATCGGCCGGAGGCGGGGGATGCTTTTCAGCGGATCTCTTTGCCTGTGTCGTTTAGGATGAAGACGCCTTCAAAGGTGGCGCCGCAGGCTTCGGCGATGGCGGAGAGGTCGCGCTCTGTCAGGTTGTCATTCTTGATCTTTCTTCCGATGTTTTGGGCGGAGGTGGGAGGGTCCATGCGGGCTCCCAAATCCTTCAGCGTCATTTGACGGGCCGCTAAGAGCATACGGACCTTTACTGCCATCCCCATGTCAAGTGCCTCCATTCAATGTGTCTGTTGCTAATATAAAGGAAATCGTTTGTTTTGGCAAGGGAATTATTTTCTTTGCATATTGACAATGTGGACGGTTTTAATTATAATATCAACATATTTGTTTGCTTTGCAACAGATATATCATCTTAAAGAAAAAGGAGAAAATTTATGGATAAGAAAATGATGCTCATGCGGAGGACCAGTTTGAGGACGCTGGGGTGCGTTTTGACGGATATTTCCCTGCCTGTGGAGGAGACGCTGGGGGAGGAAAACTCGGAGGAGGAAACGCTGGGGATAATTCGGGACGATCTGGGGCTGGCGCTGCGAAATGGGGGCGACAACTTGAAGGTCAGGCTGGAACGTGTGGTGGAGGAGGCGTGGAAACAGGGGAAACAGGCCGGGTTTTTGGATGGGATGCAGGCGGGTGCCAGGGTGGTCCTGTCGCTGACGTGGGAGGGGACGTCCCAGGCGTGACGGCGGGGACGGGTCCGAGATTTGGTGGGATTTGTTACCGTTGGATACGAATTTGTTGCCGTATCGTAAGGAGTATGAAACGACTTTGAGGCTTTTTTGTGGTACGATACCCTTCGGAAACCCCGGTGCATCGTTTCGGCCGATGGAGATAAAGACATATAAGGAGGTAGTGGAATGCTGGAAAAGCTGAAGAGTTTGAGCATGGGAGTCAAGGCGGGTATCGCCAGCGGAGTCGTATTGCTGGCCGCCGCGGGCGTGGGGCTGGGGATCACCCAGCCGTGGAAGAATCAGGAGGAGACCCTTCCGCCCGATCCGCCGCCGGTACAGCAGGAGGTTCCCGACGAGCCGGCGAAGAAGCCGGAGGAGGGACTGAGCGTCCGGGCGGGGAACGACGTCGTGCCCTGCGCCCTCTATGAGGGGAACGGATGGAGCATCTATGTGCCCGAGGGATGGACCGCCCAGGGGCAGGGGGCGAACGGAGCCCGCTTCTCCTCCGGCGACGGCGCGGAGATGGTCGTGGAGTTCCTGCCGGGAGGCGGGTATCAGGGGGGCTTCGTGAACCTCTCCGCCATGGAGAAGGAGAGGACGCTGGCGTTCCATGAGGGCGGCGGCCAGGAGTCCCCGGTGGTCTCCGGCACGGGACCGGCGGCTCAGTGGGACCGGTACGGGAAGCTGTTCACCGCGCTGGCCAGGACACTGACGGTGGGGGACGAGAAGCCCTTCGGAGAGGTATACATCATTCCCCAGGCCCCGGATTGGCAGGAGGCGGAGGGAAAGACCGTGCTGTTCCTGGATAAGGACGGGTTCATCGTGGACGATCCGGTGATGGAGGCGATAGAGGACTACATGCGCTCCTGGCCGGAGGAGGCCCGGAAAAGCTACACCGGACAGTATCGGATCAACGACATCCAGTGGGCCAGCAGCTACACCGGCATCACCGAGGACGGGTACATAGATGTGTTCCGGGCGGACGTGCAGTACCGGGTGGCCCAGGGCGCGGAGGAGGACCTCAAGGCCCAGGACGGCGGGGTGCAGATCGTCAACGGCTGGGCCTCCGGGATGACGGACGTGTTCGTGGCGCTGTCCCATGACGGCGGCATCGTGGAGAAGGTCCAGGGGATCCCGGCGGCGGATACGTCGGACTGGATCGGTTTTGCCTCGCTGCTGAAATGATGCAATAAAAAATACCGGGCGCTGATCGCGCCCGGTATTTTTTTGGCCGTTCATTGTAAAACGGCGTCGATCACGGGGACCAGCCACTGGCTCCGGACATCCTCGATGCGGCCCGCATCGGTGAGCTGGGCCAAGGTGGGATCGAGAGGCATACGGGCCAGGAGGGGCAGGTGGTGGGCGTCGGCGGCGGCTTGGGTCCTGCCCTGGCCGAAGAGGGGGATCTCCTTGCCGCAGTCGGGGCAGAGGAGATAGCTCATGTTCTCCACCAGGCCCAGGATGGGGATGTTCATCATTTCCGCCATCTTGACGGCCTTTTCTACCACCATGCTCACCAGCTCCTGGGGAGAGGCCACGATGACGATGCCGTCCAGGGGGATGGACTGGAAGACGTTCAGGGCTACGTCGCCGGTGCCGGGAGGCATATCGACAAAGAGATAGTCCACGTCCCAGATCACGTCGGTCCAGAACTGGGTGACCACACCGCCGATCACCGGGCCGCGCCAGATCACCGGGTCGGTCTCGTTATCCAGAAGAAGGTTGACGCTGATGAGCTGGATGCCGGTCTCCGTTTCCACGGGGAGCATCCCCAGCTCGTCGGCCATGGCCCGGCGGTGGACGCCGAAGGCCTTGGGGATGGAGGGGCCGGTGACGTCCGCGTCCAGGACGCCCACCTTATGCCCGGCGCGGCGGGCCAGGACCGCCAGCTGGCTGGTGACCATGGATTTGCCGACGCCGCCCTTGCCGGATACGACGCCGTAGACCTTGCCTACGCGGGCGGCGGGGTTGTGGGCTTTCAGGAAGGATTGGGGTTCGGTGCGCTCGCCGCAGCTTTCGCCGCAGGTGCTGCAATCGTGGGTACATTCTGCCATAATATTCTCCTTTCGCGGCAGAGTGCCGCTCCTTATTTATTTTTTCCGGGTCTCTATATATTCTTTCCACTTTTTCATGGCTTCGGGATAGTGGATGGACCGCAGGGTGGGGAAGGAATGGAGCAGGCGGCGCTCGAAGACGTTCTGATGGTCATAGAGCGCGCGGAGCTTCTGCTGGGCCTCCGTCTTGGCGGACTCCAGACGGGCGGCCAGTTCGCCGCCGTGCTCCGTCAGAGGCTCCAGCTTGGAGTGGACGGTCTGGCGGGCTTCCGCCTTCATGGCTTCCAGCTTCTCGGAGAGTTCGCCGTAGATGGCGTGAAGCTTGGCGAGGCGGCCGCTCAGCTGGACGGCGCCGCGGACGGAGAGGACGATGTCCGTCAGGTAGACCGCCAGGAGGATCAGGGACAGGGGGACGGCAGCGCCGGAGGCCAGGAGGTCCGTCAGCCAGAGGGCGATGGGGGGATTGGCGAAGTGGCAGAGAAAGACGCTGGCCAGGCCGAAGAGGGTGGAGTTCAACAGGCAGACCCGGCCATTGAGATGGAATTTATACTGGGAGTAGTCCCACCAGCGCATATGGAAGAGTTTTTCCATGGCGTAGCTGGTGACGTATTCCACCAGGGAGGTCAGGACGGCCCCCAGGAGGAAGGTCAGGAGGGGGTTTTTGCAGCCGCCGTCCAGGCAGAGGAGGACCACCAGCGCGCCGTGGCCGTAGATGGGGCAGATGGGGCCGTTGAGGAAGCCCCGCTTTTCGCAGAGCTTCCGCTGCCCGGCGGAACAGTAGATCATTTCGCCGCACCAGCCTAAGATGCTGTAGATCATCAGGAGAAGGAAGGTATAGGCGAATTTTAACAGGGGGGTGGTGCAGAGGGGTGGGAAAAAGCTGAACATGGTCGATGGCCCTCTTTCTTTGCCGCCGCTGCGCGGCGGCCCTGGCTCTATGTTTTCGTATAGATTCGCCCCTGCCGGGGCGGGGACGGGGGCGTACTTTTCGTGTGAACGAAAAGTACCAAAAGGTCACTTAAGGAACTACGTTCCTTAAGAATCCTCCTTCATTACGGGGGTAATTATTTACGCTACGACCTTTAGATTTTCGGTCTATCGTCAGTGCTTGGGGCCGATGCCGGATTGTACTTCTGCGCACAGTTCTGTCGGAGGTGCTGGTTGCCTCGCGGCACTCGGCACGGGGGCCTGGCGTTTTGGGGTGCGGGGGGTCAGTTGGGGGTGTTTTGGGAGAAAAGTTCTTCGATTAGCTCTTGCGCGGCGGGGAGATGGGGGGAGGGGACGTAGAAACGGATCAATTCTGACATGGAGCCTGTTTTGATGGCGAGACCAGCGCCCAGGGTGCTCTCCTTTACATAGGGGATGGCGTGCTGCTCCAATATGTCCGCTAACATTCCCGCCCAGACGGGGGACTTTTCGGTTAAAAAGCGCAGTCCCTCCGCATTGCCGGAGGGGTGGGGCGCTGGAGCGGGGGAGGTCAGGGCTTCGTAGGTCTCCATACTCATGATCACAAGGTCGCCATAGCCGTTCTTCGTGATGAAGATCGGCTCGTTCTTCGCGTGGCACAGCTCGGATATCTCGGTGGTGTTCCGCAGGTCTGTGATCGGTCTGATCTGTGGCATATACAGCCCTCCTTTCAATGTGCAAAATTATAGCATAATTCTGCACATTTGGCAAGAGGGTCAGCGGTTTATCTCTGGGCGGTCAGTACGGCCTACCAGATAGTCGATGGAACAATTTAGATAGTCTGCAATTAGAACCAGTTTTTCGGAGGAAATCTTGGAAGTAGGATGGACCTTCCATTTGCCAAAGAGACTGTTGGAAATACCGGTATCTTTGGATACCCGATATTCAGTGTAGCCGCTTTCGGCTATGAGCTGTAATATCCTTTGTGAATGTTCCATAGTTTACCTCCATACTTTTTGTCTAATGTAGAAATAACTGATTAAATTCAGGTAATGACTTGACTACCGGAATGTACTACGATATAATAGCAGTACCATTATAAAGGAGGGGATCAAAATGAGGGAGCCGTTGAAAGAGATTTATGAGTTGATATGCGCGCCTCGGATCAAGTACAGACCTATGACGAAAAAGGAATCTAAGGTGTGGGAGGAAGCCGAAGCGATATTGGGCGTGGAGATGATCGAGAAAATGGTAAACAGTCAGAGCAGGTCGTTAGGGGAAACGGAGTTTGATTGTTTCCGGGCCGGGTTCCGTTTAGCGGTGCAGTTGATGGGAGAAGGGATACGGTAAGCAGAAGACATAAAGATTAAATGAAGGTAGGAGGACCAGCTATCCGAAAACACCCAAGACGCCAGACCTCCGTGCCGAGTGCCGCGAGGCAACCAGCACCATCGGTAGAACTGTGCGCAGGAGTAGGGACTGGCATCGGCCCAGAGCACGGACGATAGACCAGCCAGTCTACAGGTCGTAGCGTAACAAAACTCCCCCGTAATCAAGGGATTCTTAAACCGCCAGGTTTAAGTGACTTTTTGGGTACTTTTTGTTCACACAAAAAGTACCCGCGGGGTCCGGGGGCGAGAAGCCCCCGGGGTAACGAACAGATCAGCGCTCCAATTTGATATGGTGAAATCTATCGGGATACGCCCAGTTAAGGTAATCCCCCTCCCTCCGCTGGCAGGTAAAGAGTAAGATCTGCCTCTGGGCGGAGAGCTCCAGAAGATAGTCCAGGGCGGAGGCCATCCGCTCGTCGTCAAAATTGACCAGGGCGTCGTCCAGGAGGATGGGGACGGCGTTCTCCGGCGGGAGGACCATCTCGCAGATGGCCAGCCGTACCGCCAGGTACAACTGATCCTCCGTCCCTTGGCTCAGCTGCCCCGCCTCGTGGGGCAGAAGCTGCCCGGCCTGCTGGGCGGAAGGCGTCATGGAGCGGTCCAGGACCACCTTATTATAACGCCCCCCGGTGAGGTTTGTAAAGATGGAAGCCGCCCTCTCCCCCAGGGCGGGGGAAAACCGGCTCTGGAGATTGGAGCTGGACAGGGCCAGGACCTCCATGGCCAGGGTGATGGCGTCGTACTCCCGCTGGAGGACCGACTGGCGCTCCGTCACCTCCTGGAGGCGGAGGCGCAGCTCCCCGGGGTCTCCCAGGGCCTGGATGCGGCCCAGGGTGGAATTGAGCTCCCGGCGGAGGGAATCGTCCCGGGTCTTGAGATCGGCCAGCTGGGAGCGGAGCTCCTCGCGGGTCGCGGCGGGGCGCTGGATGGATACGGTGGGAATGGGGGGCGCGCTGTCCCGCAGGGCCTCCCAGCGGTGGCGCGCGGTCTCCTCCTTATGGATGGCCAGGTCCAGCTCCCCGCGCATCTCGAAGGCCAGGTCCAGGGCCTGGCAGGCTTCGGGCAGGTTCCGGACCATGGGGCGGAAGGAGCGGAGTTGGGTGAGGATGGAGTCCAGATTGGTGCGCGCGCTGGCGGACACCGCCTCCCAGGCGGCCTGGGCGGCCTGCTGCTTGGCCAGGGCCTCGGCCTCCGCCTCGTAGAGGGGCGTGTACTCCTCGACGGCTTCCGCCCTCTGGCGCTCCAGCTCGGCCCGGCCGGACTCCCACTCCCGCTGCCTGCGGCGGAGGGAGAGAAGGAGCAGGGTGGGGACCGCCGTCAGGACCGCCAGGCCCAGGACGCCGGAGGCGATGGCGGCGATGAGAAGGTGGAATATAAAATAGAGGAGGGCGGCGGTTCCGAAGAGGAGGACGCCGGCGGCAATGGCGGCGGGAAGGGCCCAGCGGGGAATGGCGGGTTTGGCGCCCGCGTCCAAAGGGGCGGAGGCGGCTTCGGCGGGAGTCAGGCCGGCGAAGGGATGGGCGTTCAGGGCCTTCTCCGCCTGCCGGAGATTGTGGGTGGTCAGGTCCAGGCGGCTCTTGGCGCTGTCCACGGCGTCGTTGATGGAATAGAGGGCGTCCACGCGGCCCTGGATGGCCTCCAGCTCCAGACGGGTGGGCAGGGCCCGGGAGGTGGACTCCAGGGTCTTGACCCGGTCGCGCGCGGAGGCTACGTCCAGACGGGCGCTCTCCACGGCGCGGAGGGTCTCCGCCTGGTCGGCGGCGTCGTGCCGGGCGAGGAGCTTCTCCACCTCCTGCTGTTGGGCACGGAGGCCGTCCAGAGACTGGCGGTCCCGGGCGGCGGAGGCCGTAAGGGCCTCCAGCTCCTCCAGGGTGGCGCGGATGGAGCGGGCCTCCTCCTCCGCCTGGGGCAGAAGGCCGGACTTATTGTAGCGGCGGGTGTTCCGCTGGCGCTTGAGCTGCTCGGCGGCGGCGGTGAAGGAGGTGTCCTCCTCGCCGGTGGTGATCAGAGAGTTGATGCGCTGCTCCAGGGCCTTGCTCTGCTCCACCGCGAGGCCGGTCTGGCGGATATAGGCGCTGCGCTCGAAGACGTCCTGGGGCACGCCCAGCAGGGTCTCGCCGCAGCCGGTGGAGGTGAGAAGGGGCACCGTTTCAGAGGTGCCCGAATAGACGGCGGAAAATGAGCCCATGGGGGAGCTGGCCCGGGCGGTGCGCCGGAGAAGGGTGACGTCCCCCAGAGGGGTGGAGAGGTCCATGGCGCCCTCCATGGCGCTGCCGCTCCAGGGGAGGTACCGGCGCTTGTCGGCGCCGGGGCTGCGGTCCCGGGTGTTCAGGCCGTAGAGCATCACCCGGAGGAAGGCCGTCCAGGTGGATTTGCCCGCCTCGTTGGGGGCCTCGATGACGTTCAGGCCCGGCGCAAGGTCCAGCCGTTCCTGTTCCAGCCGCCCGAAGGTGGCGGCGAGACGTTTGATCTGCATGGGACGCTCCTGTTCCTACATATTATTATATATGTACCATATGTTGTGGAAAATCGTTCCTCGTATACTATATCACGAATGAGGCAAAATGTCTTTGGTAAACAAGTAAAAAAATCTGAAAAAAACTTCAAAAAGGGTATTGACAAAGCGGGGGAAATCTGGTAGAGTAAGCGAGCTGTCACCGCAAGGGGCGCAG
>ERZ808054.1767-NODE-1767-length-10892-cov-12.043181_pt1 | contig 10892 bp, 8 predicted proteins | sample MGYA00380201_ERZ808054 | MGnify/ENA primary metagenome ERZ808054 (study PRJEB31490, sample SAMN06133419) | mouse gut metagenome | isolation source: Z5_2 | host: mice | place: China: Chengdu | collected 2015-05 ... | reverse complement strand
AATACTGATGATAGAAATATAGTCTATTGTCACACACTTTGCCCTTACAGTCGAGGTATGCACTATCTACCGTTTACAAAAGGACTGCCCAGGCCGACTCCCTACGGTCTGTGACTGCCCTTACGCTGTGTTGGATAAAAATATCCAAAATCCCTGATTATTCTGCAAACAGTTGGGGAAGATTGCAGTATCATTTACAGGATTATATATTCTGTCTAACTTATAATATTATTGTAAATGGCAAAGAGGCAAAAAATCTTCCTATTTTGAAAAGAATTTTTAACAAATTTATATTAAAATACTCATGCATTTTTACACAATATATAGGTCTATACTATATAATCCTTAATCTTCCTGCGGCAGATTGAAGCAGAACAGCAAGCACTGCTTGCGTATATACGCAAGTTCATTTTTCAAAATCCCCCTACTGAAACTTTTGAAAATCTTTCTGCTTTTACTTACTAGGGTACATTCCCCTAACCCCAGAAAAACATAATTAATTTATAATAAAATGTACCACATTGGAAAATCCTGTCCACTGCGATACACTTTAATGATCTGAAAACACATCTTATAAAATGCGCATTCATATCCGTCAATCAATTAACGGAGCAATCTCCTGCATAAGAATATTCTTAAACTCATCAATCATCTGTATCCTGAACCTAAACTTAGGCAGGGCATCTTCCTTTTCTTCTTTATAAGCCGCATAATCTGCACTGTCCTTCAATTTATTTTCATTTGCAAGTTCACCGTCCCTGAATTGAAAAGCTTCATACTTGACATCTTCAAAATCCAGATACCATTTTTCAGCATATTTTCTTATTTCCGCATCAATAACGGCATAGCGCATTTGATTGATAATAACGGAAATATTCTGTCCTAGAAATCTTTCTTTATCCTTTTCAATCTCATCTACAACCTGCATAAGTAATGCACTTAACTTCGGATTATCACCCGAAAATTCCGATATAATTTCTTTAATGGTTCTTATTCTGGTCTCAAATTCAGCTTCGTCAAAATCATTTTGTGACTGGTCTAAGGACTCCACAACTCCCCGCAACAATTCTACAATATACTCAAAGTCAATCCTTAGTTTGCTGTAAGCTACCAGATCATAGTCATCCCATACTGGCTCTTCATCCGAGTTTGGGTCATCATTCGGCTTTTTCAATTCCTCCATCACATTCTTATACATTGCCGCATAATTTTTATATTCATCTTCCGAAAAACCGAACTCATCCAGCACATGCGGTTCATATACAGAAAATGATTTTAAGTGTGCAAAATCGTGATCCAAAGCCCTGAAAAGTTGGACAAATTCCTTCTTCTGCTTTCGGGACAGTCCCGCTATGTCTTCGGGTTTCTGTGCCAGATTGCGGATTGTTTTAAGGGATATGGAAAAAGATGTTTTCACATCATCCCAATCCTCCGCAATGGGATTGCCATCACCTCCACGCGAATACAGCTTGAGTGCCTTATTAATTGCGTTTTTATACTCTTTGGGCGCCTGAAATGTCACAATCTGACCGTACTGCTTTGCATAATCAAAAAGCCTGTTAGTACGGGAAAATGCCTGAATGATATTCTGCGGAGCCATAGGCTGTCTGTCAATAAATAAAGTAGACAGACAAGGTGCATCAAACCCGGTTAAAAGCCGATCGACCACGATCACCAAATCAAGCTGCTGACTTCGATCCAGATACTTTTTCTCTTTTCTCGCCAAACGTTCATTGAGGTTATTATTGTAGGCGTTTATGGCATCTATCTGATAACTGCTGCCAAACATTTCCTGATAATCTTTTAACGCTTCCTTCATTTTATCTTGGTTAATCGTAGAAGTCTCTTCATTTTCCGACAGCGAATAGGTTATGGCAAACTTCGGGAAATCAGGCAGTGCCTTATGTACGGTATCGCTGATTTTCAACTCATCTTGTCCCGCTTTTACCTTTTTCAGCAAGTCATAATATTTTTGTGCCCTCTCAATCGAACTGGTTGTCAATATCGCTTCATAGGTTCTGCCTTTATTATTGTTCATACCAAATTTATCATAGGACTGGTTCAAAATGACATTCAGAACTTTCCGCATATGCTCTTCCGTTTCATATACCTTTTTGGCCTCATCGTCATTTAAATCCTTTGCTCCAAGATTTTCAACCATGAATCCCAAAACTGCCTCATCATGGATAGCCTCTTTGATGGTATAACTATGCAGGCATTCACCATACATCTGTTCTGTAGTCTGTGGCAAATCACCTTTCTGTTCATATTTATTCTCCTCAAAAATGGGCGTACCCGTAAAACCATACCACAACGAATTAACAAAAAATCTCTCCAGTTCTCTTTTGGTATGCGGTGTTATAGCCCTGTGGCATTCATCAACAACAAAAGCGACTTTCAAGGATTTAATTTTTTCATATCGCTTTGTTCCTTCCTTCAGTCGCCGATTTACCATAATCTGCATTTTCTGTCTGGTGGTCACTATCATCTGGCGGTTGTCATCCGCCATCTTTTCTATGAGTGAATCAACATAATCCGTATCATCCACATCGATCGTATCGTTATCCGCATAGGACTGAAAAGCCATTTTGGTCTGCATATCAAGGTCTTTTCTGTCAATGAGAAATACCGTTTTCTCAATTGCCGGAATGTCCATCAGCAGATTTCTGGTAGCCTTGTAGGAAGTCATCGTCTTCCCGGCCCCTGTCGTATGCCAGATAAATCCTGATTTTCCCAGCTTCGATGCTGCCCGCATTGCTTCAATCGCATGAATCTGATAAGGACGCAATATTAAAAGCTTCCTTTTATCGTTGTCAAGGACCGTATATCTGGTAATCATCTCATGCGCTTCCGGTATTTTAAGAACTGCCTTAGCAAACTCAATATAATCACAGACAGGCTGATTTTCTTCGTCAAGCCATCCTGTGATAAATTTTTTGTTTAGTTCCGTATCTCTTGCGGCAGAAAAATACTTTGTATCTACGGCATTGCTCACCACAAACATCTGCACATTAGAAAAAATGCCGTGGAACTTCCCCTCTGCAATATATTTCTTGATCTGACGGTAGGCATCCATATAGGAATGTTCCTTGTTTTTCAGTTCAATGTGAATCAAAGGAATCCCATTAATCAAAAGCGTTACATCAAAGCGCCTGTCCCTGTCTCCCTCTGCATCTTCTGACTTAAAAGCTTGATATTGATTGATGACCTCATACACACTTGTTCCACCAGCCACATGCTCATTATTCATTACCATAAGATGCAAGGTTTCATTCCCACGCTGGACATGGACATATACCTTGCCATTTTCCCCTACCATCCATTTCCCGGCATCATAGAATGAAGCGTGAGATAAATCATTCTTTATCTTTGCAAACTCGGAATCGCTGAAAGGAACATCATTAAGTTTCGCTTTATTATTCTGTTCCAAGATATATTTAAAATTATTCCATATCTGTTCCTCTGTTCTGATATCGGGTCTGTAGGTCCATTGAGACTCATCACTACAAAGTTGGTCTATCAATCTCTTTTCCATTACGGATTCTAATTCTGCCATAAGCTATCCTTTCTGTGGAAACATATTCTGTATCATAAACTTCTTTACTTCTTTTAACTCATCACACTTACGCTGATGAAGGGTGATAAGGTGGTCGAGAGCTTCAAAATAACATCCAATCCGTTGTTGTTCTTCTAATGATGGCACATCGATTTTAAACTCTCTAATATCGTTCAAACTCAAATGTGGCACCGCAGTTTCCGTTTTATTCATTGCAATATAGTTTAGAAAATCTCTCTGTATTGTTTGATACATAAAATTTGAATCTGCAATTTTTCTCTTAGTCCTTGCTCTAGTCACGCGTTGAACCAAAAGTGCCGGAAGCTGCGATTCTTCAATTTTTGCATAGCTTTTTCCAATAAGGGCACCATCCATTTGAATCAATATATCATTACTTTCAAGTAAAAAATTCTCCAATCCCTCTGAAGAGCTCCATCTCATACAAATTTCATCGGCAAAATCTAAATATCCTCTTTTCACATTCATTCCACGAACTAATTTTATTCCTTGCTCTGTAAATTTCTCACTTGCAAAAGGATATCCTGTTATCAAATCATTACAATCACCAAACTTACGCTGTTCCCAATCATCAGTAAATCCTGCAAATCGAATTTCCGGATTTTTCTTACCATTCCGGGGGAACATTTTTTGCAACATATATCTCTTCAGTTCTTTTGTCTCATCATACTTATGCTGGTGAAGTGTGATAAGATGGTCGAGGTGGCGGAAAACAGCAACAATCTGCTCTTGCTCCGCCCTCAACGGATACGATATAGTAACCTCTTGTATGTCCGAATTATGGATGTGAACAACTGATTTTCCCTGTGCCTTTTTAGTAAGCTCTTTTTGCGGTTCGCCGCTTGAAATAGCAAGGGCCAAAAACAGTGGATTGATGAAGCTGAATGGACGGAGGATATTTAGGTCTCCCCCCAGCAGAATCCCTGATTTTTCAACGGCTGACGCTCTTGCAATATCCTCGGCGTTTTCACCAGAAGCAGGCACTATGACCTCATTACCCTGACTATAAACTGAGCCGCTTTTGGGAACGACAAAAGTATCCACTTCATCAATGGCGAATTGGTATTTTGTGTAGAGCCTGCCGTACAAGATGATAGGTGTTCCCGCATCTGTCAAATCCCCTTTAGAATAGCCATTCCCTTTGGAATACTCGGCGAGTTCTAAAGCCTTACGCTGTTCCCAAACATCCACAAATCCCTTAAATCTTATCTTCGGTGTATCTGCCACAATCACACCTCCTTAAGAACACTGATAAATTCTTCAACAGCATCCTTTGTTTCAGTATTTGCAAAAGTCAATCCCCCAAGCATCTCCAACAAAGTGCCATTTCCCTCTTTGATGGCTCTGCTTGTCTCCCTTATAGATGCGGAAAGCTGCCGGAGATCCACTTCCGGTTCTTCCTCGCGCGTATCTACATATCTTGGAATATTCAGATTATAGTCGTTTTCCTTGATATCCTCAAATGATGCAAGATAAGCCACCTTATCAACTGGCTTTCTGGCAGTATACAATTCCAGCACTCTGTCAATGTGTTCCTCGCGCATGACATTCTGTTTCTTTTCCTTTTCATACAGCTTGGAAGCATCAATAAACAATACATCTCGTCCTTCCCTGTGCTTTTTCAACACCACAATGCAAGTTGGAATGGAAGTATTATAAAACATATTGGATGGAAGCCCAATCACTGCATAGATCGAGCCATTCTTCAGAAGCGTTTCTCTGATTACCCCTTCTGCAGCGCCCCGAAATAAAACACCATGAGGAAGCACAATCGCCATCGTACCTGTCTGCTTTAGATGATAGAACCCATGTAATAAAAAGGCATAATCTGCTTTTGACTTAGGGGCCAGTTTACCCCTATAATCCATAAACCGCTCATCCTGCTTGAACCCCTCCGCCGCAGACCAATTCGCCGAATAGGGTGGATTCATCGTTACAACATCAAACTCTGTCTCTTCATCTGTCGGCCAGTCAGCATCAAGGGTATCTCCATTGCGCAAGTGCTGGTTTTCAGGCAGGACTCCATGCAGGAACATATTCATGCGCGCCAAATTATAGGTTGATGGCATAAGTTCCTGTCCATAGTATTTAATGTAATCCGGCTCTTTTGAGTAATTTCTACAACTAAGCATCAACGAGCCAGACCCCATACATGGATCATATACCTGTAATCCCTTTTTCTCTTCCTGACCGGATATGGCAATTCTGCAAAGAATCTGCGAGGGGCCATGTGGCGTATAAAATTCCCCAGCCTTTTTCCCTGTCTCGGATGCAAACTGACCGATCAGATACTCATAGGCATTGCCGAGGACGTCTCCCTTCGTATGAATAATGTCCACCTCATCTAACACCTTGATTACTTCCGCAATCGTCGCGCTCTGCTTCTGATCGCCGGTGCCAAGCCGATTTGAATATAAATCCACATCCGCAAATAAACCGTTGAATAATTCATCAGATTCCTCTATACGGTTAAATGCCGCCTGCAGTTTTTCTCTATTAAAAGAATTATTTTTAGCAGCATTTAACATACTTATATACGTCATGTCAGGATCAAGCGTATAATGCTTTGATTCCTTTATTTCACTCAGTAATTCTTCAGCATCATCTGATTTCATTGCATCCTCATACACACACTGTGCTTCCTCAAGACTATCCGGATTTTTGTCCTTAATGAGGTCATAAACTTTTGCTAAATATGAGTCTGATAAATATTTATAGAAAACCAATCCCAAAAGATATGTTTTGTATTCATTTGCATCCATTTTCCCTCTGAGTACATCTGCACCACTCCACAATACTTGCAATAAATCTTTTCCTTCAGCCATAGCTAATCTTCCTCCATCCTGCGTATCAATGTCATTGCAAATTTTCTTACATCCTCTGCCTGCTTTATCATTAAATCATTTTGTATAATAGACTGTCTGTATAAATTTCCTATTGTCCTTTGTTTTTCTATATCCGGTAAAATAATTTTCAATTCTCCAATAGTTTTTATATTCAATTTCTTGACACTCAAGGTTGTCCCCTGATGGTACATTTCTATCTGTTGCTCAAAGCCTTTTCCTTCGTTAAACTGATAGCAAAAATACCAAGGACAGATTTTTCCAGTATCAAAATCACATCTTAAAAAATTGGACGTAATACACTTCGCTTCTGTCTGTTCCGATATCGGAGAACATTTTGATTTTATCAAATTGATTATACATCCCCTACCCTCTTTCGTTGAGTGAATACAATGTAAATCTTTATCAAAATCCTCAGAGGTATATAATATATCAGCCTGCGCTCTTATTCGTGTAGGGTTTTTACCTAATGTAAATTGTATAATCTCATTTAAAGTTATTGATTCCATCGGGCCTCCTTTTATGTAATTGGGTTCAATTACACTATAACAATAACCCGTTTTTGCGGTTTTGTCAATAAGTAATTTAATTAAATTACGGAAATATATTTTACCTCTATACTGACTCATTTTTTCTTCTTTACGAAACTTTTCAAAATTCTGTATGGCACGCAAACAAATGCTGCCTGCAGCATTTCTCCACAAACAGCGTTTGTTCATTCCCCCTATTCGATCACCCATATCACCCTGTTTTCAAACCATTCCATTTTGTTACTACCATGTGTATAACAGTTACAGACGTGTACGTCAAGCACAGCTGACATCCTCCATCCGTTTTGAGGTCTATTCCAGCAGACGTCCTTCATACATGATCCCTAGTTCCCCATAGACCTGCGCCCAATTCCGTATCGACATCGTCCATTTCTTCGTTGCTTCAAAGATTGCCAGATACAGGACTTTTAGCAATGCTGTGTCGCTTGGAAATACGCTCCGCTGTCGGTTCAGCTTCCAGTATGTGGAATTCAGGGATTCAATCGCATTGGTCGTATATATGACCTTCCTGACAGCTGCTGAAAACTTAAAGATCGGTGAGACAGCATCCCAGTTATCCTTCCAGCGTTTCATGGAATTCGGATATTTCGGACGCCATTTATCTGCCACCCGTTCCAGTACCTTCAGCGCTTTTTCTCATCTGCCGCCTGATATCTCAGTAAGAATTGTATCATTTGACCGTAATGTCTTTATTGATTTTGCATAACTGTTTATGGCCATCGAAGCCACACCGAAAGCACTACCAATCTTTGTGATATGTTCAAACATTGATTTGATTTTATCGGCAGTAAATTTACCGGTATATCCTGTTGACGCGCATTCTGGCTTAAACATCCTGAAAGCATCTGTTGCTTCTGTCAATGATTTCTTATCCGTAACCGCATCAATTAAATCACTGACCTTCTTCGCCTCTTCCAGAAGCACACTCGACTCATTTATTTTTGTATATTTGTTCAAATATGCAGTAAGTTCATTATCCAGTCTACTTTTCTGAGACGAAATATTAATTCCCACTACAATAGGATTTTTCTCTACAAATGCCTTTGTATCTGCAATCATTTTCTGCACTTTAAGTTTTATCTTATTTTCGTCAATATTTAAAGTATCAATATCTTTGAAAGATACATTATTTAATGCCTTATTGACTGCACGTTTTAAGGTTTCATTGTCAATTTTAGCTTTCAGCTTTATTGTCGACAGCTGGTTAGATAATTGAGTAATATACGCATTTAATTCTTTCTTTGTGTCAGCTTTTGCAAACGCTGCGGTAAGACGCAACATATTGATTGCTTTTTCAAGCTGCCTGATATCCGAATTAATCTGCTTCCTGCTTCTGCTTTGATGCAATGTTCCCAAAAAGTATAATATGTACTTATTGCTCATCTTTCATTTCCTCAAAGATTTATCAAATATACATATGCTTCCTCATTATCAAAAGTAAAACTCCTACAATAATTTCCACCGTTTTTCTTGATTGTTTTTATTGAAGCAGCATTATCCTTTTCAACTGATAACTGCAACTGTTTCAGACCGTGTTTTCTCGCAACCAAACATATTTGTCTTAATATTTCAGTAGCATACCCTTTTCTTCTTTCTGACGGTCTTACGCTATATCCACAATTACCAAAATCTTTTAGGAAACCATTTAATTGATACCTCAAATCAACAATGCCAACAATTTTATTATCCGACACCCGAACTGCAAAAAATGTATCTGTTAAAACCCAATTAGGGTCAACAGTCTCCGTACTTGCATTGGCAATGACTTTCTTAAACCATTCCTCATAAGAAGTAATCTTATCAAATAATTCACTCCCATTGATTATCTGTTCTCCAAAATCAAAATGCTCCTGCCGATATTCAAGTGCTTTATCCTTCCATCCTAAGCTTGGCTTTACAAGCCGTATTTCTTCATATACCATCATTCATTCCTCCATTTTATTTTTTCAAACCATGATTTCCATGCCATCATAAGCAAATAAAATATTATCAAGTTCTTTTTCAAGTTCTTTGTAATAACCATATGATTTTCCCCATATTTCATCAATATGTGTAACTATAATTTTTTTGATTCTATAATAGTTTTTCAGTTCTATAACCTCATCCAAAGTGAATATTTCATCTTTTAAAGGCGTATCCATAAGTTTCGTTCCATCATTTAAAATGCCATCATCAGAAACCATGCTTATAATCAAAATATCTGCATCAAAATATAAATCATTATGAGCAAGAGGTTTTGGATTACAACAGGCATAGATAACTTTTTTTTCATGCTCTTTCAGAACATAAAAAGTGATATTTCGACTTGTGTTATTGTTGATTAAGTCTATGTCAATATTATCTATTTTTATATGCGGTGTTTCATTAACAGAAATACAATGAAGAACGTCACCATAATATTTAAAGCAGTCACGGTTCATTTGGTTTATATCTTTAATGACCTCTGGAAGAGCATAAAAGCTAATAGGCAGACTTGTTCCTTTAATAAAGTCGCAACCTATCTTTTCAACAATCCTAATACCCCTGACATGGTCTGGGTCACTATGCGAAATGGAAAGGTGTTTCACTTCCGATATTCTTTGTCTGTTGCAGGCTACCGCAATATCTTCGGGTGTGTCTATCAACATTTTTATATCGTCAATATACAGGCTTGGTCCTAACCGTTCATACCTGCCGCCTTTTCGTCTGGCTTCTTCACAAATTTTACATTTACAAAATGAACTCGGAATAATTGACATGCCGCCACTACCAATAATTTTCAATTTCAAATCTTTCACACCGCCTTTCGCATAAATCGCAAGGAATAACAATGCGTTTTCATTCATGTTAAAATATTTAAACAATATCGCTATTACTGCCGTTTTTCACTAATATTCTTCTTATTTCTTTTATTATTCTGGAAGGTGTTTCTTTATCCATAGGCATAAGTTTACTGTACATCCTTACCCCTTGATACGAGAACACAATTAAATCAAATACCGCACAAATATCCACTTCATTAAACTCATGCCTGTCCATCCCGTATTGTATTAGCTTCTTCCATGTATTTGCTGAAATTAAATATTGTTCATATAGCGTATTGCTCTGATTTGCAATATCACGAATGCTAAAATACTCATAGATTGCTATGCTTAATGAAGATTGGCTGTCAAGCATTTCATTCTCATACTTGTTTAAAATTTCATCCAAAATAGTTACTGCCGCACAATTTTGTTCTATCCTTAAATCAATCTCATTATCCTGCTCACTTGTCATATCATCAATAATCTCTTGAAAAATTTGACGTGTGCTTTCGTAATGGCAATACAACCCGCCTCTGCTTAATTTCGCCATATCACAGATATCTTTCATTGTCACTTGCTTAAAACCTTTTTCTGCAAACAAAGAACATGCACATTTCTTTATATGTTTCCTTGTTTCCTGTCCTCTTTTATTCATAAATAATCCCACTTTCCGACATATGTGTCCGAAACCATTATGCGACACATGTGTCGGAAAGTCAATAAAAAGCGGCAAAGATTTCTCTCTACCGCCTGTTGCTACTTGTCAAGGACATATTCATTTTTCATCACTTTTTCTTGGTCTGCCTTATCCCCCATTTGATAGACATATAGAACGAGTGGTATAATCTATCCAGCAGAGTCAGGAGGAGAGATTATGGCACAGACGTACAGTATCGAATTCAAGGAAGAAGCATGTAAGAGGGTACAGTCCGGCGTACCCGCAGCTCAGGTTGCCAGAGAGCTTGGCATCAATGTAAATACCCTGTATACTTGGATGTCCCGCTTTAAGGAACATCCCACAGAACCCTTTGTGGGCAGCGGCAATCTCCATCAGGAAGATGCCGAACTGCGTGCCCTCAAAAAGCGCATAAAGGATCTGGAAGAGGAAAATGAATTCCTAAAAAAAGCAAGCGCCTTCTTT
>ERZ808054.1765-NODE-1765-length-10898-cov-5.132797_pt1 | contig 10898 bp, 9 predicted proteins | sample MGYA00380201_ERZ808054 | MGnify/ENA primary metagenome ERZ808054 (study PRJEB31490, sample SAMN06133419) | mouse gut metagenome | isolation source: Z5_2 | host: mice | place: China: Chengdu | collected 2015-05 ... | reverse complement strand
AATATTGATCCCGTGGAAAAAGAGGTTCACCGACAGCCCGATCCACTTGGAAAACACATTGGGCACAAGCGAAGCCACCGTGTGGAATATCCAATAGTACATCGGCGGATGCACATCCCAGGACTGCACCAGCTTCACAAACCCGTACTGGAACCGCTGATCCGGGAGCACCACAAACTCCTTCCCGTATACTTCCCTGTCCATCCACTGACCTTCTGACACGTAAAATCCGTTCGTGCGCGCCGTGGAATAATACGTATAGTACTCATCCTCATGAAACCCCGTCTTCTGCGTGCAGAAGTACACAGAGACCGCCATCAGCACCGCCCAGACTGCCAGAAAACATATGCGGTCCACCGCATCCTTTTTTGAATTGAAGCTCAGCATTTTTCCCTCCTGTTAAGCGCCAGCCGGAAGCTGTGTACCGTGCACCCGCAAACCCTGGCTGACCCGTTTGATATCCATTATACACAACAGTTGCCCTTTCCACAACCACATTTCCACATCCACCGCGTGTCCTGCCCCTAAGGGCTGCGGACCGGGATCCCCCGCAGGCAGGCACAGGACAAAAAGTCCGCACGGCCTCCCACTCCAGTGGGCGCCGTGCGGACTCAGAACACAAGCCAAATCTAAAATGAACAGCACACTATCCGCGCGAGCACAGAAACGGTGCTATTTTTTCTTCAATCTCCACATCAGCCGAATGATACCGCAGATGAAGGGGACCTGACAAATCCAATGCCATCACCCCAAGTATGGCTTTTGCATTGACAGACCTTTGCCCTGAGTCCAAGTCAAAGTCCGCATCAAATTGATCGATCATGTTCACAAACTGTCTCACCTGTTCTGCACTGTAGAATTGAATTTTCACCTGTTGCATAAAACCATCCCTTCCTTAATATTTGATCTTCCCATTGAAGCTGATCATGAAACGGATATGATACTGCCATATGCGGTCCGTTTCAGATATTTCATTATAATACAATCAGATCCACAAATTGTAAATAGTTACTTTTCATAATTTTTCCAGCTTTTTTTCGTAAAATTTTGTGAAAACGATTTCGCATAGAGCTGTAACACACCGCATTCCGTAACAGTTCAGCCTTCGGATATCAGATGGACATTTGCGCGTGAAAGTAGTATGCTAAGGTCAGGAACTGCTGACAGACCGCCTGCGGCAAATACAGAACGGCAGGTGCAGATACAGATCATAAACAGATGCCGATCATAACCAGATACAACTTAAAACAGGTGCCGATTAAACAGATACCGATTAAAACAGATACCGATTAAAACAGATACCGATTAAAACAGATATAAATTATGAAATGGAGATGATCAAAAAATGATGACAGACGGATTTACCTGCATAGCAAACCACATCAAATCGTTTTACCCGGGACAGGAGGGGCTTTACTACGGCACGCTCATTCCCGGTTATCTGGGCGGCAATGATCCGTTGGACGGCGTCGAAATCTGGAAAAGTGATAAGGGCTGCCCGCATTGGCTCTATGTCACCTACGGATTTACGGATCTTTATCCTGATGAAGAAGATGATGATGATAATGATGTTCCGGATGTGGATGACAGCGCTGACGGGGACGGCGGAGACCTGGTGAGCGGCTACGGATTTGAGCTCACCTTCCGCCTGGCGCGCGGCAGCGAGGACGAACCGCCCGTCTGGCCGGTCAATCTGCTGCAGAATCTGGCGCGCTATGTCTTCTCCTCCGGCAACACCTTCGACTCGGGACACTATCTGAACGCCAACGGTCCGATCGCGCTGGAGACCGACACCCGGCTGACCTGTCTCGGCTTTCTGACCGATCCGGAACTGGGCAGGATCGACACCCTGAACGGTTCCATGGTCTTTCTCGAGGCGATCGGCATCACGGAGGATGAGCTCAACGGCATGATGTGCTGGAGCGGGGAAAGCTTCCTGCTCGAACTGTGCCGCCATGTCCCATACGGGATCTCGGATCTGTCCCGGACATCACTGATGGACCAGCCGGACTTTCGGCGCGCGTGGGAACAGGGCATGGCGCGCGACGGCTCCTCCACCGGTGTGCTGTACCTGTCCGAGCTTTCCGGCACCCTGGAAGGCGGCAGCGGCTGCCTGCAGTTTGGCGCAGGGCATGTCGACCAGGTCCTGACCCTGCTCAGGGCAAGGATCGGAAAAGACAGACCGCTCATCCTGCAGTGCGGCGAGACTGTCGTCTGCTTCAAGCACGCACAGCAGGCGGCCGCCGCCATGGAAGACCAAACCCTCGTCATCTCGCTGACGCAGGCAGGTCTCGACGAGATCTGCCTGCTGTTGAAGCCGCATGTCGGCGTGTATCACATGAAAACGATGGCGCTCACCGTCAGGATCGTCCCCACACATATCCGGGATAATGACGGAACGATCACACAGACGATCGAGTAAAGGTTCAGCCCTCCTTGCCCACGAGTGCCTCCACCTCATCCTTTGCCGGCATCACGCGCAGCGCGCCTTTTCTGGTCGTGACGATGGACGCCGCTGCGTTGGCAAAGGTCAGCATCCGGGTCAGCTTCTGCTCGTCGAGCTCATCCAGCCCGCACGTCAGCACATGATGCAGACAGCACGCCCCGAAGGTATCGCCCGCCCCCGTCGTCTCGATCGTATTTTCCTGCAGGAAAGGCTTCACCTCCACGCGCATGCCCTTATAGTACACACGGCTCCCATCCCTGCCCATGGAGAGCATGATCAGCGGGATCCTGTACTGCTCATTGAGTTTGCGGATGCCGGCGTCAAAGTCCTCCTCGCCGGTGAACCACCGGATCTCATTGTCCGATATCTTCAATATGTCGCAGTTCGAAAGCCCGTAGGCAGTCTGTTCCTTCGCGTCCGCAAGCGACTTCCAGAGCGGCGGGCGCAGGTTCGGATCAAACGAGATCAGCGCGCCGTTCTCCTTCGCGATCCTGACGGCTTTCTGCGTAGCCCTCCTCACACCTGCGTCTGTCATGGAGAGCGTGCCAAAATGAAAGATCCTCGTATCTTTCAGCAGCGCCTCGTCGATCTCATCCTCCCTCAGCATCATATCCGCACCGGGATTCCTGTAGAAGGAAAAGTCCCTGTCGCCGCCGGGATAGGTATGTACCAGCGCGAGCGTCGTGTGCACCTCCGCATCCATGTACAGATTGTCGGCATTGATGCCAACCTCCGTGATCGCCGTCTTCAACTGCTCCCCAAAGAAATCCTTTCCGACCTTTCCGACAAAGGCAGTCCTGTGCCCCAGTTTCGCAAGCATTGCCAGCACGTTGCAGGGCGCACCGCCCGGGTTTGCCTCAAACAGGGGATTTCCCTGCCCGCTCATCCCGTTCTCCGTAAAATCGATCAACAGTTCTCCCAAAGCCACCACATCAAATCGTTTCATTTCACTTTTCCTCCTCACTATCCTGTTCTTCATCCACCGCTGTGTCACCGCCCGCTCCCTCGTAGCTGGCAGTCTCCATCGGCAGCCCCTGCTGTCCCAGGGAATACTCAGCCAGCCGCTTGACGATGTAGTACATCGTGGCAAACAGCGGCACTCCGACGATCATACCCACAAATCCCATAAGCTTTCCAAAGAGCAGCATCGCCACAGTCACATAGAGTGCCGACAGCCCTGTGGAATTTCCGAGGATGCGCGGACCGATGACGTTTCCGTCCAGCTGCTGCAGTATGATGATAAACACCAAAAATGCCAGACATTTTGACGGTGATACCAGCAGGATCAGAAACGCGCTCGGAATCGCCCCGATAAAAGGACCAAACATCGGAATGATATTGGTCACACCCACGATGACACTGACCAGCAGCGCATAGGGCATCTTCATGACGGTCAGGCACACAAAGCAGATAATGCCGACGATCAGGGAATCCAGAAGCTTCCCCGAGATAAACCCGCCAAAGATCCGGTCTGTCTGATGCAATGTCTCCATGACGGCGCCGTTGAAGCGCTTATTGCGGCTGACTGCATAAAACAGCTTTTTGCACTGCGCCAGATAGCGCTCCCGGTCCAGCAGCAGATACACCGTGACGACGACCGACACCACGAAATTCACGATCGCAGAACCGACTGACAGCACACTGCCTGCCACGTTCGATACCGTGGAGAACAGATTCTCCTTGATCCATGTCATCAAAAACGTCTCGACAGAGGTGATCATCTGCATCGCCGTCGCCGCCGCATCGCTGTCGGATTCCAGGTATTTCTCCAGCCTTGTGAGCTGGACCTCCAGCATTCCCGGCAGATCCACCACGAGCGTCCTGATACTGTCCACCACCTGCGGCAGGACCAGCGCACAGAAAAGCACCAGGATCCCCATCGCAAAAATCAGCGTAAACAGGACTGAGAGCAGTCTCGCGGCGCGGGCAAGTTCCTTCACCCTGCAGAACTGCCGCTCAAAAAACTTTGCGACAGGGCAGAGCACATAGGCGATCACAATGCCTGCCATCACCGGCTGCAGCGCCATCGTGATGACATCCAGATAGGACTTCAATCCCTGGTAGCGCAACAGCAGAAAGAAAAACGCGACAACCGCTGCAAGGCTGACAAAGATCGTGACCCCCATCCGCAGATATTGTTTCTTATCCGATTTCATACAGAAATCCTCCTCGTATTTTGTACAAGCATATCGTTATGCCTTGAATACACTATAATATACAATCGCCACATTTACAATAAACAATTTCTTATATTTTCCGCTGTCTGTGTGCCCAAAATACGCCGGGCAGACATTCAGACAGGCACCGGTGAACGGTGCCTGTCTGGATATGCCGCTTAAGTGCTGATCAATTTTCTGGTTCTATGAGCCCGTACGTATTGCCCTTACGTTTATAGACGACATTCACCTCGTCCGTCTCCGCGTTGCAGAATACATAGAAGTCATGCCCGAGAAGCTCCATCTGGACACATGCGTCCTCCGCATACATAGGCTTGATGTCAAACTTCTTGGTGCGGACGATCCGCACTTCCTCATCGTCCTCCTCGTAATGGTTCTCTATGAAATCCGTTCTAAGGCTCGCCGCACCTGCCTGCTGGTCTGCCCTGAATTTGTTTCTGTATTTCTTGAGCTGACGCTCGATCACCTCCGCAGCAAGGTCGATCGATACATACATATCATTGCTCACCTGCTCGGATCGGATAATGTTTCCCTTCACAGGAATGGTGACTTCTATCTTCTGTCGCTCCTTCTCAACACTTAATGTCGCGTGTACCTCCGTTTCTGGCGTGAAATATTTCTCCAGCTTGCCAATCTTGTCCTCGACTGCCGCCTTTAATCCAGGCGTTACATCAATGTTCTTACCGCTGATAATAAACTTCATTCTGTCCACATCCCTTCGCACATAATCTCACGATCAAACATGTCCCTTGATCGCTGTAGTATGATTATATCATATTCCCAGATTTTTTCCAACATCTTTTGTTATTATTTCTAATATTTTTAGAAAAACACCCTCTATTTTTAGACAATTTTCTGTCCTTGTCCCAATCTGTTACTGTCAATGCATTTGTGACAAATTTTTTCGGAAATCACTATTTTCGTGTATTTTAACAAAACACGCTTTCGCTTATTCTCCTTATGTTTTCCACAAGAAAGCCCGTTCATGTCTGTGGATAATGTGGACAACTCGGTGCATAAGTCGTTTTATAGCCACTTTTACCATTTTTTCGTGTGGATAACTTGTGAACATATAAAAGAATGACTGTTGCACCGCTAAATAATACCCGCACTTTTTTGTGCATATTTTTCCAGCCGTGATGCGCAAAGGGCACGGGGCTGCGCACAAAAAAGTGGGTGCCCAATGTCACCCACTCAAAACAATCTCTTAGAAAATCCTTCTCACTGACAGGATGTTGCGATATGTCGCGCTCGATACGATGATCCCCGTCTTTGATGTGCTGGCGTGAACGATCTGTCCGTTGCCGACATAGAGACCTACATGACCGGAGTAGCACACGATATCTCCCGGCTGTGCATTGCTGAGCCCTCCGACATCATAGCCCTGGCTTCTCAGCGCCGATGAGGAATGCGGCAGACTCACACCAAAATTATCGTACACGCTCATGACAAAACCGGAGCAGTCTGTTCCGTTTGTGAGACTTGAACCGCCCCACACATACGGATTGCCGACAAACTGTGTCGCGTAATCGATGACCGACTTGCCCATCTCGCTTCCCTGTGATGCCGCTGCAGTGCTTCTCGCAGACTCGATCGTCGCCTGGTTTGCCGCAGATCTCTGTGCCTGTGCCTCCGCCTGTCTCTGCACTCTTGCCGCCTCTGTCGCAGCCGCAGCTGCCCTTGCCTCCTCGCGCGCCCGCGCTTCCTTTGCAAGACGGATCTCTTCCTCCTGCTTTGACTCGGCATGTACAAAATCGGTCCTCAGCTTTACATACTCTTTGGAAACATACCCGTCGCCCTCCTCAACGGCGATCTTGACCCATCCGTCAAGCTCCTCGAGGACCACCAGCTCCTCATCGATCGGCACAAGTCCGAGAACTGCCGAATCCGTGCTCGCGTCCTGCCTTACCTTGAGTGTCGTGGTGTTGACGACAGCATAGGTCGTTCCGACCTCCTTTGCAAGCTCCTCCGCCTGCTCTCCCGCCGCACAGAAATCGCCCTTGACATATCCGGTACAATTTCCCGATACGATCTTATACCAGCCGTCCTTCTCCTCCACAAGCTCACCGACAGATTTGTCATAGAGCTTTCCGACGATCTCGCCGCCCTCGTCCGGCGTGCTCCTGACATTCACGTAGTTGTCCACCTGGGCGATGACAAGATTTGAGAAGTCCTGGGACTCCTCCTTTGGCTCCTCCAGAACCGGTGCCTTCGCTGCGACCTCCACGTCATCGTACGTATCTGTCGCAGAAAAGCCTGCACTCGCCTGAAAATCGTCGTTCTCCCCGGTGCTGTCCGCTGCCTCCGTCGACACCTCTGTATCTGTTGTCTCCTCGGTTGTTGTCTCAGTTGTTATTTCTGTCGTTGTCTCGGTTGTTATTTCTGTTGTTGTCTCTGTATCTGTCGCAGTTTCCGTCGTCTCAGCGTCCGCTGTCTCCGTCTCGATCGTCTCTGTCGAGCTTGTCTCCTCGGTCGATGTCTCGCGCTCGGCAGGCTCCTCTGTCATGGATTCCTCCTCCGCGGTTTCCTGCGTGGAAGTGTTCTCACCGGAACTCTCCCCGCCTGCGGTCTCCTCATCCGGGATATTCCACTCTGTCCGCAGCTCTGTCGAGAGCTCCGCTTCCTCCTCCTGCTGTACCTCGCCGTCCACTGCCGGAAGCTCCGACTCGGCTTCAACGATCGACTCGCTGAATGCCTCCGTGAACTCCGTCGATATCTTTGCAGTCGCCGTCCTTGTGTTTGCCCAGGCAACACTGCTCGGTGTGTCTGCCAGTGTGACCTTCTCTGCTGCTTTTATAATATTAGGCTGTAAGCCTGATACGCTCTCAAGATAAGCTATGTTCTGAACAACCTCCACCTGAAGATCCTGTATCGTGCTGCCTTCATCCAGTACAACCGCAACCCCTGCTGCTGGTACGTCTGATGAATTGTTGATCTTTGCTTCAAGTGTCATCTGGTAGCCGGATAGCGAAAGTGTTCCGACAAGCGCACACGCTGCTGCCTTCACGCCGTACTTGTTCATGTTCAATCCTCCATTGCGTGGTGTATGTGATGTGATGTTCCCGTAACTGTTTCATAATTTCGATAATTATTACGAAATTATTACACCCATGAAATAAATTATCACATTTCCCCGCAAATGTCAAGATATCTTTTTGCACCCAGATGCATTCCTCTTGCCAAAAGTGCTGTTTTTCATACCGGCATTTTGTGTACTTTCGCCATCTTATTCCATATTTTCTCGCATTCTTATCATTTTCGACCGTTTTTTTATCCTATTCGACCATTTATATATTTCTTAAATATTTCTGTAACTTTTACATTTTTTGCGAGCCCAGATACGCCTGCGCCGCGTGGACGGCATTTGCCCCGTCCGCCACCGCCGTGATGATCTGGCGCAGCGCCTTCTTTCTGATATCCCCTGCGGCAAATATACCGCGCCCGGACGTCACACAGGTCTCGTCCGCCATGACATATCCCTTCTCATCCATTTCCACAAGATCCCTGAAAATGCCTGTGTCGGGCACGATGCCGACCGCTATGAACACGCCCTCGACATCAAGCAGGATCTCCTCCCCGCTCTTGTTGTTGCAGACGCGGATGCCCTCCACCATCTCACTGCCCAGGATCTCCTTCACTTCGCTGTCCCAGCGCACCTCGACATTCTCGAGCGCGAACAGCTTCTTCTGCAGGCTGTCCGCAGCCCGCAGCTGATCCCTCCGGTGTATGAGCCAGACCTTTTTGCAGATGCCCGCCAGAAAGATCGCATCCTCCACCGCAACATCACCGCCGCCGACCACCGCGACAGTCCTTTTTCTATAGAAAGCACCGTCACAGGTCGCACAGTACGATACCCCCATGCCCGAAAGCTCCTTCTCGCCCGGCACACCGAGCGGGGAGTGGGAGGCGCCGGTGGCAAGGATGACCGTCCGCGTCCGCAGGTCCGACTGATCCGTGTGGACGGTGTACTCTGCCTGCTGCCCGCCGCTCTGCTCGATCCCCCGCACGTCCGCAGTGATGAACGCTGCCCCCAGCCGGTCCGCGTGCTCCCTGAACCGCTCGGACAGATCCCCTCCGCTCATCCCCGGAAGTCCCAGATAATTGTCCACCTCATACGTGCTCAGCACCTGCCCGCCGCTGACGGGGCTCCTGTCGACAACCGCGGCTTTCAGCCCTGCCCTCACCGCATAGACCGCGGCGCCCAGCCCTGCCGGTCCCGAACCGATTATCAATAAATCATACACTTCATTTTCCATCATGTCCAACCTCCATCCAATGTTATAACCTGCCCTGTCAGATATTCATTGCCAGTGCACAAAAATTTCACGATCTCTGCCACCTCCCCGGGTCGCCCGATCCGGTCTGACGGGATCTCCTGTATCAGCATATTCATCTCCTCCTCGTCAAAGCACCGATTCATGTCCGTGTCGATCACGCCGCACGCGACCGCATTCACCTGAATGTTGCTTGGTCCCAATTCCTTTGCAAGCGCGCGCGTAAACGCGTTGACTCCGCCCTTGGACGCCGAGTAGGCAACTTCCATCGACGCGCCTGTATTCCCCCACACAGAGGAAATGTTAATGATCTTCCCCTTGCGGCGGCGCACCATCTCCGGCACCGCATGCCTGCATGTGAGGAAACACGCGCTCAGGTTGGTGTCGATCACCTCATGCCACTCCTGGTAAGTCATATCTGTCAGAAGCCCGATATACGATACGCCTGCATTGTTGACAAGGACATCCAGATAAGGAATCTCCTGAAACATTTCTGCTACTTTCTCCTCATCATGGATCGAAAACGTATAACAATTACATTTTATTCCATACTGCTCCCGAAGTTCCTCTGCCAGACGGTTGAGCGATTCCGTGTTTTTGCGGCAGGTCATATACAGATCATATCCTGACGCGGCAAGCACCGACGCGACTGCCCTGCCGATCCCTCTCGACGCCCCTGTGACGAGCGCCTTTTTCCTGTCCGTTTCAGACATTCCTATCACTTCCCCTTTCCCTGCCCGCCACGGGAGAGCGTGCAGCAAAGCTGCTCATTTTCCGTACATTCCTGCATGTACGGAAACAGCCGCAGACAACTGCGGCTGATCCATACAACGCATCAATCCTGTGCGACGACTTCTTTATAAAATTCAGCGTAATCCTTTCTCTTATCCTTTGTAAACTGGATCGCTGTCCGCGGATGCTGGTTTAAAAGCCCCGTCATCATATACTGCAGGTCAAACCCCCACACCACGCCGTCCTCCTTGAGCTTGTTCATATACTGCTCGATAAACTGGATCACATAGTAATTGTTGTACTTGGGGTTGTGCAGAAAGCCGAGCAGCAGCTCCATCGCACAGTTCCCCGCGCCCCGCCCCATGCCGGAGTACGTGGCATCGAGCCAGTCCACACCGTCCCCGACAGCCTCGATCGTGTTGGCAAAAGCGAGCTGCTGGTTGTTGTGCGCATGGATGCCGAGCTTTTTGCCGTACTTGCTCGCAAACTCCATGTAGGTGTCCGTGATCCGCGCGATCTGCTCCGGGTACAGCGAGCCGAAGCTGTCAACGATATAAAATACATCTGCCGACGTCTTCCCCAGAATGTCAAGCGCCACGCGCAGGTCGCTCTCCAACCCGCTCGATATCGCCATGATGTTACAGCTCACCTCATAGCCCTTTTTCTTGGCATCCTCGATCATGTCCGCCGCAGCCGGTATCGTGTTCAGATACGTAGCCACCCGGATCAGGTCGATCGGGCTCTCCGACCTGCTGACGATATCTTTCCTGTAGTCACATCTCCCCACGTCCGCCATGACTGCGATCTTGAGCCCCGTGTCATTGTCCCCGACGATCTCCCGGATATCATCGTCGTCGCAGAATTTCCATTTCCCGAACCTGTTCTCGTCGAACATCTCCTTTGACGCCTTGTACCCCATCTCCATATAATCCACGCCAGCCCTGATATTTGCTATATATAACGCCTTGACAAACTCATCCGTAAAATAAAAGTCATTTACCAGCCCGCCATCTCTCAAAGTTGCATCAACCACCTTGATGCTAGAACGATAATCCATCAAACTAACAATCTCTTTCATCTTCCTCTTCTCCCACATTGTTTCGGTTAACAGTGTCTGCCAGCACTCAAAATTTTAACACTTTAAAGTACAAAAGTCAATCCCTTTTGAGCGCTTTCCTGTTTATTCTGTTCGCAATCGCTCAACAATGCTCTGCTTTTCTAAATTCTTAAAACATAGAAACGGGATAAGCACCGCAAAAGCCAGGAGAA
>ERZ808054.1764-NODE-1764-length-10899-cov-3.085474_pt1 | contig 10899 bp, 7 predicted proteins | sample MGYA00380201_ERZ808054 | MGnify/ENA primary metagenome ERZ808054 (study PRJEB31490, sample SAMN06133419) | mouse gut metagenome | isolation source: Z5_2 | host: mice | place: China: Chengdu | collected 2015-05 ... | reverse complement strand
GGAGAACACCGCCTGTGCCAGATCGGGGTGTATTATCCACAGGATGCAGAGTTAACGCCTGTAAAAGAGAAATTGCAGCAGGCTTATGGCTCAACGGTTTCGGAATATTACCCTTTCAGCACAACAGCGCTTTCAGCCGATGCAATGAACCTCAAGCCTTTGCCGGAATCTGATTCGGTGCAGTACTGGGGCGGCAGTGTCCTGGGGGACGTCCTTTCAGAAAATGATCTGGAAACCTGTCAGACGTACTGGAAAAACTGCCGGAGAGGGCTGAATGAGGAAAACTGGGATTTTTTTAAAGACCATGCCAGAATGGTTTCCGTGATCTTTTCTGATCAGGAGAGTGAACTGGGAAAAGGTGTGGAATGGGATGCACATAATTTTGTGGTGCATCAGGTTCTGACCGGACAAACAGACGATTATTAGTTTCAATTGAACAGAAGCCGGGAAGGGCATTCAAAAAAATGACCGAAGCAATGAAACGATATGACAAACTATCCTCATCAGATCAGTAAGAATCATTTAGTCTAAGTTTAAGGCTCTCTGAAACGTCAGCCTAAATATTCAGTAGCTACAATGAAGGAAGGCAGGTGGTTCCATTGTGGAAACTAAAGGAAACGTACTTATGACCGCAATAAGCAGCCAAAAAAATTTGCGTACACGCTGCGAATTACTATGATATTTTTATCCAATAAGAAGAATAAGGAGAGATGTTATGGCCAAGAAACGATTTTTAGCAATACTGCTGTTATGTACGGTTTTCTTATGCGCCTGCGGCAAGTCAGAAGAAAAAACGCAGACAGAAAATCTGGAATTCCCGAAACTGGCATGGGATATGACACCGGAAGATGTTATGAAGGCATTTCAGACTGCAAAAGAACATACCATACTATATGATGAAAACAATTTAACAACCAGCTTTGGCATTACGGATATCGACGTGTTCGGACAACAGGCAGAGCGCGTGTTCTTTTCATTTATCGATTTCGCTTCCTTAAGCAAAATGCCCGGGCAGAACGCAGGAAAACAACGTCTGTGCCGGATTCAGGCGTATTATCCGCAAGACGCAGATTTAACTCCTGTGAAGAAACATCTGGAACAGGCTTATGGCACAACCGTTTCGGAATACTATCCTTTCAGCGCAACGGAGCCTGTGGTACCTCAAGATACGATGAACTTAAAGCCTGTCAAACAATCTGAATCCCTACAGTACTGGGGCAGCAGTATTTTGGGTGACGCCCTTTCAGAAAATGATCTGGAAGCCTGTCAGACGTACTGGAAAAACTGCCGGAGAGGGCTGAATGAGGAAAACTGGGATTTTTTTAAAGCCCATGCCAGAATGGTTTCTGTCATCTTCTCCGATCAGGAGGGTGAACAGGGAAAAGGCGTGGAATGGGATGCGCATAATCTTGCTGTGTATCAGGCACTGGCTCAGGCTTACTGATCATTTTGCCGGAAACTTTTAAAATATCATTGATTTTCCCTTCAAAGAAATATATAATATAAGTATTCTGAATTGTCAGACAAATGAGAGGAGGGACTATCAAATATGAAAAAACCAATCCCACTTTCCATCGTAACAAAGGTATCGAACACACTTGCTATTGTGAGTATTCTTCTTCTGGTGGCCAGCAAGTGGATTGCTCCTAACATCGCTGCTGTCATTTTTTTAATCACCGCATTGCTTCTGATTGTTGGAAATATTATTTTCATGGTTCTTTATTATCGATGCCCGCATTGCGGAGGTTTTCTCAGAACACCCTATCGTCATCACTATTGCCCGCATTGCGGAACCTATTTAATTTAACAAACTGCCCTTTCAAAAAGGTATTTTTATTCAGGTTACGAAAACAGTCCTGCCATTCAGACTGTTTTCTAACCTGATTTTTTTACAAACAGGCCTATGGATTCCATTTTTTTCACGTTTATCTTTGCATTTGCTTTGCAAATTAGAATACGGTTACATTCTTAATCATTCCTTTCGCAATTCTTAATCACTGCTTCTGCCCTTATTCATCATTTTTCTGATATACTGACAGAAAAGAAACCGATTACACGCCATCTGCGGATTCGCATGAAAGAAGGAGCAACTATGGAAGTATTAACATTAGAACAGGTAGAAAAGACCTACCAAACGAACGATCATGCCGTAAAAGCGGTCAGAGACGTCAGCTTTCAGATCCAGGAAGGGGAGTTTACCGCCATTGTCGGAACCTCTGGTTCTGGAAAATCCACGCTGCTGAACCTAATCGGCGGGCTCGACCAGCCGACCAGTGGAAAAATCATCGTAAAAGGCAGGCAAATCCATCACCTCAGCCGCAAAGAGATGACGCTTTTCAGAAGAAGAAATATCGGATTTGTTTTTCAAAATTACAGCCTGATGCCCGTGCTGAATGTATATGACAATGTCGCCTTGCCCATGATGTTTGAGAAAAAGAAAAACAAAAAGAAAAACAAAAACACGATAGAAATGCTGCTGCATGAGCTGGGGCTTTGGGAAAAACGCAAAAAATACCCAAACGAGCTGTCGGGAGGGCAGCAGCAAAGAGTTGCGATCGCAAGGGCACTGGCAACCCGCCCGGCGATACTGCTTGCCGATGAACCGACGGGAAACCTGGATTCCAATACGGCGAAGGAAGTACTCGCACTGTTAAAAAGCACTGCCCAAAAATATCGGCAGACCGTATTAATGGTGACCCATAACGATCTGCTTGCCAGCCAGTGCGACAGAATCATCAGGATCGAGGATGGAAAAATTGCGCAAATCCTGATCCGAAAGGAGCGCTTATGTTAAAATTTGCATACCAATCAATGAAATATTATAAAAGCCAGACATGTGCGATCTTTATGAGTATTTTTTTGACGGCAGGCTTATTAACCGGTATCAGCTCTTTGCTGTACAGCAGCCAGAGGAATGATCTGGAGCACGACAGGCTGATCTACGGCGATTGGCATTACAATATCCATGTAGACGCCGGGCTTTGCGAAGAAATACTGCACAATCAGCAGGGCAAAGGCTATCATGCCGTCCTGACTGGACGAAAAATTGTAAAAGACGCCGCCGAACAGCCCTTCCAGATCTTTTTTGTTGAGACAGATGCCCATTACCGCCAAATGACGCACCGGCAGCTAACAGAAGGGAGCTATCCAAGGCGTGCCAACGAGGTCGCGGCAGATCCTTATACGCTTGGCAGTCTGGGATTTCGCGGCGGCATCGGCGACCGTATCGAGATTGCGGGAAACCAGTATGTGCTGTCCGGCATTATGCAAAGCGAATGGTCTGCAAACGCGGACCGTATGGAAGTGTTTGTCGGCAGCCAGTTCCAGGGAAGAGGCGCCGAACATTTTCTTTACGTAAAATTTGATGAAAAAATGCCATTATATCAGCAGCTGAACCATTTTCTTACACGCTTTCAGATCGCTGGCGACAAGGCAGAGGGAAATGATCCCGTCACCCGTTATTTACACGGAGAAGAACCGGATTCTATTTATGAAATCCTAACATTCGGGCTCACAAATAAGCAGGGGAACTTTACCTATATCATTCTAAAGCTGCAAAGCGAATACAATCTGAGCTTTTATGGAATGCTGCTGTTCCTGTGTTTCTTCAGTTTATTTGTGATTTACAGTATTTTTCAGATCTCAGTATCAAAGCGAATGTCACAGTATGGCGTTATGCAGACAGTTGGGATCAGCGGGAAACATCTCCTGCAAACTCTGGCGGCAGAACTGTGGATCTTATTTTGTCTCGCTTATCCGCTGGGAGCGCTCATCAGTAATGGAATCCTTGCGTTAAGCTATCAAAAGATCGGCTCTTTATTCGGCAAAACAGCCCGTATCGGAAACGAAACACTGCTTGCCTCATCTGAAATGACACTCGCCGACAGCGGAGCAAGCCAGCACTTTTTTATATCCTGGAATGCCGCCTTGATTGGATTTGCCGTTCTGTTTACCGCCCTTGCCGGCATCGCCTGCCTTACCGTAAAGCGGATTCAAAAACAGCCACTGCGCGAAACCATAGCAGAACAAGCCTCCGGCACAAATAGAAGCCGCAGGATCTACAGCAATACACACGCAGACTTATCGGGCGTGATAATCCGCAAATTTATGTTTGAGAAAAAACGAACGTTTTTCGGAATCTTATTTTCACTTTCTTTAGGCGGCTGCATTTTTTTATGTACCTCATATATGGTTGAAAACTTGAAAATACATGCGCAGATGTCATTGCAATCGGATGATGGATTAAACTCCGAATATAAGATCTCTTTAAAAACAAACTCTCTTGCCGATGAAATTCCCGAAGCCGCTGTGCAGAAAATCAAGCGTCTGCCAGAGCTGGGCCAGGTGTATGCTACAAAGTACACATTAGGAGAACTTGCCATCCATCAGGAAGAATTAACATGGAAACATTATTTTGACGAACATCATCAGGACGCAGGCATCCAGCAGGATTACGGCGGATTATATGCAAAGAGGAAACAGGGCACTTTGGGAATCAAATACGACATTTACGGATATGATGACGGCATGATCCGCTCTTTGGATGAATATGTGCTGGAGGGGGAAATCGACCTTGCGGATATGCGGCGTTCCAATAAAATCATAGCCGTTGCCAACGTAGACGCACAGGGCAACTATGATTTTTACGGCAGACACCCGGGAGATTTTGTGAAAGTAAAAGTACCGAAAAGCCAGAAAAACAGTGACGATTTATTAACATTTGAATCATCGCCAGACGAATATACAGAAACAGAACTGGAAATTGCAGCTATTGTCAGCCGTGCCCTTGTTACAGAACAATATTTTCTTATCCGGGGCGTATGGAAAACCGCGCCTTCCATCATTATGACAAACGACCAGATGCAGACGAATTTTCAGATCCGTCAATATAAAATTATAAGCGCGTCCGGCAGGAACGATGCTGACAATGATTCCATCACAAGACAACTGCTTACTGAGATACGCCATATTCCAAAAGCGGTTTTACACGATTACACAAAAGCCATCGATTCCCAGAAAAACTATTTGCAGCGTCAGCAGATGTTTTTTACGGCAATTGCCGCGATTGTGCTGATGATGAGCCTGTTTCACATGATGAACAGCATGAGCTATTCCATCCTGTCAAGACGCTATGAATTCGGACTGTTAAGAGCGATGGGAACCACTGACAGCAAGCTGTATAAAATCATTGCAAAAGAAGGCTTTTGGTACGGTATGCTGGCTAATATACTGCTTCTACTGTTATTTGGTACCGTTCTGCAAAGGATGATGATTTATTATATGCAGCATGTGATTCAGTTTCTGCATATTTCAGCATCTGTGCCTTTGTACTTCGTAATTCTGATTTTGGCATTGAACGTCGCCATATCTGTTATCGCGGTTCTTTTGCCGGCAAGACAAATGCTCAAAAACAGCATTATTGCTGAAATCAGGAAAGAATGACCTGTTTGATTTCGCATATTTTTTTATTTTTCTTGACTTCACCATTTTTTAGCTATAAGATAGCAGTGAGAACAGAGCCTATCTCTCTTAGGTTCGTATGGATTGGAATAGAAAAAACATTGATAAAAAACATTGATAGAAAAAGTACAGAAAGGTGTCCCCCATGAATACAACCAGAACCATCCAGGACGAAATCCTGAAGCTAAAAAAAGAACACGATATCCTAATCCTTGCCCACGCATACCAAAGCCAGGACATCCTGGAAGTCGCCGATTACACCGGAGACTCCTACGGGCTAAGCTTAAAAGCGCAGTCAGCATCCCAAAAAACGATCCTGATGTGCGGCGTCCGCTTTATGGCGGAAACCGTCAAAATACTGTCCCCGCACAAAAAAGTGCTGTTAAGCCACCCGCAGGCAGGCTGCCCGATGGCGGAGCAGATCTCGATCCAGGAGCTTGCGGCGCTTAAGCAAACCTATCCCGGCTATACCGTAGCCGCATATATCAACACCACCTCCGAGCTGAAAACGCTCTGCGATGTATGCGTCACTTCCTCATCCGCTGTCAAGATTATTCAAAAGCTGGATAATAAAAATATCCTGTTTATCCCGGACTGCAATCTGGGCGCATGGGTGGCAAAACAGGTGCCGGAAAAAAATATCCAACTGGTCAAAGGCGGCTGTCCGGCACACGCTTCGATCAGCGTCAGCCAGGCAAAGCAGGCAAAGCTGCTCCATCCTGACGCAAAGCTGCTTGTTCACCCAGAATGCCTGCCGGAAGTATCCAGCCTTGCCGATTATGCCGGAAGCACAACAGGTATTATCGACTATGCGAAAAACAGCACAGATTCTGCATTTATTATCGGTACGGAAAACAGCATTATCGAGCATTTGCAGTTTGCCTGCCCTGACAAACAGTTTTACCCGCTGTCGCCGGACTGCATATGCAGCAATATGAAGCTGACGACACTTATCGATGTCTTGCACTGTGTACAGGGCAGCGGCGGAAAGGAGATTGTGCTGCCGTCTGACGTAATGGAACATGCCAGACGGTGTATTGATACGATGCTGGCGCTTGGCGCGTCATAGCCACAACATGCCAAACGATAACAAAAGCTGCCGGAACAGCCCATGTCCCGGCAGCTTCTAAAATATCCGCACGCCTGTATTATGTATGACCGTCCGCCTGCTGCGGATTTTCCTGCCTGCCCGATGCTGCTGTGCTTACCCGCTGTGAAAATTCGTGCACGGCTGCATCGATATCTGCCCCGTTCCCGATCTCTTGGAGCAGCTTCCACCATTCCTCACGTGCCGTTGCCCATCCGGGCGTCACCTGGTAATAGTCCCCCATATACTGCATAAAAATACTGTACTCGGTCATTACCTGGTCATTTTCATAGATCTCGTCCATCTCACGCACCGGCCAGAACGTTGAAGCGAGCACCGCTCTTTTATAGCTGCCTTCATTTTCCGTCATATACCGGATAAACGTCTTGGCGGCTTCCAACCGCTCCTGGTCGCCGTTGTCAAACGCGCCAAAGCCCCAGATCCCGCCCTGGAGGTTCGGCACTCCGTCGTCCGCCGGAAATGCCATTGGAAAGATTTCAAAATCCATATCGGGATTATTTACAATCTGGGTAACCTCAATCGAAGCATTCCAGCAAAACACCATCGCAAGCTCTCCGCTGCAAAACCGGGCAATCGCCTCGCTTGCCGTATTTTCTTCAAACCGAATGCCCTTGAGCTTTTTCAAAAGCTTGAGCGCCTTTTTATTTTCCACACTGTCTACGGTATAGGCACTGTGTTCTTCGTCCGTAAATGTCCCTCCGTACAGGTTATTGACAAGCGCGCGCGTTCCCTGGTCGCCGCTTTGGTTTTTGCAGTAGACCACTCCGGCTTGTTTCTTGCCGTATGCTTCCAGCGCCTGCACCGCCTTTATAAAATCGTGCGTCGTCCACGTATGTGTTTCTTCATCGATATAGGCAAGCGCTCCGGCTTCCCGAAAGAGATCATAGTTAATCGCCATGCAGTGCGCGGTCATACAAACAGGAAATTCATAATATGCGCCGCTGCTGTGCTGACATGCCTTACGGACATTTTCATAGATGTCTCCGGCTGTCTCAGAAACCCACAGGTCAGATAAATCCGCCAAAAGCCCCTGGTCGCCCCAGTCCGCTACGAGCCGCTCCGGGCCTTCAAATACGACGTCCGGCGCGTTCCCGGCGGCAACTGCTTCCCGTATTTTCTGGTCGCCGCTGTCATAATCGACACATTCCACATTGACACGGATCTGCGGATATTCCCTGTGAAAGCTCGTAAGCAGCTCGGAAACCGCTGTCAGGTTTCCCCAATTCCCGACCGGGAATGTCCAAAGAGAAATTTCTGTTTCCGGAATTTCCTCCTCCAGCGTCTGCATCTGTTCTGGATCGCCGCCGCTGCCGCAGGCGCACAAGCAGGCAGGCAAAGCAAGCATCAAAAACGCCGTACCTATAAAAATGCTCTTTTTCAATCTCTAAACCTCCTATCCATTTGCTTTTTTAAGCTTTTTGCAGATGCTGGCTGATCAGCCCGATCAGCTCTACGATATTATAAGGCTTTGCTGTATGCGCATTCATTCCGCAGTCATAGCATTTTTGCACGTCATCCTCAAACGCATCCGCGCTGACCGCGATAATCGGAATCCGCCCCGCATCGTCCCTCGCCAGGCTGCGGATCGCCGACGCCGCCTCATACCCTGTCATCACCGGCATCCTAAGATCCATCAGGATCAAATCATACCACCCGATTTGTGAGCGTTCAAATTTTTCCAGGCAGATTTTTCCGTTTTCCGCATGATCCAGCTCCATGCCCAGCTCGGAAAGCATCGCCTCGCCGATCTCCCAGTTCAGTTCATTATCCTCTGCAAACAAGATCCGTTTTCCGGTAAGATCCACTTCGCCCGCTTCTGCCTCCTCTGCCGATTCTGCTACCTGCTGTTTTTCTTCCATAAACGGGCGCAGGCTGTAATAGAGCGTAGAACGAAACAGCGGTTTTGCCGCAAATCCGTTTACTCCGGCATGTACGGCACGTTCCTCCAGCTCATCCCACTCCCCGTCTGAAAGCATCAGCAGCGTGATCCGCTCACCAAACTGGCTGCGCAGCTTTTGTACGGCAAGGATGCCGTCCGTATTCTGGATATCCCAGTCAAGCAGCACAATCGGGTCTTTTCCTTCCCCGCGATATTGTTCCAGCCGCTGGATGGCTTGTTCCAGATCCATCGCATATTCTGCGCACATGCCGATCGATTCCAGCGTACTTTTTGCCATCTCACAGCATATCTCATCATCGTCAATGACCAGGACGTCCCGCTGCGGCAGATGTAGCTCCTGATCCTGCTGCAATATGATTTCCATATCAAGGTCGATATAAAAGTCGCTGCCCCTGCCCGGCTCGCTTTCTACGTGAATGCTGCCGCCCATCGCATCCACAATGTATTTTGTAATCGCCATGCCCATGCCGGCGCCCTCGCTCTTTTGTACACGGGCATTGTCCTCCCTTGCAAATGCGTCGAAGATCTTCTCCTGAAATTCCTGTGTCATCCCAATCCCGTTATCCCGGATATGCAGGCAGGAACGGATATAGGTGCTTCCCTTCGGCGACGGCTTTTCTGAAAGGAACGCCTGGATTCTGCCATGTTTCGGCGTAAATTTGACACAGTTTCCGATAATATTCAATAAAATCTGGCTTAACCGCACCCTGTCTGTAAATACATTCTCATATTGGATGTCCTTCACATAGATATTAAAATTCTGCTCTTTTTCCTGGATCTGCGGCTGAATTACCGTAATAATGTTCTGCATGACCTCGCGCAGCGAAAGCGGCTCCATATTCAGGGTAAAGCTGCCGCCTTCCATCTTCGCCATATCCAGCATATCATTAATCAGCCCAAGCAGATGGCGGCTGGATACGCTGATGCGCTTTAGGCACGTCCGAATCCGCACCGTATCATTCAGGCTGTTCATCGCAACCATCGTCATCCCCATAATACCGTTCATCGGCGTGCGGATATCATGGCTCATATTGGACAGAAACTCGCTTTTTGCCCTGTTTGCAAGCTCCGCTGTATGCCGTTCCGTCTCCGCGGACTGGTATGCCCTGTTCAGCTCCCGCATCTGCCTCCTGACCAGCCGGTAATACCCTGCAAAGACCATCAGAAGCGCGCAAAGGATCAGGGAACAGCTTGCAAGCGAACAAAACGACCATTTGTCTGCTAGCTGCTCGACCGTCTGATTCAGCGTACTGTAGGGCATATGCAGCAGCAGGTACCATTCAGACGCAGGCAGCGCCGTACCATACAGGTTCCAGCGCCTTCCGACCGCTTCGATCTCACCGGAATAATCCCTGCCGCTTTCCATAGATTCCCGTATCTGCTTAATATAATGCTCTTCCCAGTTCGTTTTATCAAAATAATTGCCGCTTTCTACATCCGCATTCTGCATAATAAACGTCCCGTCCCTGCGGATAATCGAAAACTCTACCATATTGCTGTCAATGTCGACAGACAGCGTATCGTTCAGATAACTGGCTGGAAGCCCTGCCACAAGCGCCGCGCTCTTTTTGCCGCTCCCGATCTCATAGGCAGCCGGCACCCCAAACAAGACCACCCGTTCGCCATGTTTGTCCCGCCCGGCGCTGACATGGTCTCTGCCGCCCATTACCGACTCGTTCAGCGCCTTAGGTACCTCCACTTCTACGTCTGGTCCATAGATCATCTGAAAATCTCCGTTTTCTGTATAAAAAGCCAGGTATTCAAATCCCCTGGAACGGGCGCAGTGCGCCAGCTCCACCCGCATTGACACGTCTCTTTGGCTGCGCGCAGGAGACACCGCGTCAACAAGTGCTCCTACCTGTGATAAACGCAGCTCTATCGCCGTTCCAAAATGAGCGGCAATCTGCCTGCTCATACCTGACATATAAATAACCCCGATTTCCTTAATGGCGTCAGCGCCCATCCGATTCATCCACATTGTCTGGCAATTAAATACAATCATACAGAAAATGGATGCCAGGATAAGGCCAGCCGCTAAAAAGTGTGTTGTTTTGCGCCTCATACTAATCCCCCTGTTTCTTCTTAAAACCGCATTCTACGCCAAAATTGAGCAATCCCATTCTATTTTATCCTTTTCGTGGTGATGTGACAATATGAAAATGAAAAAAGAGAAGGATAATTTCCTTGCGTACTTTAACTGAAGATATTTGAAAATGCAAGTCTTATTTTTTCGCATTTTTGTGTGTTTTTTTCACGGTTTTTTTTGTGTGGGTGGGTCATGGGAGGACGCTGGGAGAGGGGAGTGGCACGCCCTGGCTGCGTCCGTTCCAGAAGGTTAAGAAGCTCTAAGCATCCTGCGGAGCGCTGTGGCACCGTCCGGGCGCGGCACCTAGTTCGCCCTGGCGTTCCGCCAGCAGCTAAAGGTGCCGCT
>ERZ808054.1763-NODE-1763-length-10909-cov-3.977936_pt1 | contig 10909 bp, 14 predicted proteins | sample MGYA00380201_ERZ808054 | MGnify/ENA primary metagenome ERZ808054 (study PRJEB31490, sample SAMN06133419) | mouse gut metagenome | isolation source: Z5_2 | host: mice | place: China: Chengdu | collected 2015-05 ... | reverse complement strand
AGATAATGCCACTATTATTGATGTAATGGAATGGATGATTAATACACAATTAGGTAGACGGAATCTTCCACCTCAACAAAGAATTGCTGTTGTCAAAAAATTTGAGAAAAAGATTCAAGAACAGGCAAAAATCACTCAAGGGGCAAGAACTGATTTGACTTCTTCTCCAAATGGAGAAAAAGTTATTACTTCTACTCGTACTGATAAAGAATTAGCAAAATTAGCTGGTGTTGGAACAGGAACTATTGCTCGATTTAATCGAGTAATGAATTCTGATGATGAGGAATTAAAAAGAAAACTTCTCTCTGATGAATTAAAAATAAATACTGCTTATGAGAAAGTAAGAAAAAATGAAAAAGAAAAAGAGAATATAACTATAGAATCAACATCTAGTTTCCCACAAACCTATCAAGAAGTTGCTCAGTTATATGGTGGAATGCAACAAGGACATTTGCCAAACAGGAAAAATAAAGCAGAAAATAATGACGAATTTACAGAAGAACAATTGGTGAATGCTCTTATTTCTACTAAAACGCCTGTTAATGTTTTGGATTCCATTGTTCCAGAACAAGAATTTGATATTATGGCAAAAACTCTATTAGAAAATGTACAATCTTGTGATTATAGAATTTTTAATTTACATGAAGTGTACAAAAAAATGGAGAATAAGGATTTAGATTATGCTATTGGAAAATTAGATGGCGTGATTGAAGCAATTATGGAACTTGAGGAAAAAATCAAAAAGAAAGTAAAGGAGAATTTTTAACTATGAAAAGAAAGAATGGATTATTTGTACCTGATAGCACGGAGGTTTTATCTTGCAAGATTTTACATGCAAAACTCAAATGTCAAAAAACACCAAAAGAAGCGGATGTTCGTCAGTTAGCTTCTACATGGGAAGATAAATTATGCGATCCTATTCATGTCAGCTATAGAGATGGACAGTACGGAATTGTAGAAGGTCAAAAAAGAAAACTTGCAAAAATGATGGTTGATTCAGAAGGCACTATTGTTTGTCATATTTATAGAGATATGACGGAAAAAGATGAATATCAATTATTCTCACAACTTAATAACAGTAAACGTACATATGGAACAAACGAAGATTATGAAGCACGTTCACAATTTGATCCTAAATGGATGTATGTCATTGAATGTATAGAAAAAGTTGGCTTTTCAATAGTCTATTCTGGAGGTGCCAAGGAAAATACTTTTGGATGTGCTGCTACTTTAGAAGAAATTTATGATGAAATTGGTGATGTAGATTTTATTAATATGCTTACGGTGCTTAAAGACGTTTGCAATGGTTTTAAATACTCTTTACAAGCATCATTTTTAAAGGGATTTATGAAATTTTATTCAATTTACAAATCTTCAATTATAGATAAAGAGTTGATAAAGGTTTTTATAGATAAAGACACAAAAAATATTTTAAAGTCTTCATTCGATAAAATCAGAGGAAAAGCTAATACATATACTCAGACTAAAGATGTTGGAATAAAAATAGCATTTGGATTATTAATGAGATATAACGAATGTTGCTCCAAAAAGAACAAATTAGCATTTGGTACATTTGATTCTTTAGTAAAATAGGTAGGTGATAACTTGCCTAACTATGTAAAGATACCACGAGAAATAATATATAACAAAGAGCTTGGTGATAAGCGTGTAATTATATTCTCCTACCTGTGTTCTCGTAGAGCCTTGGATGATACAGTGGCATTTAGTATTTCAGAACTGTGCCACTGGTCACATCTAAAACCAAATTATCACGATGGAAAGATAAATCATAAATATTTGGAAGTGCTAGAATCACTCTCTTACAACAGATTTTTTGTAAGTTATCCTAATTTTGAAAAATTAGCACAGGAGAAGAAAAATTCCACAGATTATTACAATATTGAAATACGTACAGAGAAGTTTGATATACCAGATAATTTCGGGATTATTTATTTTGATGAATTAGAGAAAATCCTAAATTTTAAAGAAGAATTAAAAGGTGTAAAGATTGATGATGAGGAGATTAATTTAACCAGAATGTCCTCAGCTTATATCTTACTACTTCTCTCCTACTTGCGAGTAAATATGAATCACAATCCAGACAAACCTTTATGTTGTTATCGACTATATCAAAAGATTACAGAAGATATTGGATTATCGGAACGTTACATATCACAAATTGTAGAAATATTAGATGTAATGAATATCATCAAGTTTCAAGAAGGTAAACGAATAAGATATAAAAAAGAAGAAAATAAATATGGATTCCTAACTACACCAAAAGTTTTTGCTGATTACAGGCATTTTGTTAAAGATGAAATGGCAAATCAAATAATTGATGCTAATTACGATTATAGACATGAAATTCAAAAGCAATTAGAAATTTTAGAAAAGAAACAAAATGAAATGAAGAAATAATTAGTATAACTACCTATTATCGACAACTACTCTATCACCAAAAGGAGAAACAAAACTATGACAAAACAATTAAGCAAAATATTATTAATCAGAAAAGGAGAATTTGCAGTAACTAATGACAGGAACAAATAACAGATATGGAATTTATGACATAGATTACACAAAATTCGGAGGAATTATTTATTCATCCGATTTCAACACAGATTATAGAGGAAAAGACAATACAAATGGTTCTCCTATTGCAGGTCGTATTATACAAGATCATAAATTTGATAAGCAATGTAGAAAGAATAGAGAAGATCAAGAAAGGAACAAACAATATGGCAAGTAAATCAGGATATATAGACTCAGCAGAAAACACGGAAGAACCTAAGCTGTCTAATTCGGTATCTATTTCAGAACAGGAAGTATGTATCAACTTTATGCGAGATGAAAATTTCGCAACAATCTACACCTCAGATACTACATATATGACAAAGTTAGATAAACTATGTAAAGCAAGTCCTGATATGTACTCTCTTTTATCTGATACCGGCAGAGGAAAAATGTACCGTTTAGAAGATAAAACTTTGATAAGTTTCAGGGCAAAGAAAAAAGAATTATCTGAAGAGCAGAAAATAGCAGCTGGTGATCGTATGAGACAGTATCATGCCAGTAAGCAATCATAGATGCCCTTATTTGCCAGAAATTAAATGGTGTACATTAGCTCAGAATATTGTAACGATATTGTTGATAAAGTTATCAATCCTAAAATTTAAATATAAAAATCAAACATACAAACTAGAATATGGAGGATGAATAAAAATGTTAAGAGAAATGATGAAACCAAGGTTTAAAGGAAACACACTTGTAATTGAATTATCGGATTTTGGATATGAAAATTATTTTGTTGAGTGTTCATATCGCTATGACAGATACGAAGAAAAGTATTCTCTTTCAATGTGGTTAAATCGCAATGATCTGGAAGACAGAATGTGCTTGTCGTCAAAGAAAGTTGATACACAATACATATCCGGAACCAGGGAAACTATTGTAGAAAATATTTGTAGGGTTGTTCACCAAGCTGCTACGGTTGCTGATGAGAATGGGATAAGATATTTTGATCCTTTTGTAGAAAGATATGAATATGAGCTTGCATGTTTCGAGCGTGGTAATGAATTATTTGAGAAAGAAAGATTGGCTGGTTAAATGATAACGAAAAATGAGTATAGATACTTTGCCAAAGCCAGACAATCCGCCATGATATCTGATTATTATAAAACTCATATTGGATGTGTGGCAGTATATCAGGGAGCAGTTATTGGTATAGGGTGTAATTGTAATAAAACTCATCCAATGCAAAAGAAGTATAATAAGTATCGCAAACCATCTGATGCTATGCTGCCAAAATTACATGCTGAGATAAATTGCATAAATTCCATCAAACATTTGGATATAAATTTTTCAAAGGTGAGACTGTATGTATATCGTATCAGGAAGGATCAACCGTTTGGATTAGCCAGACCGTGCCCTTCCTGTATGGCAGCCATTAAGGATCTTGGAATCAGAGATATTTTTTATACAACCAATAATGGCTATTCATATGAACGAATAGAGAAATATGATGTGGGAGGTGTTGCATAAAGTTGTGTGAAATTTGCGGAAAAACTATTGGACATGATTATAAATGTCCTTATTATACACCATCCAAAGCAATTCATTATTGTTCTTCCTGTGGTGAGGGAATTTATGACGGAGAAGAATATATCGAGAACTTAGATGGCGAGTATAGACATTACGAATGTTTTTATGGAATAAGAGATCTGTTAAAATGGCTTGGATATGAAATCAAGATTATGGAGAATAGCTATGAATAAACCAAGATGGATATTGCCTAAAATACATAATCTTCCACAATGTATTTACATATGTTGGTGGAATAGCGAATTTTTTATTAATAAAAACAATTGGAACTGGTGGATTAAATAGAAATTTCATAGACATAATGGGAGGAGGCTGATAGATTGCTTGACAAGCAATACAATATGTATTCTGTAGATACTGGACATTTTTACAGTAATTATGAGAAATATTTACATAATATGAATTGTAAATATCGTAGAGAGCGTAACTATGTCCAGAACAAATTGCCAGAAATCGAAAAGAAACTAAAACAGTTTGGGTATACAGATGATGATGTAAAGAATCTGAAAAATAGCAAGACAGAAGAAGTTGATGTCATCGAATCTTCTTATGATACCGTTTCAGAATATTTACATTGGTCAAGACTAATTAGACACAAGCGAGAAAAAGCGAAGGAATCAAAAGAAAAGTTACTTACTCTTCTATCTAACAAAGTTAATCAGAATGAACTAACAAACGGAAAAGATCATCTTCGCACTATCCAAGAAGATAGTTTGAACGATACAAACATTATATCTGTATTTGATTCTGCTCTTAGTCGTATTATTGGCATTAAACAAGATGAATTAACAGATGCTTTGATTGTAGTACAGGTTTATTATTTTGACGTGTTTAAAGATATATCTTTTTACGGTTTCACATATAAAGGAGAAAGATATAAGTATTTCACTTCTTCCGCTGGACAGATCCGCAAGAAAAAGGCTGTCTTTATTAAAGAATCCGTATGGGACAAAATTGAAAAGACTGTTATGTGTGGTCTTACCATAGATAAAATTAATTCAAAAGGTGGGAATAATGTCAATAAGCATTTAGCTTATATGGCTTTAACTAATTCTGCCACTGATGAGTGGTCAGAGTTTGATATTGATAAGTCGATTGTAATAAATGATTTTGAAACTGATGTATATGGAACTTTTGATTTTGTAGATGAAACGGACTATTCCATTACGAGAAAGACTGACTTTGTACCGATTCCTCATACTGATGGAGCCGGTATGATTTTACCATCTATATCAAGTAAAAACTTTATGTTCAGATCCCCTTGGATTAAGGGATTGCTTGGTGTGTTTAATTTTAGGAAATTTGTAGAAGTAAATGATTACTCTCCTATCATCATAGATATCTATGGCCAGGAACACGATATTATCAAAGAGGATATTCAGATTATTTTTACAAAGTCCCAGTTTAAAATGTATAAGTATTATGACTCATGGGGTGAGTACAAAGAAAACTTTAAAAAGTATCATTGTAGTGCTGGAAAGTGCAACGTTGAAGAAGATAGGATTAAAAATGCAAAGATAAATTATCAGATGCTTCAGACGCTTACAAATATTACAGATGATGAGATTGATTTACTTACTCAAAAATCGTCTGAGCGCATTAACAATATTTGCTCCTCTAAAGAAACTATGATGGATATTCTTGGTATTACACCATATAACACAAATATGACTGCGTTTCAAAAAGCTGTTAAATTATATCCTGCTTTACTTAATGATACATATGCAAAAGATGTTATTCGAGAAGTAAAGAATAGTCTTCTGAAAAAATATCGCAGTGGAAAACTTGAAGTCAATGGTAAATATACTTTTTTGCTTCCTGATTTCTATGCAGCTTGTGAATATTGGTTTGGACATATTGATACACCTACTGGTTTATTAAGTGATAAAGAAGTATTTTGTTGGTTATTTAAGCGATATGAGAAACTGGATTGCTTGAGAAGTCCTCATTTATATAAAGAACATGCAATTCGTTTCAATGTTGCAAATGAAGTTTATGGCGATAGGATGAAATATATTAGGGAATGGTTTACGACTGATGCTGTTTATACTAGTACACATGATTTGATAAGTAAAATTCTCCAATTTGATGTTGATGGAGATCGTTCACTTGTTGTTGCACAACCAGATTTTATTAAAATTGCAGAAAGAAATATGAATGGTATTGTTCCGCTTTATTATAATATGAGAAAAGCAGAGCCAACAGAACTAAATAATAAAACAATATATACTGGATTAAACAAAGCATTTACAAGCGGAAATATTGGTTTATATAGTAATGACATATCTAAAATTTGGAATCATGATGTTTTTATTAGTGGTACTGACCAAGAAAAACAAGAGGCTGTTGATGTTGTGAAACTGTTGTGTATGGAGAACAATTTCTGTATAGACGCAGCTAAAACATTATATATGCCAGAACGTGCAGAATGGTTTAATCCTGTTGTATCAAAATATACAAATTGTAAGTTACCGGCTTTTTTTGAATATGCAAAAGATAAGGAAAAGTCACAGGTAAAAAAGCGTAATGGAAGTTTTGTAAATAAGATATATGACAGAGTTCCGAATAAACCAATTAACACTCGTGGGTTAAAATTAGAACAGATTGATTATCAAAAGATGATGTCCAATCCAAAAATAATCTGTAGTAAAGAAGTGTCTGATCTGTATAATGAGTTGAACAAACAGTATCGTTACATGATTAACATGAAAGATGAATACATAGATAATCTTAGGTATATTGCTTGTAAAATACGAGATGAATTTACTAAATTTGGATATTCAGAAGAAACTATCACAGATATGTTAGTAGAATATCTTTATGGAAAAGGTAAACGTTATAAACAATTACTTTGGTTTTGTTATGGGCAATATGTTGTTAATAATTTGGAGAATAATATTGAAGTAAAGAGAACTAAGTTTATTCAATGTATTGATTGTGACGGGTGGATTGAAATACCAATTAATGATGGAATGACATGTAGATGTAAAAACTGTTCAAAAATATACAAACGTGAAAGAGATCGTATTAGACAACAAAAACATAGGATGTCACACGAGGTCTAGTTAATAAAATAAGTCCATTATTTATGGATTATAATATAATAATAAAAATAAAATAACCCATTTATAGTGGACTATGAAATGTGTGTATAAGAGAAACAGCATATCACACATAACTAAGTATGGAGGAAATACGATGTTATTATTTACAAAGCAAGATATGATTCTCACGAATCGAATTCGATACTGGATTGGAGGTATGATGCTTATTTGATTGTTACACAAGAAAATCTAGTAAAACAAATAGCAAATAGAGAAGATATAGATGTAGCGACAGTCCGAAAGATATTTGAATCGGCAGAGAAAATTGTTTTCGACTACTTATCTTCTACTACCCAATCTGAGAATATGACCGTTAAATTAATGGATGGATTAAGCTTGGAATGCAATTATCTTCCAGGAAAAGAAATCCATACATATGATGATATAGTTTGTAAACCTAGAATTTGGGCAAAACCTAAAATTACCAGATATTATAACAGAAAACTAAATGGATATTTTGATAAATAGCAATAAAATTATTATTTAAGACTATTACTATAAAAATGTAAAATTGTTTTCGTCTAACATGTAACTATAAGTTAGTTGGTGTGATGTTGCATGAAAAACTTGTGAAGCGTGATAAAAACCAGTTAAGTCCACCAAGCGAGACTGTACGGATTCACTTACTCCTGAAGTACATATAAGGTTCTAACTCCCGATAATATTTTATGAGAGTCGTCCTGAACCGAAGGCGTTTATAGGGAGTACATTTCTTACACAGGTGGCGGTGCTGCTATTCTAGCGGTATCGTCATTTGTTCTTTACGGACTTAACTCAGTATGGTCAGAATGGTATTTTATAAAGTGCTGGTCATTGGTTCAAATCCAATAGTCCGTACTATTTTTGTCTGTTTTATTACAAACAGTCCTCCGTTGCAAGGTTCAGCGTTAACAGCCCAACAATTTGTAAAATAAAAATATGAAAGCAGGAACATCTATGGAAAGAATCAAATATAAAGGATTTTTCATAGACAGAACCGAAACTGGTTATCAAGTTTCTAATCAATCTGACAATTCTATACACACTCATCTTCGTAACAAAAATCCATGTTTTAAGTTAATAGATAACGTAATTAATAAACGTATTCCAAAAAGATGTGGATTGTACTATTTAGAATCACATATTCGTTTAGCAGATGATTTGGATTATAAAAGAAGATTACAGGATTATTATAATGTAAAAGTAAATAAGGGAATCAAACAACAATATTATAACCCTCATAAAAAAAAGATTTTAAGAATTAACAAAATATAAATTGAAAGGAAAATTTCAAATGGCAAAATCAAAATTAAGTTTTAAAAGAAACATCACTGATAAGTTATCAGTAAAAGGTATTCTATCAGAAGATGGAACTTATATCACATATACTGATGAAAACGATGCTGAACAAGATGTAAAGGTATCTGATCTGCTTAAAGCATTTATCAATCAGCCTATTGAATTTGGTGTAAGCCTTAAATCAGATGAAGATTTAGATTTGATTACATCTGAAGAAACCGACGAGTAAAGGTAGGTGACTACTCTGTTTGACACAACTAAAAAAGAAACAGAAAACGAATTTCAATATTTATGGAGATTAGGACAGGCAAAAGATTCTGGTCTGTTAGACATTGATTGGAATGATATTGCTAACCTTATGAATAAATACTTTGGCGATCCAGATAAACCATATTCCGAAGCAGCTTGGCGAAAGCCTTACCAGATGGCAAAGAAATTTTTAGAAGCGGGAGTTTTTAATAAACTCAGCGAAGATGAATATTTTAAAGAATTACGTATACAAAAGCAGGAAATTCAAAAGGAAAAAAGAAAACTCTACGATGAAAGACTTGATATCAACCGTAGGCTTAGGGAAGAATCACGGTTAGAAACTACTATAGAAAAATTTGAGGAAATGCTATCTAATATTGCATCAGATAGATATATAACATACTCTACTACTGCTTCAAGTAGTGAAAATGATATGATTGTATGTTTATCGGATCTTCATATCGGCGCGGCATATTATGGTTTTGATGGAACCTATGATTCTTTAATTGCAAAAGAACGATTGGAACAATATTTATCTGAAATTATAGAAATTCAGAAAACACATAATGCTGAAAATTGTGTTTGCTTATTACTTGGCGATTTAATTAGTGGCTCTATACATAAAACGATTTCTGTCACTAACAAAGAAAATGTTATTGAGCAAGTAAAACTTGCTTGTGAATATATTTCTGATTTTGTTTATGAATTAGGAAAGCATTTCAAAACTGTTGAATTGCGTGGAGTAGCTGGAAATCATAGCCGTCTTGAGGACAAGGAAGACGCTCTGCTTGGAGAACGGTTAGATACTCTTATTTTATGGTTCATCAAGTCTATGCTTAAAAATGTTGAAAATATTTCTGTTATTGATGAAGATGTAGATGATACATTATCCACATTTTTTGTAAGAGACAAATTATATTTTGGAGTACATGGTGACTTTGATACAACAACTGATACTTCAATATCTAAATTAATATTGTGGGCAAAGATGACACCTTATTGTGTTATTTGTGGGCACAAGCATTTTCCTGCCATGACTGATGTTTCCGGAATAAAAGTTGCTCAGTCTGGAAGCCTTGGAGGCAGTGGTGATGAATATACCAGACAAAAGAGACTTACTAGCAAACCTTCACAAACAGTATTGATTGTAAATGATAAAGGAATTAAATGCTACTATCCTATTGAATTAGGATAGACATAGAATACTAATTACATGCGGAGGATTAATGAATAAACTTTTATTTTATATAAAACAATTATTACCATTAAAATATCATTCAAAATATCGAGTCCAAACAGGAGAACGATATCTCGATATTTGGACTCAGTGGTTTGGGAAGCCATTCAATATTAAACATTTTAAGCTTGCAGATTAATGATACTCTGTGCCATTACATTTCGGGCAAGGGGGTAATGTATCTGTGTTATCATCTAAAACTACCACCTGTCCACAATTATCACAGGTATATGTACCTGCTCCTGGCTTTTCTCCTGTAGTTGCCATATTAATCATCTCCTCTCTTGTATGATGATTTTATTGTACTACGAATTAAAAAGTTATGGAATATTATATAACAAGTAAAACCGTCACAAGTGGGCGATTATTATATTTGGCTGACAAAGCCATAAACACATGTGTTGGAGAGTAAATTACTGCTCTCCTATTTTAACGTCTTGAAAACAGGTTAAATCTAGGACAAATTTGAAAGTTGAAAGGAACATTAAGATAATGAATAAAGTTGAATTAATCGGAGCAGTTGCTTCTAAAAGTGAAATTTCTAAGAAAGATGTTGAAAAAGTGATCAATGCTTTTACTAATGTCGTTACTGACACATTAGTTGTTGGAGATAAAGTTGCTATTACAGGTTTTGGAAGTTTTGAGGTCACGGAACATGCTGCCAGAATTGGAAGAAACCCACAGACAGGAGAAACCATTCAAATCAAGGCATCTAAATCTCCTAAGTTTAAAGCTGGCAAGACTTTAAAAGATGCTGTGAAGGCATAATTCAGATTGGCGGTGAACAGCATTGTATGAAAAAATTGTAAAATCTGTAGACTTGACAGATGACGAATTAACTATTATCAAAGAACTACTCTTCTATCGTTTAGATAAGTGTATTTCTATTGGTGAAGAGATTACCGTGAGAGACTTACTAGAAAAATTGAATGACTAATTT
>ERZ808054.1761-NODE-1761-length-10929-cov-4.414394_pt1 | contig 10929 bp, 9 predicted proteins | sample MGYA00380201_ERZ808054 | MGnify/ENA primary metagenome ERZ808054 (study PRJEB31490, sample SAMN06133419) | mouse gut metagenome | isolation source: Z5_2 | host: mice | place: China: Chengdu | collected 2015-05 ... | reverse complement strand
GATTGTGCCCAAAAATTCTATAGCCTAGGCATTGTTTTAATCCGGGATATTTCATCCACGATACGAACTCCCTTCCCCCGCTAATTAAGAAATTAATGTGCTGTACAAAAATCAAAATCTAGTTGCTATTTCATTTGACTTATGATATTATTTTGTCAAAGCAAATTTTCTAATATAGGTCTATGGAGATACAATGTCTCTGTTTTCTAGAACAAATCAATGACAGGTATTGAGTTACCTGTTCCTTTCAGAAAATTCATGCTTTGTAACCCATATTTTAGAGCAGGAGTTTTCAAAGAAGGGAATCTCCTGAAAATTGCATAGGAGGTTTTTGATGGATGGAACAGAAAAAAAGGATGTGTTGCAATGGCATCCGGCATTCTTTGCTGGAATTCAGATTGAGTTTGAAGAGGAAAAGGATAACCTTACTTTTGAAAACGAGCATCAGCTTAGCAAGAAACCGATGGAAATTGATGTACTTATTATTAAAAAGGACAAGGATATTCCAATAAAAAAGAATATTGGACGGATTTTTCGGAAATACAACATTATAGAGTATAAAAGTCCTGATGATTATCTGAGCATTGATGATTTTTACAAAGTATTAGGGTATGCATATTTTTATAAGGCTGATACGGAAAGAGTAGATGAGATAAAGATTGAAGATTTGACAGTTACCTTCATTTGCTATAAATATCCTCGAAAATTGATCAAGCATTTGGAAGAAAAGCGTAAGGATAAAGTAGAGGTATACGAAAATGGGATTTACGCAGTTAAGGGTGAAAATATATCTATACAGATAGTATTAACTTCAAAGTTATCTGAAAGAAGAAATCTTTGGCTTAAATGTCTTGGAAATCCGCTCAAGAATTCTAAAACAGCGGAAAAACTTACCCAAATATATAAAGGGAAAAGAAAGAATAGTTTATATGAAGCGGTTATGGATATGATCATTCAAACAAATAAGAGAAAATTTATGGAGGAAACGAGTATGTGTCAGGCGTTGGAAGAGTTATTTGATGAAATTATGGGAGAGAAATTAAAAGAAAAGGTAGAAGAGCAAGTAAAAGAACGCGTAGAAGAGCAAGTAAGAGAAAAGGTAGAAGAACAAGTAAGAGAAAAGGTAAAGGAACAAGTTGAAATAAGTAAATGCATAGTAAAAGCAGAAACTATTTTGGAGTTTCTTGAGAATTATGGTGAGATACCAGATGAATTGAGAACCCGGGTTCTGGCAGAGCGGAATATGGGGGTATTGAAAAACTGGAGTAACCTTGCCGCTAAAACAGCGTCTGTTAAAGGTTTTCAAATGGCTATGTAAATATTTGGAAAATCCCTTCTGACGGAATGGTGTCCGCAGAAGGGATCTTGGAAATTTCCTTATTTCATAACAACTAATTCATACTCCCGGTTTCCGAGTCCGATCTTTGCGGCATGCTCTAAGCAGCTTTTCCACTCGGATTCAGGTGTGGAATTGGTGAAATGGTCATGGTGATCCACGAAATCTTCCCGCTGCATATTGTCTGAAAGCTGGCTGTCAGGCAGCGGTGTGGACTGGATGCAGGCATCTGCGCACGCCTGATCCAGTGCCAGGGGGTCGAAGGATGCAAACATTCCGATATTGGGCAAGATTGGCGTGTCGTTCTCACTGTGGCAATCGCAGTTAGGGGTCACGTCAACCACCAGGGAAATATGGAAGGAAGGGCGCCCATCCACGACTGCCTTGGCATATTCTGCCATGCGGCAGTTCAGGTCTTTGGCAGCCGCCCAGTTTGCAAAATCAATGGCATCAAAGTTACAAGCGCCGATGCAGCGTCCGCAGCCTACGCAATTATCCGGATTGATGGACATTTTGTGTGTTTCTTCATTATATGTAAGTCCATTGTTAGCACATTCCCGAAGGCAGGCACGGCATCCCTTGCACAGCGCAGGGTCAACATGGGGAGTGCCATTACAATGCTGGTCTTTTTTGCCGGCACGGGAACCGCAGCCCATTCCAATGTTTTTGATAGCGCCGCCGAAGCCTGTCATTTCGTGTCCTTTAAAATGGGTCAGGCTGATGAAAATATCAGCATCCATGATCGCCCTGCCAATTTTGGCTTCCTTAATATATTCTCCGCCTGCGACAGGAACGGTAATGTCATCGGTTCCCTTCAAACCATCGGCTATGATGATCGGGCAGCCGACAGTAAGGGGTGTAAAGCCGTTTTCCCAGGCGCATTCCAGATGCTCTAAGGCATTTTTTCGGCTGCCGGGGTAAAGCGTGTTGCAGTCAGTCAGGAACGGATGTCCGCCCAGCTCTTTTACCACATCTGCCATTGCCTTGGCATAGTTAGGGCGGAGATAAGCAATATTTCCCAGTTCTCCGAAATGCATTTTTATGGCAACAAATTTCCCTTCCATATCAATTTCACCGATTCCGGCTTTGCGGATCAGCTTTTTTAACTTGGTGGGGAGCCCTTCCCCTAAATGAACGCGAAAATCTGTAAAATATACTTTTGACTTTTCCATATGTTGTGCGTGCTCCTTTCAGTTTATCGCTCTATTAGTTAAAGATATTCTAGCATACGGTTTTTGCAGTTACAATGTAAAAATCTATATTGGCGTAATCTAATATTTCATGTATAATCAATCATAAGGCACTGTCAAAATTTACTGACAGTTCTTAAGGATTCGTACAGAGGTTAAATTTATGGATTTATTTGAATATATGCGGTCTGCCAACATGGAGAAGGAATCGCCGCTTGCAGCCAGGCTGCGTCCGACCACACTGGACGAGGTAGTGGGTCAGCAGCATATCATCGGGAAGGACAAGCTTTTATACCGCGCCATTAAGGCGGACAAGATCAGTTCTATCATTTTTTACGGACCGCCGGGAACCGGAAAGACGACTCTTGCAAAAGTGATCGCCAACACCACCAGTGCAGAATTTACCCAGATCAATGCCACAGTGGCAGGGAAGAAGGATATGGAAGAGGTGGTGAAGCAGGCGGAAAACATGCAGGGCATGTACGGCAAAAAGACCATTCTTTTCATAGACGAGATCCATCGGTTCAACAAGGGTCAGCAGGATTATCTGCTGCCGTTTGTGGAGGATGGCACGATCATACTGATAGGCGCTACGACGGAAAATCCGTATTTTGAAGTGAACGGTGCGTTGCTGTCCCGTTCTATTATTTTTGAGCTGAAGCCCTTACAGAAAGAGGATATCAAGGAGCTTTTAAGAAGGGCTGTTTATGACACGGAAAAGGGTATGGGCTCTTATGGCGGGATTTTACATGAGGATGCCATGGAATTTCTGGCTGACATTTCCGGCGGGGATGCCAGACATGCGCTAAATGCCATAGAGCTGGGGATCATGACGACCCAGCGCTCGGAAGATGGAAAGATCCATATTACGCTGGAGGTAGCCCAGGAGTGCATCCAGAAGCGAGCAGTGCGTTATGACAAGTCCGGCGACAATCACTATGACACGATTTCAGCCTTTATCAAAAGCATGAGAGGCTCTGACCCGGACGCGGCAGTTTATTATCTTGCAAGGATGCTGTATGCCGGAGAAAATGTCACTTTTATCGCAAGGCGGATCATGATCTGTGCAGCGGAGGATGTGGGGATTGCGGATCCCCAGGCGTTGCAGGTGGCGGTAAATGCTTCTCTGGCAGTGGAAAGAGTGGGGATGCCGGAGGCTCAGATCATTCTTTCGGAAGCAGCAGTGTATGTGGCGTGTGCACCGAAGAGCAATGCCTGTGTGGCAGCAATCGGAAGGGCGATGGATACCGTGGAAAAGACCGGAAATCTTCCGATTCCCTCCCATTTGCAGGATGCCCATTATAAAGGGGCGGCAAAGCTGGGGCACGGCACGGGATATTTGTATGCCCATGATTATCCGAATCATTATGTGCAGCAGCAGTATTTGCCTTATGAGCTGACCGGAAAAGAATTTTACAGCCCTACCGGCAATGGATATGAAGTAAAAGTGAAGGAGCACATGAAGAGATTAAAAAGGGAAGCGGCGGAAGGAATCGGTCAGAAGCCGGAAGAAACCATAAGGCAGAGCAACCCGGAAACAGTTAAAGATTAGAAAGAATGGGAAAAAACATGGATATAGAAACCGGAAAGAAAAAAAGACCGGCGAAACGAAAAAGAGTAAGAGCGAGAAGACCAAAGAAACCTGTCAGCAAGGTAGAAAGGAAGAAAAGAATTTTATTTTCAGGACTGGTCATTTTAGCTGTTTTGCTTATAGTCGGCGCAGGGGGAGCAGGGATTTTTTTCCTTTTACATAAAGAAGCACAGTCAGAGGAGCCAGAGATTGACCTGACAGAAATATTGGAGGAAATTACGGAGGAAGAGCCGGATTCGGAAATGGGAAAAGGCGTTTTAAGCCACATATTCAGAGCCGGTAACGAGGTATTTGAATCCTATCAGAAAAGACCGAAAAGCTATGAGCTGACAGATGAAAACAGAGCGGATTTTGCCAAAATCAGCACCTGTGAGATCGATGAAGGCGGAAAGATTTCCATTACAGCTACGGGGGAAGGGATTCCCAAAAGTGATGACAAATTTTATTATCTGTTTGCGCTGAACACTTATGATACCGGGATCGGGGAGGACGCGGATTATATTTCCAGAGAGTATAAGGACAGTGAAACGCTTTTTTCTGCGAACCTTAACTATAACAGTTCTAACAGCCGCCTGTTCAAAAAGTTTGCAGTGGCAGTTAAGGTGGACGGCAAATATGTACAGGTCAGCACGCCCAGTTATATTACCAACCCGGAGGCGATTGCGAAATACAGCTCCGTATTCCAGCAGCCCGCTTCCAAGAAAGGGATTTTGGTGGATCCCAACAAGCTTCGGGGCAATGAGCTTGATGATCTGGGAGTAAAGCAGGCAGCCTATAACATTCCGGTGGCGAGGCTGTTAGGACCTACCACAAGCGCGGCATATCCTACCATATATTATACTTATAACGGCAGGACATATACGTTAAATGGCCAGGTGGTGGCAGAGTATGATATAGTTTTCAGTACATTGACGGCAAAGGGTATCACGACCACGGCAATTATTTTAAATAATTATTCTTCCGCTTATCCGCAACTGATCCATCCACAGGCACGGAGCGGTGGTTCAGCGCCTTATTATATGTTTAATGGTGCGGAAGAATCCGGTGTAGAGTACATGGCGGCGATCGGGACCTTCCTTGCGGAACGGTATTCGGGAAACAGCCACGGAAGAATTTCCAACTGGATTATTGCAAATGAGATCAATGCCCGCAAGGAATGGAATTACATGGCGCATACGGATATTGAAACCTATGTGGAAGAGTATGCGCGTGCATTTCGGGTTTTTTATAATGCAATCAAGAGCGTCAGCAGCAGTGCCAGGGTTTATATTTCTCTGGACCAGCAGTGGGACCGGAATATCAAGAACAATACCAATTATGACGGAAGGGATATTCTGGATGTGTTCAACAGGAATATTTCTTCAAAAGGGAATATTGACTGGGGCGTGGCACAGCATCCGTACAATGTGCCGTTGACGGAGGCAAGGATCTGGAAAGCGTCCAAGTATGTGACGCACAGCGCCGACACTTCCATGATGACCATGGGCAATATTGAGGTATTGATCAATTATCTGAAACAGAGCCATTTCTTAGATAGCAATGGGCAGGTCAGAAGCATTCTGATCAGCGAGCTGGGCTACACTTCCCATGCCGGGGAGGCTTATCAGGCAGCAGCCTTTGCCTATGCTTACTACAAGATCGAGGCTTATGATGAGATTGACGGATTTTTGCTGAACCGCCAGACTGATGCGGCGGAGGAGGTTTCCCAGGGGCTTGCTTTCGGGCTTTCCAGCGCGGGCGGCGGGCATAAACAGATCTATAATGTGTTCAAATACATTGATACCGGGCAGCATGCCCAGTATACGGATTTCGCAAAGGATATTATCGGGATATCCAGCTGGAGTGAGATCATAAGGTAAGGTGGAAATGTGCAAAAGAGAAGCAGGTTATTAGAATTTATCAAAAAGGAAACGGTACTTTGCATTGCAGTCCTGCTGGCGGGGATATCTGCAGTCATCGTACCGCCGGATGCAGATTATGCCGGATATATTGATTTTCGTACACTGGCAATTTTGTTCAGTCTGATGAGTGTCATGGCAGGATTGCAGAAGCTTGGTGTATTCGGGTGGATTGCCGGAAAGCTCCTTGGAAAAGTAAAAACCAGCTGCAGTATAATTTTGATACTGGTACTGCTTTGCTTTTTTTTCAGTATGCTGATCACGAATGATGTAGCACTGATTACCTTTGTTCCATTTACATTTACGGTGCTGGATTTGCTGGGAAAGGAGCAGAGAAAGAAATTGGTTCTCCCAGTGGTGGCTATGCAGACAGTGGCAGCCAATCTGGGCAGCATGCTGACACCCATAGGCAATCCACAGAATTTGTATCTTTATGGAAAAGCCGGTCTTTCGGTGGGTGAGTTTCTTGGTCTGATGCTTCCTTATACAGTTTTATCGCTGGTACTTTTACTTGTCTGGGGGACGATTCAGGGCAGGGTAAGCCAAATGGAAGCTAAGACAGAAATTTTTTCTGGGGAAAAGGAGCCTGTCTGGAAGGAAAATTCCGTACAGCCCGGGGAAGCAGTCCGTTCGTTGGCAGTCTATCTTGTTTTGTTTGTATTGTGCCTTTTAGCAGTGGCGCATCTGCTGCCTTGGCAGGCAGTTCTTGTGATCGTATTTGCAACTGTATTTTTGATGGACAGGAAGGTGCTTGCGAAGGTGGATTATTCCCTGCTTCTTACTTTTACTGGATTTTTTGTTTTTATTGGAAATATGGGAAGAATTACTGTTTTTCGGGATTTTTTGCAAAGAATTATTGCCGGAAGGGAAGTATATACGGCAATTATTTCGAGTCAGGTGATCAGCAATGTGCCTGCGGCTTTGCTGCTGTCCGGATTTACGGAAAATTATAAAAGTCTTATTGTAGGAACCAATCTGGGCGGTCTGGGAACCCTGATTGCGTCTATGGCAAGTCTCATTTCCTATAAATATGTGGCAAAAGAAGAAAGCGGGCGCAAGGGGGAATACATCAGAATCTTTACAGTAGGAAATATCTGCTTTTTGGCAGTTCTTATTGGATTAGAGTGTTTTCTGTCCTGATTTTCTTTGGTGTAAGACAGTTTATGCTTAACACAAACTGTCTTACACCAGTTTCATCAGCTTACAGTTCTCGATCCCTGCCTCCCAGAAACGTTCAAGGGGGATATTCCTGATCTGGCATACAATGCTGGAATTCATCGCGCCATGCCCGACGATCAGGATATCCTTGTTTTCTTGTAATGCAGGATAAATGATCTCTTTTATAAAAGAGCCGGTTCTGGCAAATAATTCTTCAAAGCTTTCAGCGCCTTCGGGAGCAACATATTGTGCCGGGTTGTGAAAAAAGACGTTTACCGGGCAATCGGGTATCTGGGAGGAATTTTCGAAACCTTCATATATCCCGAAACACATTTCTTTTAAGCGGTCATCATACACAATCGGTACATTTCTGTTTTGCAGTACAATCTCTGCGGTTTCTCTGGCACGGATCAGCGGGGAGCAGTAACAAATGTCCAGATGGATATTCCGGCATTCTCTGCTGGCAGCTTTGGCCATATCCCTGCCTTCATCATTTAAAGGAATATCTGTCCGTCCCTGCAGCTTGTGGATCACATTCCAATCGGTTTTTCCATGTCTCATAATGTAAAGCATATCAATCACCTGTAATTTTATAGTAAAGATGCTGGTCAGGAAAAAAGCTGGCTGATCAGGTACTGGTATATTTCCTGGTTTTTTTGCTGCCAATTGTCACAAATGGAGATTGCAGTATCCTCAGAGGGTACAGTTAAAGTTATGTTAACCAGATCTGCGCCGTTGTCCTTGGCAACCAGCTTCGCCTCGTATTCGCCGGAGGCATTTTTGTAATAATTTGCAAGGACAGATACCTCATTGCGCAGGGTAATCTTATTTTGACGGAAATATTCATTAACATCCTTCCGGACGCCTTCATTCAGTTTCCCGCGGAAGAAATTCAGGGTTTCCAGCCCTTCCTTCGTAATACTCAGATGAGTCCGGTTGCGGATAGAATTTGCAGTGATCATTCCTGCATCGATCAATTCATTGATCGTCTGCTGCAGGGTAAGAAAATCCGTATATTCTTTTTCCAGGATAAAATCGCCAATCTGTGCTTTAGTGAGGGGAAAATCTACACAGGAAAGCATATAAAGGACGATCAGTTTATATAAAGTCAGTAAATCTTTTAACAGATCCGGCATATTAGGACCTCCGTTTCATCAGTTTTCTAAGTACTTCCCTTGAAAGGTATGGGTATTCCGCATTTTCCGATGGAGGGAATTCAATATATTGCGTTTGTCAGTGCTGAAAGCAGGAGCGAGCAGGAGGGAACGTTTGGCATCACCTGTAAGGCGGTGCACGACAATGTCAGACCGCAGATGGGTGAGGCATGTGATGAGAATATCCAGATACTGTTCCAGTTCATAGATGGTACAGTAGTCGTCGGGAGATTTTTCATAAAGCCGTCCCAAATCCGTATTTTTTAAAATATGGAGAAGCTGCAGCTTGATGCCTGCAATCGTTGTACCGTTCAGATAGGTAATGCTTTCAAGCATTTCTTTTACAGACTCGCCGGGCAGCCCTAAAATGATATGGGTGATCACCGGGATTTCTGCCTGATAAAGCTTTTTTACGCTGTCCTCAAAACAGGAGAGCGGGTATCCCCGCCGGATAAAGAGGGCTGTGCGTTCATGGATCGTTTGGAGACCAAGCTCGATCCAGATAAATTTGGGAGCATACTCTTTCTTCAGTCTGCTAAGCAGTGCGATTATCTCATCCGGCAGGGTATCCGGTCTGGTAGCGACGGATATTCCTGCGCAGGAAGACTCTTCCAGCGCCAGACGGTAAAGCCGTTCCAGATATGGAACCGGACCGTAGGTGTTGGTATAAGCCTGAAAATAGACAATGTATCGTTTTGCAGCAGATTTACCGGAAACAGCAGAAATCCCGTCCGCATAAGCCTGATGAAACGCAGCTTCCGGGCTGGCATCAAGTTTAAATGGACTGGCAAATTCTCCGCTGCCGCCGCTGCTGCAAAAGATGCATCCTCTGGTATCCAAAGTGCCGTCCCGGTTGGGGCAGGAAAAGCCTGCGTCAATGGATACCTTGTACAGCTTTTCGCCGAAAGTATTTTTACAATAAGCATCCAGAGAGTAGTAAGGCTTTCCGTGCCAGATATCTTGGATCAGGTTTGACGTTGTTTTCTCACTTGCTGCTAATTTTGTGTTCATGGACTTTTGTTTTAAGGTCACTATTACTGCCTGATGTGGGACTTCACAGCCTGTGCGACTACCTCTGCCACCTTCGGGTCAAAAGCCTCAGGCATAATATTATTTTCATTTAACTGGTCATCCGGGACAAGAGAAGCAATTGCCAGAGCGGCAGCCAGCTTCATTTCCTCTGTGATCTGTGTTGCCCTTCCTTCCAGCGCGCCTTTAAAGATTCCGGGGAAAGCAACCACATTGTTGACCTGATTGGGAAAATCGCTGCGGCCTGTCCCGACTACCTTTGCACCGGCAGCTTTGGCGAGATCCGGCATGATCTCCGGTACAGGATTAGCCATGGCAAATAAAATGGCATCATGGTTCATGGAAGCAACCATCTCCTGTGAGACAATGCCGGGAGCGGAAACACCTACAAAAATATCAGCTCCTTTCAGTGCATCTGCAAGGGAACCGGTTTCATTGTTCAAATTGGTCACTTCCGCCATTTTCTGCTGCATCCAGTTAAGACCGTCCGTATCTTTGGATACAATGCCGACTTTGTCGCACATGATAATATTAGGGAAACCATAGGTAAGAAGAAGTTTGCTGATGGCAATTCCGGCGCTGCCTGCGCCGTTTACAACCACGCGGCAGTCCTCCCTGGTTTTGCCCGTCACCTTCAGGGCATTGATAATACCAGCGAGAACGACGATTGCAGTTCCATGCTGGTCATCATGAAATACGGGGATGTCCAGGAGTTCCTTCAGGCGTTCCTCAATTTCAAAACAGCGCGGGGCGGAAATGTCTTCCAGGTTAATCCCTCCGAAAGCAGGAGCGATACGCACAACCGTCTCAATGATCTCGTCCGTATCCTGTGTGTCCAGGCAGATAGGAAAGGCGTTGACGCCGCCGAATTCTTTGAAGAGGACAGCTTTTCCCTCCATGACCGGCATGGCAGCCAGAGGGCCGATATTGCCAAGTCCAAGGACTGCGCTGCCATCGGAAACAACGGCAACGGTATTCGCCTTGATTGTGTATTTATAAGCAGCATCAGGATTCTCGGCAATCACCTTACATGGCTCAGCCACGCCAGGTGTGTATGCGAGAGCCAGATCCTCTCTTGAGTTTACTTCTGCTTTGGATACAGTATCAATTTTACCGTTCCATTTTTCGTGCAGCATTAGTGCTTTTTCACTGTTTGTCATTGTGATTTCCTCCTGAACAAATTCTCTTGTTTCTATAATAGCAATTTTACATTCTTAAATCAAGAAGATAAATGGATATTTAACTGAGGTTGGGAGGACGCGTCCGGAACGGACCATGTCCGGTGTGGTGAGGGGGCTCTCTGAGTCTTCCGTCCCCGTGGGAGGTTGGTCGTGGAGGGGGGATCCGGCCGGAATGAATTGCTGCGGGGACCGTTTGCACTCTTTGGAGTGCGCATCGGAGTGCTAAGCTCGTGAGGGACCTCGCTAAGCACCGGCGGACTCCCATGTTCCCTCCGCAATTGATTCCGCCTACTTCCCCGGGGCAGATTTTTGCCAGGGACGGAAGACTCAGGCGGAGGTTTTCGCGGCACCGGACATGGTCCGTTCCGGACGCTGATTGTCTCTAACCTTAA
>ERZ808054.1760-NODE-1760-length-10929-cov-13.590951_pt1 | contig 10929 bp, 10 predicted proteins | sample MGYA00380201_ERZ808054 | MGnify/ENA primary metagenome ERZ808054 (study PRJEB31490, sample SAMN06133419) | mouse gut metagenome | isolation source: Z5_2 | host: mice | place: China: Chengdu | collected 2015-05 ... | reverse complement strand
CAGAATCAGAAGCACAGGTACAGGATGCACTAGATAATTTAATGAAGAAAAGAACAACGATAATCATAGCACATCGTTTATCTACAATTGTAAATGCAGATAAAATAATAGTTATGGATAAAGGAAAAATTGTTGAGATTGGATCACATGAACAATTATTACAACTTAATGGCAGATATAAAGAATTATATGATATGCAATTTAGAAATGTAATATAAAAAGTAAATTTATGTTTGGTTTATGTGAGTAGAGGTTCATTAACATAAACAGTATTTTCAAGGGGGGAAAAAATATGAAAATTTGGAAATTAGTTACTTTTGGTTTGACAATTACAACACTTTTGTGGCTTGTGGAAAACAGCCGACAGATGATGAGAATACTGTAGCTGAGATGTTTGTTACTAACACAACACCGGATGTATGTCAGGTCAACTGGAACTGGCTGTATTCTTACAGTGCTGATGGAAGTGTTTTTTTGGATTTGAATCTGGTTTCTGATGTACTTAATCTAAGTCAATTTTCAGATGATGCATTAGATCAATGCGTGGTGGGAGAAAAACTACAGGCTATTCCCGTATCAATGACAGGAAGAATTTTTTATTGGAATCAGACTACATTTGAAAGAGCAGGAATTGAAGTTCCTAAAACATTTAGGGAACTATTGTATGCAGGAGAAGAATTTAAGACAAAGCTGGGTGATGAATATTATCCACTTGTGCTTAGTGAATATGACCGCATGATTTTAATGGTATATTGTCTTGAATCCATGTATGGAAAGGCGTGGGTTGAAAATGGTGAACTTCAGTATACGATGGAGGAAATTCAGATAGGACTTTACGAACCCGATTTTCGGACGGTTAATTTTTGAAACGCTTTCTTTAATGACGATTCAGTTGTGGCGGTGCGGATTGTCTGTTATGCTGTTAGCATAAAAGGGATTGCACCGGTGCCGGGGCAGGCAGAGCAGTTCGGGACGTGCGCCCCTTCTGCCCTCCGGGGTATGACCGGTCGGAAAAAACAGGAGGCTATCATGCAGACAGGACAGATTATCAGGAAATACAGAAAGCTGCAAAATATGACACAGGAAGATATGGCGGAGCGGCTTGGCGTGAGCGCTCCGGCGGTCAATAAATGGGAGAACGGAAATTCCATGCCGGATATTATGCTGCTGAAACCGATTGCGAGACTGCTCGACATTTCATTGGATGAGCTGCTTTCTTATGAAAAAGAACTGACGGACCCGGAAGTAAACGAGCTCATGCGGATATTAAATAAGAAGATGGAGTCGAAGGAATACGCGGAAGTATTCCGCTGGGCAAAGCATAAAATGGAACAGTATCCGAACTGTGAACATTTGCATCTCTGGATGTGCATCTCGCTGGAAGGCGGCCGTATTATCAAAGAGGCGGAAGATATGGAACAATACGATGATTTTCTGCGCGCGTCTTTAGAACGGCTTTTAAAGAGCGGTGAAGAGTATGTCCGGACGACCGCGGCGGATTGTTTATATAACTTTTGCGTGCGGAAAGAGCGGTATGAGGAGGCCGAAAAATATTTGGACTTTTTATCGACGCAGAATCCGGAAAGAAAGAGGAAGCAGGCGTTTCTGTATGCCAGGGAAGGACGGAATGAAGAAGCCTTCAGGCTATACGAGGAACTGTTATTCTCCGGTTATCAGATCTTTTCGGCTGTTTTATACAGTATGCTTTCTATGGTTTTACAGGAAAAAGATATGGATAAGGCGGAATATTTGTCGGAAAAAATGGTACAGCTTGTCAGATTTTTTGAGATGGGAACCTATCAGGAATATGCGGCGCGGCTGGAATTTGCGCAGGCGAAGGAGGATGTACGGGCAACGATTGCATGTGCGGAAAAGATGCTGGAAAGCGCAGATCAGGTAGGTAATTATAGAAACGTAAGGCTGTATGAGCATATGTCTTTCAGGGATGTATCCGATGATTTTAAAATCGGAATGCGGGAAAAGCTGATTCAGTGTTTCCGGGAGGATGAAAGTTTTGGGTATATGAAAGGAAATGCGGAATGGACGAAACTGATCGGATGAACTTATGTTCGATTTTTGTTGCGTTTCATAAAAAGCTGTGATATAATCAAGGGCAAAGAAAAACTGGTATCTGTGCAGAGAAACGGAACGGGAAGAGAAACAATCATGATTCAGCTGACGAACCGGCAGGCAAGGCAGTTCCTTCTTTTGAAACAGGGACTGCTGGGCGAACATATTTTTATCGGAAAACAGGGAGCGTTTGACTTCGTGCGGCAGGCGGGCTGTATTCAGTTCGATCCCGTCGATGCGTGCGGCAGGAATGCGGAGCTGACGCTGCAGTCCCGTGTCAAAGGATTTACGAAGAAGACTTTGTATGAGCTGCTGTATGAGGACCGCCTGCTTGTGGATTACCCGGATAAGAACTTATCCATTTTACCGACGGAGGACTGGCCTTATTTTGAGCGCTATCGGCGTGCGGCGAGAAATCATGCCGTGAAATTCCCGGAACTGGAGGAACTTGCGAAACAGGCAAAGCGGTATATTGCAGAGAATGGCCCGGTCAGTTCCGATGATCTTCCCATTGCGGGAAGCATTCACTGGCAGTCCGCGATTCACTGGAGCGGTGAATGGGGCGGGAAAACAAATGCTGCCCGTGCCGTACTGGAACAGCTTTACTCCACGGGGGAACTGGTGATACACCATAAACAGGGCGCCCGCAAATATTATGCGCTCGCGGAAGACTATCTTTCAAAGCAGATTCTGGAGGCGCCGGACCCGGTTATGGATGAGTTTGCGCATCAGAAGTGGAGACTTCTGCGCAGAATCACCGCGGTAGGCCTCCTGTGGAACAGGCCTTCGGATGCCTGGCTGAATATCTGGGGGATGAAAGCAAAAGAACGCACGCGGGCATTTGAAGAATTACAGGAAGAAGGCGCGATTCTTCCGATACAGGCAGAAGGCATCGGACCGGTCTTGTACTGCAATGCGAAAGACAGGCCTGTTTTGGAGCGGGTGCTTTCTCAGGAAGAAGAAAATGTGTCCGGAAAAGAAGCGTTTAAGCCGCGGTGTGAGTTTCTTGCACCGTTAGACTGCTTTTTGTGGGACCGGAATCTGATTCGGGAATTGTTCGGCTTTGATTATAAATGGGAGATTTATACGCCGGCGGCACAGCGGAAATACGGTTTTTATGTGCTGCCGGTCCTGTACGGAGAACGCTTCGTCGGACGCATGGAAGCGTCCGCGGACCGGAAAGCCGGCGTGCTTACCGTCAAAAATATATGGTATGAACCGGATGTCAGACAGACTAAAAAATTGTCGGAAGCGATTCAAAGAAGTATCAGACGCTTTGCGAAATTTAACGAGTGCGGGACTGTCGTCGGTTTGGAACGGAAAGGGCAGGGTAATTGATATGATACATCCGATCGCCCCTGTTTATGACAGGGATTCCAGAGTTTTAATACTGGGCAGCTTTCCGTCTGTAAAGTCGCGTGAACAGCAATTTTTTTACGGACATAAGCAAAACCGCTTCTGGCGCGTTCTGGCACAGATACTGGAATGTGAAGTGCCGGAGGACATCCCGCAGAAACGTGCGATGCTGCTGACCCATCATGTGGCAGTATGGGATGTTATCGCGAGCTGTGAGATTACCGGCTCTTCGGATGCAAGCATCCGGGACGTAAAGCCGAACGACCTTTCTGCAATATTGTCCGCCGCGGATATTCGGGCTGTTTATACGAACGGCCGGAAAGCGCATCAATTATATCGAAAATACATCTTCCCGGAAAACGGCAGGGAGGCGTATCTTCTGCCGTCTACGAGCCCGGCGAATGCTGCTTTTTCCCTGGACAGGCTGGTGGAAGAATGGAAAATTATCCGGGCAGACTTGTAATACCTGTATACGAAAAGGAGCAGTAAAATGGAATGGACAGACGGAAAGACAAGATGTTTTTGGGCAAATCCGAAAAATATGCGATACATAAGATATCATGATGAGATATGGGGCGTTCCGGTATATGACGATCAGAAACTTTTTGAAATGCTGATTCTGGAATGCTTTCAGGCGGGACTCACCTGGGAATGCGTTTTGAATAAACAGGAAGCTTTCAGGGAAGCCTTTGACAATTTTGATCCGGAAAAAATCTGCGCTTATGATGAGGAAAAACTGGAAAGTCTGCGGCAGAATCCCGGCATCATCCGCAACAGGCTGAAAATCCGTGCGGCGGTCGTAAACGCCGGTGTATTCCGGGAGATTCAGAAAGAATATAAGAGTTTTTCAAACTATCTGAAGCATTGGAGCGGCGGAAAAGTCATCTATGAAACCGGTCTGGCAAGTTCTCCGCTGTCAGACAGGATTTCTCGAGATCTGAAAAAGCGCGGTATGAAATTTGTCGGGACGACGATTATTTATGCGTATCTGCAGGCCGTCGGCGTCATTTATTCCCATGAAAAGGAATGCTTCTTATGCAGAGCAGAAAAAGAACCGGAAAACAACGGCTGAACTGGTTGTTTTCCGGTCTTTGTAAATGTTGTTTCCTAAGCCGTTCCGCATGTCACTTCTTATCACCGTTTAGACTCATAAACATGCTGTCGTCGGTATTTTTCATGATTTTAATTTAAACTGGTTGACCAGTTCTTCCAGAGTAGCTGCCTGTGCGGAAAGTTCTTCGCTGGTTGCGGAGGTCTGTTGTGCGGCTGCCGAGTTGTTCTGTATTACTTCTGCAATCTGTTCTACGCCCATTTCCAACTGTTTCATGGATTCGGCCTGGGTTTCGGAGAGATCGCTGATTTCTCTTGTAGACTGGGCCAGCATCTTGATGCCGTTAATTACGACTTCGATCGATGAAGTAGTCTTTTCTGTAATCTCGTTTCCGATTTCAATTTCATGAATCGAGTTTTCAATCAGCTTCCGCGTATTAACCGCCGCGGTTGCACTGTCTGCTGCCAGTTTTCCGATCTGATCGGCTACGACAGCAAACCCTTTTCCGGCTTCTCCGGCTCTTGCAGCTTCGATGGAAGCGTTCAGGGAAAGCAGGTTAGTCTGGGATGCGATATCCTCAATTTCAGCGATAATATTTGCGATTTGTTTGGAAGTATCGTTGATGCGTTTCATCGCCTCTGTCAGCTCTTTAATGTCATCATTGCTCTTTCCTGCTTCGGTTTCAAAATCCATAGCGCTTTGATGGGATTTGTTTGCTTTATCCGAAGCGTTGACAACCGCGTTTGTAATGTTCTGGATGGTAGCCGTTAATTCTTCGACGGAAGCGGCCTGATCGGTTGCGCCTTCGGCCAGAGTCTGCGCACTTTCCGCCATCTGGGTTGAGCCCAGGGAAACGGATTCAGCGGACTCATGGATTTGCCGGAGCGTATCGCTTAATGAAACGATAATCGTCTGCAATGCGTCTCTCAGCGCGATAAAGTCCCCTTTAAATTCTACCGAGGGAGCAATGTTAAAGTTACCGGCAGCGACTTCTTCGAGTCCCCGGGTCAGGTCTTTAATATACATGGTGATCGTATCGGAAGCATTTCTGAAAGAATCTGCCATATCTCCGATTTCATCGGGATACATCTTTTCGACGGTAATATTCAGATCACCCTCTGCAAGCTGCAAAGAAGCTTCATGTACATGGGAAATCGGTTCGGAAAGCAGACTGGCTACAATCTTCGCAAATCTTCTGGATATGAGAACAGCGGCTAAAATGACCAGAATCATAACGCCGATGATAATATAAGTCTGAATCTGTAAGCGTGTTGATACGGCATTGCCTTCATTGACGTTCAGATCAATTAAGCCCTCAACGGCATCGGTCAGTTTCTTTAAAACCGGTTTTCCCTGTGTGAGCAGCATGTCTGTCGCGGCATCATCCTGATTGGAGACTGCAAGCTCTTCGACAGTCGCAAAAATAGAACGGTATTCCGGAAGTGTTTCCGCTATAATGTCGATATATTCCTGTTCGGCCGGTGTTTTACAATGCGATACCATTACCTGAACAGCTTCGTTGGTGATTAGCTGAATTTCATCCAGTTCGGTAACTGCTGCCTGCAGTTCCGCCTCATCGTGCACCAGGATCATTTCACGAATGATTGCGGGTTCCTTATTCAGATATGTACTGAAAATACCGATTTCGCCCTGTGAAAACCCGTTGTATTTCAGCGCATTGCTGTACTGGTAATTATTGACCATAAGAAAGATCAGGCCGAGAATACCTGAGATACTCGCTACGTATACGACTAAATTAAGACAGAACTTTAATTTATCCGCTACTTTCATTTGTTTTATTTTCTCAATCATATAAATTCCTGTTCTTCCGATAGCAACATCGGGAGATCCTTTCTTTCTTTAATGAAGATATTACTTTGGAGTAGCTTAAATACAACATTATTCGGATGTCAAGGTTCAGCATTGATGATTGTTAGAAATAAACAGTGATTAAAGTAATTAAATTATATCACCTTTGGATGAAAAAGCAACTATTCCAAATTAATTGAAAAAAATTATACAATATGCACAAGTGTGGAAAGAAAGTTGTAATTGCATTAAAAGTACAGTAAATTGTTGTTTGATGAAACATGGTGATAAGTAATAAAATGAAAATAACTACAATACTATGTTGTAAATGGGAAATTGCGATTATGAATGTTGTAGAATATAAAAGACAATGCTGACAGCAAAGGATGAGGATAATGGAATATACGGGCGATGAATTATTCTGGATAGCGATATGCGATGACGAAAAAGAAAGTCTGACGGAAATCAAAGAGATTCTTCTGGAATGCGAGGCAGAAGCGGGAGAATTTAAAATATCATCTTTCCCATCAGGAAATGCTTTGATGAAAGCGAATGTAAGCAGATATGATCTGCTCATACTGGATATGGTCTTTCCGGGAGAAAACGGAAGAGATATCGCGCATGAGTACCGCAGTAAGAATAAGGACGGCATATTCGTATTCTGCACAGGGAAAGTGTCGCCGATTCCGGATGATTTCCGGCTTGGGCCTTATCGTTACCTGAGAAAAGAATATCCGCGCAAACTCAGAAGGGATTTAGAGGAAACTGTCGAAGAAATGTACAGACGAAGAATCAAGTCCTGCCTGAAAGTGACGGAAGGAAAGACGGATATCCAGCTAAATATAGAAGATATTCTCTATCTGGAAATCGCAAAGAGCGGAAGTTATATTTATTATTTCAGAAATTCCGGGGAACTGTGCACGGTTAAGGTAAAAGAGAAGCTAAGGGATTTATATCCGCGTCTGTTCGCCTATGGTTTTGAATTTGCACATAACAGTTATCTTGTTAATTGCCATTACCTGCATAAATGGAACAGCCGAGAACTGGAATTTATCAATGGAAAACGCCTGAGCGTCAGCAGGGCAAAAGAGAAAAAGTTCGCGGAAGCCTGTATGAAGTATATTACATAACGGGATAAAGAGGAACTGAAAGCAGCAGCTTTTTGCTGTTGCGGGGATATGGACAGGCTGTGCTTCATAAAAACGATTGTAAATAAGTAAGGATTGTTGTAGACTTTATGAAACAAATCAATTAGAAAATATTATGGAGAAATAGCCAATGCCTTATATAAAAACAAAGCAGTCTGCTTATAAGCCGTCTGATTTTACATTTGTTATTTGTGCGTATAAAGAAAGTCCCTATTTGGAAGAGTGTATCCGCTCTTTAAAACAGCAGAGGATGCCGGTTCCTATCATCATGGTAACATCTACGCCCAATGCGCATATTGAAGCAATGGTAAAAAAATACGGACTGGAATATCACATAAACAGAGGAAAAGGCGGTATCGCTGAAGACTGGAATTTTGGCTATCGCATGGCAGGAAGCAGAATTGTTACCCTTGCGCATCAGGACGATGTCTATAAGCCGGAATTTGCAGAGGAAGTTTTACGAAAGGTGAATGAGCATGAGAGTCCGCTCATTGCTTTTACGGATTATGGAGAGATCAGAAACGGAAAGCATGTGTTAAAGAATAGGCTTTTAAATATAAAAAGAATCATGTTGTTCCCGCTAAGGTGTAAAAAATTTCAGGAAATACGCTTTATAAGACGCAGGATTCTGTCTATCGGTTCGCCGATATGCTGTCCGTCGGTGACCCTTGTAAAAGAAAATCTGCCGAAAGTCATTTTTACGCCCGGGTACAGGAGTAATATAGACTGGCAGGCATGGGAAAGACTGTCAAGGCGGAAAGGAGCCTTTGTATACTGTACGGATATTCTGATGTTTCACAGAATCCATGAAAATTCTGAAACTACCGCGATCATACAGGATAATGACCGTGCGAAAGAAGATTACGAAATGTTTTGTAAGTTCTGGCCCAAATGGGTTGCCGGAATCATCGAGCATTTTTACCGTAAAGGAGAAGACTCCAACGAGATTTAATGTTACACAAAAGCTGCAGAGAAGGAGAGAATATTAATATTACTCACAGGCTCTGAAATATGTGCTCTGTGTTGTACGGTTTTCGAGGAGAGAAGGCTGTAACTATTGAACAGGATTACGAAAGAGAAATAAAATGATGAAAACGGTTCTGATTGTAGAAGATAATGTCAGAAGCATGGAAATGCTTGTCAAAATTATAGAAAACCTTAGAACTGATGTAGAAATCAAGACCGCTTCCAGTCAGGAGGCGGCCGCCATTCTGGCAATGAAGTATAATATCGATTTATTTATGCTGGATATTATTCTGAATGCATCCAATCCCGGTGATGTGTCAGGGATGAAATTTGCAGAACATATTCGAACTTTAAAGAAATATAAATATACGCCGATTATTTTCATTACGGCGTTAGAAGATCCGGAACTGCATGCGTACAGCGATCTGCATTGCTATTACTATGTGGAAAAGCCATACGATGCGGAGAAAGTTTCCAGTGTCATTTCGGAGGCGCTGGAGTTTCCGGCGGCCCATAAGGAGCCGCAGAATGTCTTTTTTCGAAAAGACGGTATCCTTTATAAAAAGGAAATCTCGGAAATTCTTTATATCGAAAACAGCAGAGCCGGGCAGACCGTATACTGTACCAACGGTAATTTGAAGCTTCCCTACAAACCCAACCACAAAATTCTGGAAGAACTGGCTTCTGATAAATTTGTTCAGTGCAGTCGTTATCATATTATCAACCGCGACTACATCGACAAAATTGACACCGTGAATCGCTACATCCAGTTAAGAAATTTGAAAACGTCGATTGAGATTGGAAACTCCTATAAGAAAAAGTTTTTGAATGATATTGTGTAACGCCAAGCGCCGAAGAAGAAACAGGCCCGACAGGGCAACGCCTTAAAGCCTTCGGGGCGGCGTTGGAGTTTCTGTGAATTTGGAGATATGGGAGGGGACATGGAGGTTAGTGGGTTGGTAAATAATTTAAAAAATTTATTAGAATTATTTACTTTTTTGTTTTGTATGGCAGAATTGTTTGGAAGAAAACTAAAAATAAGTATTCATGCGGTAGTGCTCATTATTGTAAATTTGTTTCTAATAGCGGGTATTAACGATTTTGGTTTTCCTTCATATTTTCATTCTTTAAGTTATATTGCAATGTTTTTGTATGGTTTATTGTACTATGGAGAAAGTGTTAAGCTGACTTTGGTAAATTGTTTTCTTGCAGTAGTAATAGTAGCTTTTTTGCCTTTCTTTTTATATTTACCGTTGAATTATATATTTGAATTAAATTATGAATATATAGATTTATACGGATTATTTGTAGTTGTGGGAGGACTTTTACTGATTCTTTTGTGTAGGAGAAAAATAAAATTAAAGATTTTATCCGATTTTTGCATAAAAAGGGATAAACTGTTACTGATAGTAGCTAGCTTCATTTTACTCGGTCTAAGTATTAATTTATATCAAATAATGAATAATAGAGTTATAATGAGCGAAACGTATTTCCAAATGGTTTATTTCTTAATCTTTTTCTTTTTTATTACATATGAATGGCAGAAAACCAGAATGGATGCCGAGAAAAAGAAGGCCCAGTTAGAAATGAACAAATTATATTATGATGCTTACGACCAGTTGATTTTGTTAGTCAGGGAAAGACAGCATGATATGAAGAATCATATCAATGCCATATTGAGCCTGATCTATACGACGGAGAATTATGAAGAACTGATCGAAAAACAAAAAGAATACTGCGGTTATGTCATAGAGCAGAACGAGAAAACCAAACTGGTGCTGTCATCGGGAAATCCCCTGATTGCAGGATTCGTGTACAGTAAAATCCGGGAGGCCGAAAGCAGGCATATTATTTTTGATTATCGAATCGGACTCAGAAAGGAAACTGCCATACCCGAATATGAACTGGTCGATATTGCGGGCATTTTGCTGGATAATGCCATAGAGGCATTGCATGGTACCGACGAAGAAAATTTTGAAAGAAAGATATATTTCTCCATCGGAGAAACAGAAGAAAGCATCGATCTATTATGTGCCAACACCAGTCCCCGTTACGAAGAAGATCTGACAGATCATTTCTTCGAATCCGGATACAGCAGTAAGGGACAGAACAGAGGCATCGGCCTGGCAAAACTAAAACGGCTGGTACAAAACAGAAATGGAACAATTACGGTTTATAATGAAGATCGCCAAAATGCCAATTATCTGACATTCGAAATCAAACTGCCAAAATAAAGGACTGAAATTTTTGGCATAACAATGAGATATGGCGTTTTTGTTTGGCTGTAAATTCATGCGTTTATTTTTTATCTTTTCTCGGAATTGTGTACCCGGTTGGAAATAACTTATAAATATACATTGTATATGACAGATAAAGATTTTATAAACAAATCTATAAATCTGAGTTTATAGGAAAAATGATAAAGGCAATATATTGATTTATTTTTCACATTAAAATGGTTGATTATCTCAAAAAAGCCTTGATTTACGGGCATACAAGCAGGATTTCAAGCTGAATTTACTACCAATT
>ERZ808054.1759-NODE-1759-length-10943-cov-4.115958_pt1 | contig 10943 bp, 6 predicted proteins | sample MGYA00380201_ERZ808054 | MGnify/ENA primary metagenome ERZ808054 (study PRJEB31490, sample SAMN06133419) | mouse gut metagenome | isolation source: Z5_2 | host: mice | place: China: Chengdu | collected 2015-05 ... | reverse complement strand
TCCCGATGGGAATATAGCTGATAATAGCCGCCACAGTCGCCACCATCAGGCAGTCCGCAAAGCTCCCGCCCTCCATATGCCATACCACCCTTGTATAACGGGAAAAAGCGGTAGTCACCGCATTATAAGCCGTAAACCACAAAAGAATGGATGCAAGCAGAAATGCCATGCTCCGCTTCACCGGTGCGGACAGTACGGTAGAACCACCGGACGCCTGCCCAACGGCATCCTTTTTGGCATCCTCTCTGCCCTGTTCTTCCTCCGCCACCCGTGCCGCCGCCTGTTTCTCCCGGACGGTAGCAAACAGCACGAACACCGCTGCCGCCATCAGGCCGCCCACGCTGGCAAACAACGGAAGGTAATTGGGGCGTTCCCCCGCCCCCACCAGCAGTTTTATCATAAGCAGCGCATAAACGCCGCCCACGGCGCCCATCAGGTTAATGACCGCATTCGCCTTGCTCCTTAAACGGTTCGGCGTCAGGTCCGGCATCAGCGCCACTGCCGGTGAACGGTACAGCCCCATGGAAAGCAGCAGCAAAAACAGTACAATTAGAAACAGGACCAGATTCTGCTGCCTGTCCGCCACATTTAAAAGCATCAGAAACGAAACTGCCAACGCCGTACCGCATAAAATAAAAGGCATCCGCTTCCCAATCTTCGTATCCGCCCTGTCGGACAACGCACCGAATAACGGCAGTAGGAAAATCGCCAGCACATTATCCATCGCCATCAATACGCCCGTTACGGTTTCCCCCAAATGAAACGTGTTCTGCAGGATCAGGGGAATGATGCTGTCATACATCTGCCAAAATCCCGAAATGGAAAGGAATGCCAATCCAATCAGAAATGTCCTCTTATAATCCAGCCGCCCCATACCGCCATTACCGCTTTCTCTCATAAATACCCCCGTTTCCAGCCGCCAAACAAACCGTTTTCTTTATCCCATACCACCATTATAGTAAAAAGCCGGGATTTGTACAACCGTTTTTCTTCCTGTCTTCCCCCCCAATCTGCACACTTCCCCTAAGCCGTACATCCTGCGAGGAAGCACCGACCAGAATCCCGTATTCCCCGGCATCCACCGCAAAATCCCCTGCCGTTTCGTCATAATAAGCAAAATCCTTTTTGGAAAGCCGGATATTCACCCGCTTACTTTCCCCTGGCGCCAGTTCCACTTTCCCATAGCCTTTTAATTCCTTCAACGGTTTCTCCGTCTTTCCGGTTTTATCGCTGACATAAAGCTGCACGATTTCCTTCCCGACACGGTTTCCCGTATTTTTCACGATGCAGCTTACGTTTACGTAAAACTCCGCCGCATCCTCCTGCTTTTCAACGGTCAAATCATGGTAGGCAAATTCCGTATAGGACAGCCCATGCCCAAAGCAGTACTGTACCGGCACGTCCTGTTTTTCATAATAACGGTATCCCACATAAATCCCTTCCCGGTAATGCAGCAGTTTTTCTTCCCCAAACTCACCGACACAATGGGCGCTGCAGTCCATATGGCTGTAAGGAAAGCTCTCCGGCAGCTTACCGGAAGGGTTCACTTCCCCAAGCAGCACTTCCGCAAGGGCATTGCCGCCCTCCATTCCCGCATACCAGCTCCATACCACCGCTTTCGCCTTTTTCTCCCAGCGTCCCATCTCCACGGGGGAACCTGCGACCATGACCACAACGGTATTGGGATTTGCTTCCAGCACCGCTTCAATGACCGCATCCTGCCCGTAAGGCAGTTTCATATCCGCCCGGTCACGCCCTTCCACGTCATATTCATGGTCCAGCCCGCCCACGAAAATAACCTGCTCATACTCCCCGGCATACCTTACCGCTTCTTCCAGCAGTTCCTTCCGCTTCCGTGCCGTTTCCGCATCCGCATGTTCCGCCTGCCATCCGGTTCCGCCTCCGTCCTTTAAGCTGTCTTCCTGCCAGTTCGTCCCGTCTTCCTGCTTTTCTTCCCTGTAATACCCTTCCACATACTTCACTTCACAGTTCCCGCCCAAATGGGTCTTAAGTCCCATTAACGGAGAAATCTCATACAATGCCTTGATTTCCGCACTTCCGCCCCCGTTGGAATGGATTTTATCCGCATTACACCCGATAACCAGCAGTTTTTTCAATGCTTCTTTTTCCAAAGGAAGACGTCCTTCCTCATTTTTCAATAGCACCACGGATTCCCGTGCCGCCCGAAGCGTTACCTCCCTGTGGGCAGGCGTATTGTAACTGCCGCGCTTCCTCTCCGTACCCACGGCAGTTTTCCGCTCCACATCCACGTCGAACATATGCAGGGACAGCATCAGCCACAAAATATGCCTTACCTTTTCATCCACTGCGCCTTCATCCACTTCCCCGTTTTCCACCGCTTTTCTCAAGGGCTGTGCCATGCAGTATCCGTCAAAATCGCCGGTCACGGACATCTCCAAATCCAAACCGCTATGCGCTGCCTCTTTCGTATGGTGCACCGCCCCCCAGTCGGAAATCACCGTGCCTTCGTATCCCCATTCTTTCCTGAGGACCCCATCCAGCAAAAACCGGCTCTCACAGCAATGTTCCCCCCTTAACCGGTTATAAGCGCCCATTATGGAATAGGACCCGCCCCGGTTTACTGCCGCCTCAAAAGCAGGCAGGTAAATCTCCCTAAGCGCCCTCTCATCCACTTCCGTATCCACCCAAAGCCGCTGCGTCTCCTGGCTGTTCACCGCAAAATGCTTCACGCACGCCGCCACGTCATGCTCCTGGATACCCTGGATGAGCGGCACGCACTGTTCCGCTGTCAGGTAAGGGTCCTCGCTCATATACTCAAAATTCCTCCCGTTTAACGGGCTCCTCTTAATATTAATGCCCGGAGCCAGGATGACATCTTTCCCGCGTCCCCTCGCTTCTTCCCCTAAAACACTCCCGCAGGCATAGGCAAGCTCCCTGTTCCATGTGGAAGCGATTGCCGAATTGCTGGGCAGATAAGACACATAATCTTCCGTACCCCCTGCCGGAATCCAGGCGGCATTCTCAAACTCCGCCCGTACCCCCATAGGTCCGTCCGACATATACAAAGCCGGAATCCCCAGCCGCTCCACCGGCTTCGTACGGAACAACCCGTCTCCGTGGATCATCCCTATCTTCTCCTCCAGCGTAAGCTCCCTCAACAAAATCTCTGCCTTTTCTTTCACATCATTCCCAATCTTCATTCCGTCCCGTTTCCTTTCCTGTTTTTTTATTTTTTGATATTTTTCTTCTTACTTTTCCGCTTCTTTTTCCTTTTTCACCTGTTTTCAAACAAAATCCGGATGGAGTATTAACCTATATCATATCCAATAATCCGTACAAATCGCGAATGCCTTCTCCCGTCTCCCCGGTACGCCGTATCCTGACAAATCTGTAATCCGGCGTCATACCGTACCCTCCGGTCAACGTCAACAACCCCGCTGCAGGCAACGGGGTATTTAGCCTTGTGGCAGTCGCCAAATATCCGCACAAGTACGGCTGCTTGGTTACCGCCCACCGCTTTTCATCCGCTTTTTGTTCTCATACATACGGTCGTCTGCCATTTGGTATACCTTCTCAATCTGGCATTCCCCGGCATCACAGGATGCGTAACCGCAGGCGATGGACATGTCCAGTCCTTCTTTTTCCCGGTTCATTTTCTTTATGTTCTCCCCAAACCGTTCCATCAGCCTGGCGACTTCCTTTTCCTCCGCCGTCTCCAATATGGCGATAAACTCGTCGCCGCCCATCCTTGCCACAATACCCTTCTCCTGAAAAGACTGTGCAATGACTTCCGCGGCACTTTTAATCAGGATATCCCCCTTGGAATGACCGTAAGTATCGTTGACGGTTTTCAAATTATTCAGGTCAAAACAGATCACTGTATATGCCAGCTTCTCCGATTCCTTAATCCGATCCATGTATTCGATGCAGTAGCGGCGGTTGTGTATCTTTGTCAGTTCATCGGTATACGCCCTTTTGATCAGGAAATCCCGCTCCTTTTCCTGCATCATTTTCTGCGTCAGATTCATATAGAACACCGCAATCAATATAAAAATGAAAATTACCACGCCCATGGCAGTCATGCCCCGGAACGGGAACAAATCGGTCCCCAAATAGCGGTTGCAGCAGTAACTTAACAAATCATAGGCAATGCATGCCGCAATCACCAGCATACCGACCAGAAACAAGCGATCCACACTTTGTTTCTGTTTCAGGTTTTTCACTTCCACGAAAATAAAGAAAACAAGATTCAGGACTATCAATACCTGCATATATTTTAACGTTGCCGCGCAATGGACGATATCCAGCGCATGAAGCCCTATCATCCAAGCCGTAGCCAGCGTATGTACCACAGCCAGGATACGGTAAAGCACCGTCACGGACTTCTGTTCCAACCGCTTAACGTCTTCCCACATATAAATAATCAACGGCACCGGCGCCAGGTAAAGCGTCAGGTATTCCAGCAGGGAAACCGCATAAAGGGGCATGGAAAAAATCAGAATGACATTGTAATAACACAGGGTCCACAGTCCCATCAGAAAGGAAAACAGGGAAATGCAAAACGCCCTGATATATTTCAGGGACACTGCCAGGGCAAACACGGTAATGATATTGATGACCAAACCAAAAACCGCCAAAAAGCAGCCAAAAAATAAAGGAATCCTGTTTTCCGTCAGAAGCATCCGGTAAGCATCTTCCCACTCATAAATCCGCACGGAATCCAGTTTGGTAAACGCAAGGTCTTCGGACAGAAACAGTGAGATTTCAAGCGTCTTCCCTTGGTATCTGTTCGGAAAATTAATAAACTGGAAACCGCTGCCAACGGTTTTGTTCTGCGCCATCCGGTCATAGCCGTATTCGTAAACCGGTTCCCCATCGATGTACATCTGCACTGCCGACTGCCGGATATGGAAACGCAGGACGCCTTCCATAAGCCCAAAATGCTCTGGAAGCGTCTTTTGCATGGTAATCCTGTCCCCCTTCCTTACCGGTCCAAACCGGAAATCCCCCAGGGATACATCCCGGTATACCTCACTGCCAACCGTAATGTCCCATCCGTCGTCCAAAGAAAGATACGCCGTATCCGATGCATAATCCTTTATAAACATCTTATCAATCTGGGGCACCCATACTACCATGCTCACCAACGCATAAACAATCCATATAATTTTTAAAACCGTTTTCTTTGTAATTTTATCCGGTATCCTCATGCAGCCCCTCTTTCTGCTCCCGGCGGAGACCTTTTTTTCCGCATGGCATAAGATTCTTAATCGTATTTACACACTTTTCCTTATGATACAATATTATACAAATACCTGAGGGGAATTACAAGCCATTTCTGAAACAACGCATGAAAATAGTAACAGTTCAGGCTGAATTATTACTGAAAATATGTTTCACAATGTTACCGTTCACAAAAAAACCGTCCGTGTTACAGCAAAACCGTGCCGAAAATAATTTATGCCCCCGAACCCTTTTCAATCTTCTCCCTGATTTGCTGCATCCTGCCGTCCAGTTGGGCAATCAGCTCCGCGCAGTAAAACAGCTCGTTGGATATACTTTCCGCTTTTTCAATATGCTTTTTGTATTTCATTTTGTGCTCAAGGCTCGCCCAAAAATCCATGGCAATGGTACGGAACTGTACCTCCACCCGCATGGGTTTCTTCTCATCCGTCAGGAATATGGGTACCTCTACAATCAAATGCAGGCTTCGGTATCCGTTTGGCTTCGGCTTCCTGATATAGTCCTTTTTTGCCACCAGCGTAATGTCATCCTGCGCCAGCAGACAGTCCGCCAGCATGTAGATATCGTCTGGGAACGAACAGATAACCCGGATTCCGGCAATGTCATTGAGGTTCTTTTCCATATCCGCAATCGTCAGCGGAATATTGTTTTTCTTCATTTTCCCCAAAATGCTTTCCGGCGATTTAATCCTGCATTTTATCGTTTCAAAAGGATTCCGGCTTTTCTGCAGCGACAGTTCCTTATTCAACACGTCCAGCTTTGTCTTGATTTCCAGCATGGCGCATTCGTACTGCATCATCATGCGCATGAATTTCTCAATACTGTCCTTTCCACTCAAAAACATTTCAATCTGTTCCCTGTTCTTTAATTCCTGTACGGTTCCGCTATTTTTCTCCATGTAACTTCTTCCATCCTTATCTTTTCTGTCTTTGTTTTTCTTCCCTTATGCTTGAAAAATTAAGGGAATCCATATCCCCGCCCCGCACGCCCGGAACATACCTGCCCGGAACAATTCGTTTTATTATATGCCGGAAAAAGAAGAATTTACAAGGAAGAAATTATTAAATTTGTCCAAAAATTTCCTATATTTATCTATCCCCGCCTACAATTCCATCAATAATGGACATAATTTCGTCTTCCTGTCTTTTGATTTCGCGCTTTGCATGGGTGTGCAGAAGGGCTCATTTTTTGCCTTCTGATAGTGCAGTCGATTCTCGTCCAGCGAAGATGTGTACGTAAAGAAAAAAGAGCACCACGCTTATGTATAGCGCAGCACTCACTGATTGCTTATTTGGGTTTTCGATATTTCTGATTTTTGCTGTTCGGTCTGTTTGGAATCGTGCGTTCCATTAGTTTCTGCTCCAAAGCGGGATTCAGATAGTTTTTACGGAAGGTCCCAGCAGACGATGCACCTGATTGCAGACATGTCCAAACTCTTTGTCCATCAGTTCCTTGCCCTTGGGAAGGGGAATCCGCTTCACCATAAGTGGAATCGAGATAAACACACTGATCCGGGTACGCTCCTCCTCCTTCTTCTTAAGAAAGGTTGAAGTAAAAATATAACTGCCTTCTATTTCCATATGCGCTTTTCTCCATTATTACTCGAATACTATATCTTCTTCTGCCTTCGCATATACATCCAACTGGTTCTCAATATCCAACCGATTAACCAGCCAGCCACGCGCCATACACATTTTGATAAAATCGTCAATACGATTTACACCATTCATTTCCTTCAATGTTACAACTACTCCAAATTGAAGTGGTTCTTTTCTTCTCTGCAAACGTTCTTTCGTATTTATCTTAAGCCCCCAAAGACCAGAATCATATGCTTTCCTTGGAATTCTTCTTTCTTTAATTTCTTCACTAATATGCTTGATATTATCCCATTTCCGATACATTTTTCTTGCATCTTCTTCATAAAGGGTAATCAACTTATCTTCCGATTGCTGGTTATTATCTATTGATTTAATTCTAACTTGTCTGTTTTCGACAACAACTCTGCCAAAATGTATATCCATTTCGGTACTTGTATAATCAACCCCCTGATTACGATCACACTGTGGGAAATATACTAACGTTGCTCTTGCATAAAATGGATGTGCATTATCTACAATCGGTACTGGCAGGTTATATGTATATGTTTCATATTCCTCTGATGCGCCAGTCAAAATAAAACGTATCTCATCATTTGATGATTTCATAATATTATTAATATGCTTTGGGACAACACCATAACCGATACTATGTGAAACATCATCTTTCCTATTCCATCCCGCGGCAGCATCAATCAATAACGCTTTCGCAACTTCTCTGCTCAGTCCCATAATGTGAATTAAATATGCCAGTTTTCTTGAAATCCACGGCGCTGCAAATGATGTTCCGCTTACATATGCAGCCCCCATATCATCACGGCATACAACTATTTTATCCTTATAGTTGGAACCGTCTCCGCCATAATAACTGATATCAGGCTTATGAAAAAAAGATAATACAGGACCAACTCTGGTATAAGATGCTGATTTTCCTCTGAAGTCTACAGCATTGACTACCAGAGAATTCAGTGAATCTGCTGGCGATCCAATTTTCATATCCTTTTTTGTTTCACCATCCGGAATATTTGTCCCTGCAACAACAAAAATAACATCATACTCACTTTGTATACGGTCAAGTTCTGCTGCCTCTGGAGAAATAAAATTAGGCTTGATTTCGAGTTTGGAACCCAATGATAAATTCCATACTTTAATATCCCTGTTTAAGGCAACAATGTTTCGTATCATTTTTAACACGGTAAATGAACTGAAACCTCTATGTGTTGCAACACCAAAATGACGTACTCGGAATCTGCCACACCCATCATCAAGTGCCGGATTACCTTGCGGACCATCTACAATGATATAACTTACTTCTGTCCCATGCTCATAATCTTTTGCAGTCAATGGAATATTCGGATCAAGTAAATTTCTATATTCCACCCACTCATGAAAATACACTTTTTCATTAAATTGTGTATCAATAACTCCTATTACAGGTTCGTTGGTCGGATGGGGTATCAGGCTTTCTTCATTACTGATCTCCGCCTTATCCTCCAACACCTCGTCTCTCGTAAGCTGGGAAAAATCAGTGACACTCATCGCAATCAGATACGAAGCACGATTATATAGCAGTTTCGCTTCATCTGGATTAAGTCTTAATGTAGTGCCATCAATAATACGTTCATCTACGATATGAATTCCAAACTTTGACAACAATTTCTTCGTTTCAATCCCGGTCTGATAAATTGTTATAATAGATTCCCCTGTTATCTCTTCTGCAGCTCGATCAATATCAAAGTTTTCAGCGTAAAATCCATCCACCACAGCGTTTAAAAAATGGGATTTAGAAAATTCACTAAATCTATCCGCCGGTGTCCCTGCGATTTTTTCCGTTTCCTCGCTAGTAATAATACCATTAAAATATTTATCAATAACAGATATTGTTTCACTCAAAACTTCGATTGCTTTTTCAATCGCTTTAAGCGAAACATAATGGGTAAATACATGTTTTTGTATCTCTTTACCATCCTCGTCTGGTTCCCAGATAAACTTAACTCCTCTAATCGATTCCGCAGGAGATTTACTATTCTCGGACAACAAAATCTTCAATCTATTACTCTTTGCAACAATATGTGTATAGTGTACGCTAACCAGGGCTCCACTAATATCTGTATTTGTTTTCCAGTATTGCAAAATTCTTTTCAATTGCTCAGATAATTCAATAAGATGTAACGAAGACACACTTTTTCCCTTCGGAAGTTTCGGAGATCCCGGTTTGGAGCTATTAGGTCTTTGTTCAAATCTTCCTTTTAATTGTAAAATGTTATTCATTCATTACACCTTCTTTCAAATCTCTTGCAACACTGCTTTTTGATCTTCCAACCAGAATTTCTATTTCTCTAACTGTAAATTTCTGGCTCTGAAGTTTTTTTAAATCTTCCGGTTTTTCATTACAAACTGCATAGTAAAGTCTTCTAAAATAGTCCATGCCATCACGTGGATTGCTAAATGCAACAGACGTTTTAATCATATTTTTCAATTCCCCAGGATACGGTATCTGTGGCAATAGTTTCATTATTTTACGGAACAAACGGATATCTCTATTAGCCAGTTTTAATTTATCAAGATATTGATCTAACATCTTCTCTGCAATCGAAAGAAGATCTTCCCTGGTATATCTATCAAAATCAATGACTGAATCAAATCTTCTGATTAGCGCTTTATCAAAATACTTATACAGATTAGTTGTAGCAACTAAAACTACATTTTCATTCATCCGGTCAAATCCCTTCAACATAGCAGAAGTTGCCCGTCCCATTTCCCGCAGATCATTCTGATTCGTTCGGTCTAAAGCCAAGGCATCGATTTCATCAAACATAACTATTACCTTATTCGGTTGAACGAAACTATTTATTTCCTTGAACAACATAGATAAATTCTTTTGTGTCTGTCCCAGCTTACTGTCAATCACTGCTGAAAAATCCACCATAAAAACTTCTCTATTCAATATTCGTGCAAGTTGCTTAACTGCCTCCGTTTTCCCTGTTCCTGGTGCCCCCTGAAACATAAACTTATTAATTCCAATATGATGTTCAATTGCATTTACTACGCCCAATAAATCACTGGTAATTACATCCGGAAGTAATAGCATATCTTCCTTCCCACCAATTTTTTCAAAAAAGGGAGAAGCATTCTCCGACATCTGCGGTACAAACGTATTCACATTGGACAATAAGGACATAATATACTCTGAAAGCTGATAATCTCCAGAAGCATCAAATCCTTTAGCGATTTCATAAGCTTCATTCCGAAAGCTCGCATCATTCTTTTCCGTATAATATTTTATTAAGTTTATCACATTTTTTTTCTTCATGATACGCACTCTCCCTCTCATTTTTCTCTATGCTTTAGTTATAACACCTTGGGACATATTTGTCAATATTGGGACAATAAGTTGAAATTAAAAGAGCATTTACAAAATTGTGCGTAAATGCTCTTTGGGCTTTTCTCCAGTAAATTTTATGTACAAAGCAGTTTGTCGCTGTTATGCCACTTTCTACCTGTGTCTCAATGTTACATTGCCGTCTGCGAAAGGATGAATGAATTCAAACTCATAGTGGAAAACCGTAATGCGACCGACCTGTTCACTCCGGCATATTATACGGTATACCCGCCGGCACTTCCATAACCAATATCCTTTAAATATTCTTCAAACCTGCTTTCCACCTCTGCTTCGTTTGCCTTAGAACCGACACGGCAGCCCAGTTTATGGTCACACACGAAACCTTAGACTGGACTGCCATTCCAAACTGCCCCAAACTTTTTATCCGCCTTCAAATACGCCTGTCCGTGTCCCTTTAGCGCAGTCCCTCCTGCGGACAATCGCTTTCAAATTCAAACACGCACTTCTCAAACGCATTAATGACATGGGTATCCTGGTACTTATCATACCGCTTATGTTGCCTCCCGTACGCCATATGTACATGCCCGTGGAGAAAAAATTTCGGCTTATACTTCTCCATCAGCGTACGGAATACCTGAAACCCCTGATGGGGAAGGTCCCGCCCGTCGTTTAGCTGGTAGGCGGGCGAATGCGCCACCAGTATATCAAACCCCCTTTTTTTGAACAATTGGAACCACAGTTTCGCCACCCTTTGTACCATCTGGGGTTCGGTGTACTGG
>ERZ808054.1758-NODE-1758-length-10946-cov-4.782777_pt1 | contig 10946 bp, 7 predicted proteins | sample MGYA00380201_ERZ808054 | MGnify/ENA primary metagenome ERZ808054 (study PRJEB31490, sample SAMN06133419) | mouse gut metagenome | isolation source: Z5_2 | host: mice | place: China: Chengdu | collected 2015-05 ... | reverse complement strand
CTCTCCTGTCCAAAATCCGGTAGTCCATGTCGTATTCCCGCAGGGAATATAAAATCCGTTGGTGCTGTTGGAGGGCTGGAACGCGTCGGTAAACTGTTCCAGATTCCCTTCTATGACAGCCGCTGCACGCCCGCGCAGCATCTGCGCCTCGCTGCCCGTTATTTCCGGGCAGGTCAGCAGTTTTTCTATTGTCTGCATTCTGCTTCTCCTTTATTTTCCTGTATTTTCAGCTGCCTGAGACCCACACTTTGCCTCGTACACGCCGTGCACTGTACAGACAGCCGCTGTCCCCTGCTGCTCTGCCCGAAACCGGATCAGCCACACGTCCCTATCTTTTCCCCGGTGGTCGACAAATATTTCCCGGTGTATCACGATGACTTTTGCGCCTGCTGCCGTCAGCGTCAGCGCTCCCTTTTCACCCGGAATACAGATCCTGTCGCCCGTGACCACAGGTTTCATCTGCGTCACAAAATTTTCCTCGAGCCAGTCCTGCTGCCCCATGTCCGCTGCCCTGTCCTCCAGCCAGAAATCTCTTGCACCCTCTCGGAAGGTCAGGGTCCGCTCCAGCCGTTTGCCGCTGCCGTACGCCCCGCCATACTCCAGGCGGACACACCCGCTGTCATCCCCCTCAAAGTAAGTTGTGCCGTACTCCCTGCCTGTCCTCTGCTCCTGTCCGTTCAAAACAGGCACACTGTGCCCCATGGAGCGATTGCACAGCAGCGTGTAGCGGGTCTCAGGTGCAAAATATTCCCGGGTGTACTCCCCGCAGCCCAGGTCACTGAGGAACACCTCGCCGTCCGCGGCAAACATCAGGCTTCCCACATCATTGTGGTTATGGGACTCGCCGTTGTGCCCGCCCTTGACCGCCAGATCCAGTCCGGCGTTTTTCCAGACTGCCCACTGCGCGTGCGGCAAAAGGGTAAACCACTTTGTTCGTTGTTGTCTTTGGGTGTCACTGGTGTCTGCTGCTGTCAGCTTCTCCAGATACTGGCGCACCCAGCAGTCGTCCTGGTAATTTCCCATAAACCGATAACAATGGTCGTCCTCAAATCTCATAGCGGCGGACAGCGGCGGGATCTCCACCCCGCTCACCGTCTCCGCCAGGCGGCAGGTCAGCCCCAGCCGGAAGCGGTCGCGGCTGCTTCCGTCGGAAAAGCTGACGGTGATCCCGCCCGTCAGATAGCATATCTGCTGAAATCGGGCGATCCGGCGCACCTTCTCCTGCTCCAGCAGACGCACCGCCCCCTTGGTATGCGCCCTGAGCTGTTCGGCAAATCCCGCATAGTATACCATGCCATATGTATAATAGCCAAGTCCCTCCGGACAGGTTCCGTCATCGCACATGCCATCCAGATAATCGGGCAGTGTATCGATCACCCTGTCTATGATCTGTCCCTGTTTCCCGGGCTCATCCTGCAGAAGGTACAGCGCCATGCTTCCCAGGCATCCCGCGCACACCGCCACCCAGTTGTTCTGCATGGATTCCCACCGCCATGCGCCCTTCTCCCGCTCCATATAAGCGTCCAGCAGGCGGTATGTGACAAGTTCCCTCACCTGTTGTACAAGCGCCGCATCCAGTCTGTCAGACAGCTCCGCAGTGATCTGCGCCAGCGCCTGTCCGGTCTCGGATGCAAACAGATCCACCGTTCTCTGCCAATCCTTCTCCCGGCGGTCCACATGGGCGGGAAGCGCCCATGTCTCCTCCAGACAGATCTCCCCGATCACTTCCTCGAGTTTGCGCAGGTCTTCCGCCCTCCTGTGCCAGATGGACAGCAGTCCGAACACCGCAAGAAACCGCCTTCTCTCAAAGTATACATTCTCATAGTCCAGACGGTTGCCGGTCTCCTCGTAAAGCGCAAACAGCGTCTCTGTCAGCCTGGGCATGCTGTGCCCGCGCAGCGTGTCTCCGGTCTGCTCCACCTGGCGGCGGAACTGCCGCCAGTGCTCTCTGATCTCCTGTTCTCTCGTCCTATCCATCCCAGATCACTCCTTCACCGCGCCCACCATGACGCCCTTGGTAAAATATTTTTGCAGGAACGGGTACACGAACAGGATCGGAACTGTCGCCACAATGATCGTCGCGTAACGTATCGTTGCGCCCACCGCTTCCACGTCCCCTGCCGCCACGCCTGCCGTCATGGAGGAAGTATCGTTTGCCATCAGGATCTCTCTTAAAACAACCTGCAGCGGGTACATGGTCCGATCCGAGAGGATCGTAGATCCCCAGAACCACCCGTTCCAGATGCCCACGCCGTAGTAGAGTACCATGACTGCCAGCATTGCCCTCGACAGGGGCAGGATCACGGCAAACAGGATCTTCCAGTGACCTGCCCCGTCTATTCTGGCTGCCTCGCACAGGGATTCCGGAATACTCTCAAAAGAGGTCCGCAAGATGATCATATTGTAAGTGCTGATCATAAAGGGCAGGATCAGTCCCCAGTGGGTGTCTGTCAAGTGAAAATCCTGCAGTGTCTGATAGAAGGGGATCATGCCGCCCGATATGAACATGGTCACGGTGATCAGGATCATGATCGGCTTCTTCCAGAGCACGCCCCTCCTGGATAAAAAATACGCTCCCAGGGACGTCATCACGATATTCGTGAGCAGCCCTATCGTCAGGATCTTCAAGGTATTCAGATAGCCTGACAGGATCATGGGGTTTTTGAGTACAGCCTTGTAGGCACCCGTGCTGAAGCCCACGGGCTTTAACAGCGGACCTGTATGCTGCATCAGCAGGCTGCTATCGCTGAACGATGCCATCAGCACATACCACACCGGATAAATGCAGACCAGCGACAGCAGCGTCAAAATCAAGATATTGCAGACATCGAACACCTTTGACCCGGTCGATGTCCGAATCGCACTTTTTGCCTGTCTTTTCATATGCATCCTCCTCTACCAAAGACTGGTTTCACTGACACGCCTGCTGATCTTGTTGGTCGCGATCAAAAGCGCCAGGTTGATCACGGAGTTGAACAGACCGATGGCAGTGGAGTAGCTCCAGTTCCTTTCGAGGATGCCCACCCTGTAAATGTAGGAAGCGATCACGTCCGCTGTCTCATAGGTCGCTTCGTTGTACAGCAGGATGGTCTTCTCATAGCCTGTTCCCAGCAGCTGTCCCATTCTCATGATCAGCATGATCACAATGGTCGGTGCAATGCCCGGAAGCGTCACATGGATCAGCTGTTTCCACCTCCCTGCCCCGTCTATGGACGCCGCCTCATAGAGCTGCTGATCCACGCCGGACAATGCCGACAGATAAATGATGGATCCCCAGCCGATCCCCTGCCAGATGTCCGACACGATGTATATGGTCCGATACAGCGCCGGATTCTGGATCAGGGAGCTTCTCTCCCCTCCAAACATGACGATGATATCGTTGATCAGCCCTGTGCTCTGTGTAAAGTCCTTAATGATGCCCGTCACGACCACCAGGGAGATAAAATGGGGCAGGTACGTGATGGTCTGCACGGTTTTCTTGAAGCGCCTTGCCCTCAGTTCATTGAGCAGGAGCGCCAGGATGATCGGTGCCGGAAAACCAAATATAATGCCGTACACACTCAGCAAGAGTGTGTTTTTCACAAGCCGCCCAAAATAGGGGCTTGTGAAAAACCGTATGAACTGGTCAAATCCGACCCACTCGCTGCCTGTCACACCCTGCCTGGGGTTGTAATCCTGAAATGCGATGATCGCCCCGTACATTGGCTTATAATGGAATAAGATGTAAAACAGGATCACCGGCAGCACCATCAGGTAAAGGGAACGGTTTCTTTTCCAGTCTTTTTTTACACGGATCGAAAAGCTTTCACGTTCGTTTGTCTTCATACTTTTTCCCTCTGCGCAAGCTGCGCACACGCCGCTTGTCTTTTGTCTTGTCTATCGTTTCTGACACGCCGTCCTCCTATCTTGCCTTGTATCTCTCAAGCGCGGCATTCTGTATTTCCAGAACACGGTCCAGGTTCATTTCCCTGATCGTCTCCACATAGTCATCCCACTCGTCAAAACTCTTGTTTCCCAGAATGAACTTCAATGTCATCTCATCCCTGTACGTATTGATCTCATTCATGATCTGTGCCTGTTCCTTGCTCTCTTCTACAGTGGGCGTCACGGGCGGAATGATGTGCTTGTCCGCGTTGGTGTCCGACCACACTGCAAGGGCTTCCTTCTGCTCGTCCAACACGTAATACTGGTCTGCGTACGCCTCGTCCTGCACAAAAGGTCCGTTGTAGTTTGCCCTGATATATCCGCTCATCGCATGCGTGATGGACAGGTCAGGATTGTTGAGGATCAGATCCGTGTAGACAGGTTCGCCGTTCTCCATAGTGTAGCTGGTTCCCTCGATGCCAAAGTTGAACAGCATGTGACCCTCATCACTGTAGGCGTAATCCAAAAGCCTCGCCGCAAGCTCGACGTTCTCACAGCTTGTCGTGATCACGGCACAGCCCATGTTGACAAAATCATTATCCTTCTGACCAAATTCCGGCTTGTCCCCCTTCTCCACGGTAGGGTAGGGCGCCGATACAAGCGTGAAGTCCTCCTCCGTAGCCCTGCCAGCGCTTGTCCAGGTGCCGAGGCTGCTTCCGCACCATCCAAAGGATGCTCCCGCCGAACCGTTTGTGATCTTTGCACTTACCTGATCGTTTGTCAGGGTTGCCAGATCGACGTCGATCAGACCTTCGCTCATCCACTTGTGCATGGTCTGGAGATATTCCCTGTAGCCGTCCTCGACTGCGCCGAAATGAACCTTGTTGTCATTTCCTATATAGAAATTCCTGGGCGCTCCGTATGCGTACGCAAAAGGATTGTTGTCCGTCAGCCCCAGGCTGCTGTACCAGTAGGTGAACGGCGCCGACGCATTCTTCTCTGTCTTGAACGCAGTCAGCACGTCATACCACTCGTCCATGGTCGTGGGAACCTCCAGCCCCAGCTCATCCAGCCAGTCACCCCTCAGCATCAACCCGGTGCTTGTCTTTAACTTCTCACCGCCGCGGATAAAGGGGAAACAGTAGTACGTGCCGTCATCTGTCTTGATCATCTTGTCCACTTCCGGATTGGCCTCGAGATAAGCTTTCAGGTTCGGACAGTAGCTGTCGATCACATCATTTAAAGGAAGGACTACGTCGTCCTCAATCGCCTTCTGCGGTCCGCCCGCGTAGGTCATCCAGCTGTACTCGATGATATCAGGAAGTGTGCGATTGGATAGCAGCAGGTTGAACTGCTCCTGCAGCTGCCCTACCGCAGGGTGCTGGAACTCCACCGTGATCCCTGTGTTCTCCTGCAGTTTCTTCCCGAATTCCGTGTCGTTGAGGCTGGGATAATTTGCGGCTGCATTTGCGTTGAGCTCGAGCCAGTAGCTGAGTGTGCCGCCGTCCGCTACAGGATAGGAAAACGCCTTGCTCTCTTCGTCTGCTCCTGCCGGTTCGGGTGTGCCTGCCGGTTCGGATGCGTCTGTCTTGCCGGTCTCAGTCTGTACTTTTGATACGGTATCTTTTCCGTCCTTGCTCCCGCATCCTGCTGCGATGCCTGCTGCGGCTATCGCTGCCGTTATGAGCAGTGCACCTTTCCTGATCCTGTCCTTTTTCTCCAAAGTTCTCTTCGTTGTTCTCTTCATATAAACCTCCGTTTCTGAGCATTGCCCGCTCGATCTGCGCAGCCTGTCTGCTCTGCGCCATATCCACACTATATCAGTCCCTCTTTCCAAAAGATATATTCAGATGTGCAAATCTGTTTGCAAAAGAGCAACTATCACATGCGCAATTTGCAAAGTCAATACGCAAATCACAAAAAATGCCGTAAAATCCACTCTTTTTTCAGCAGATTTTACAGCATTTATCGATCTGACGTTATCCTACTTGTTCAGTTTTTTCATCTGTCCGGGCGTGATCCCTGTCTCTTTTTTGAACACGCGTATCAGTGCCCCGCTGTTGCGAAAGCCTGCCTGGGGGCAGATCTCCACGATGCTCATCCCCTCCTTCAACAACTCCTTGATCTTCTCGACCCGGATAGTGTTGATGTACTCCAACAGGCTGACGCCTGTCTGATCCTTGAAAAGAGCGGACAGGTAGGAGGGCGTGATCTTAAAATGCAGGGCTGTGATCGAGACATTCAGATCCGGATCCTGGTAATTTTCCTGCACATACTGCATCACCTCGCGTATATACTGTGAATCCTCCTTCGCCTCCTGCCTTTTGCGCCTGATGTGACCACAGGTCTCATGGATCAGTTTGTGGAAAAACGCCCTGGCTTCCTCCTCGTTCATCCCGTCATTGATCCTCCGCTCAAAGGAAAACTGCGACAGCAGTTCCACGGCTTCCCCCTGCTCTAACCCCTTCATCACAGTCCCTACCAGCTCGAACAGCAGACACTTTTTCGTGCTGGGAAGGATCTCCTGGCGCTGAAAGTTGACTGCGATCACCTCATCCATCCAGCGGCAGACATTTTGATCCTCCCCCGCCTTTATCGCGTTTATGATCTTCTGCTCTTTTTCTATCTTGTACTCATAATAAACCTGTCGGTTTCTGATATCCTCATACCACACCACGCCGCAGTTCTGAAACTGTTCGCGGTACTCGAAAACCTCCCTTGCAGCGCAGTAGGAATCATAGATCCCCTCAAGTCCCTGCCGGAAACTACCGCAGGCGGCAAACAGCCGCTTGCAGACCCTCTCCTCCGCAAATGTCTGGACCTGGTCAAAGAAGCTCTCCAGCTCCTCCCGCGTCTCCTCGCCCTTGTCCTCCCCGTTGATCACACAGGCGACCGCATCATACAGCTCTACCAGCTCCACCCCGTACGCTTTGTGCAGCAGTTCCTTCAACACGTTGGTCAGCAAAAACTGGTGCAGCGCCGTGTCCGTCTGGCGCCATGCCTCGCCCTCCTCCTCGAGATAGAACAGCACTACCAGATTGTCCTTTTCCCGAAACACGGCATCCTGTGCAAACTGCTCCACATAACCGCCCTTGCAGTCATAGGGAAAGACGATCATCTGATAGAGGTACTGGCTCCTGAGGATCTGGGCATTGTTGTAATAGAGACTCTTGAACTGTCTGTTTGTCTGCAGAACATCAGTACTCCTGTCCAGCAGCCACTGCAGCTCATTGCGCTTTTCCCGCTTTCCGTCCTTGCCGTAACTGCCAAACACGTCCATGATATTGCGCAGGGGATCATAGTGCATCCCCGTAAAGATATAGGAGAGCGTTATGCAGATAAACAACCCTGCCGCCATGTATGTCAAAATGCTTCTGGCATCCTGCTCGATGCGTTCCATGGGCATCAGCACCACATAATAAAAATCCGTCTCCGGGGAAGGGATCGCATCCAGCCTGTAATCCTCCCCTGAGATCTCCAGCTCTGCAGTGATCTTCCCGTCAGGGCTGTCGGTCATCGGAATACTGTACTCCATCTGGCGCAGTTCGCCCGCCAGATTTCCTATATAAGTACTGCCTGTGTCCGTGCCGCCTGGCTGGATCATCATCAGTTCCATGGATTCGTTCCAGAGTATCTTGCGCATCCAGCTGTTCAGCGCGCTTTCTGAGATGCTGACGCCCAGCGTGGCTGTGGAATCCGCGCCTCTTGCGATCAGATCCTGCAGGATCCATATCTCCTGCTCTCCATTTTTGTTCCTGACCGCAAGCTCCTCGCCCGACCAGCCCTTCTCCAGCGTCGCCTGAAACGCTTCCAGGGAGCAGCCGGGCTGCTCGTAATACATCTCATAAAACAGGCTGCTCTCCATGTGCCCCTGCTCGGAAAGGATCGTCTCCCCGTCTTTGAAATAGACAAAAATGTGGCTGATATCGTCGTTTACAACATTTTTTTTGCCTATATCACTGTAGATGTGATGCAGCAGTTCTCTGTCGCTAATGCTGAACCCGCCCCTGATCGCAGCCGCCTTCTGCACCTCACTGTCCAGGACCAGGTTGACCAGATTGAGCCGCGCCCCCCTGAAACGCGCGTCTATCTCCGCCTGCATCTTGTCAAGCAGCGTGATGATGATCTCCTCCGACTGCCTGTTGATGATATCATAAAAGCGGAAATAAATCCCTACGCTGAACAGGACTGCCAGCCCCAGAATCAGAAGATAAGAGAAAAACCATTTGAAAAATACCGTTCTATTCCTAAAAATGAACATCACCCTGTCCCTTCTCACCAGTGTCCGGTCATATACCTCTTTTATAGCACTCCCCTGCAGATCAGACAAGTGCTATAGGATATGATACATCGATTTGCACAGAAAAACAAGGTGTAGCGTCAATGTCTGTGATGTGGTAAAATGAGTTAAAATAAATTATAAAATCTACAACAAATTTGGCAGGGGGTAAGCTATGGCTAAAATACTGCTTCTGGAGGACGATGTAAGTCTGATCGACGGACTCGAATATGCCTTGCAGAAAAATGATTTTGCAGTCGAGACCGTGCGCACTGTGGGTGACGCCCTAAAGCGGCTGCGCAACGATGACCTGATCAGTCAATATAATCTGCTTCTCCTCGACGTCACGCTGCCCGACGGGACTGGTTTTGAAGTCTGCAAAAAGGTGCGGGCGGTCGACAGCCGCATCCCGATCGTCTTTCTCACGGCATCGGACGAGGAAGTCAACGTGATCCGCGGTCTGGACGGCGGCGGGGACGACTATATCACAAAGCCCTTTAAACTCGGGGAACTCTGCTCACGGATCCGCGCACTGCTGCGGCGCGCCGGACTCAGCGGACAGACACCGCCGGCTTCCACACCCGAGACAGCGCAGAACAACAATCTGCAAAACGACTCTGACAGGCGCATCACCTCGGGCGATCTCGTGATCGACCTCGCGTCAAGCCGTGTGACTTTGGACGACAGCGCGCTGGATCTGACGCGGGCGGAGTACAGGCTGCTCTGCCTGCTCGTGCAGAACGCGGGCAGGATCGTCACCAGAGACATTATTTTCAGTGAATTGTGGGACAATATGGGCAGTTTTGTAGATGACAACACTCTGTCCGTATACATCCGGCGTCTCCGCGGAAAGATCGAGTCCGATCCCTCGAATCCGAGGCATCTGATCACTGCGCGCGGTTTCGGCTATCGGTGGGTGCCGTAATCTACAGACGATTCCATATCGGGGAGGGACTATCATGGACACGATGGATCTACGCTTTATTCAGGACAGAGCCGTCAGGCGCTACTGCATTTTTTTATTTTCACTCTCACTCGCTCTCCTGGCAGCTGCCCTGCTGTTTGGCTGTCACACGACACACGCTGCGAAAAACATGATCCTGTCTCATGACGAGTCTATTGCATCCTCGCTGATCGGACAGGGCATCCCGGAAAATGTGATCGCAAAAGCACTCACCGCCGCGGCACACCCCGATACGGCACACGCCCGCCAGGGGCACGCGCTCCTGCAGAAGATCGGCATCCGCCTGGCTTTGGAGACACAGCTTCTACCTGATCTATACACTTTTCAAAAGCATGTCATCTACTCCGCGCTGGCTGTTCTCATACCGATCTGTCTGCTGCTCCTGGGCGGAGGTTTTCTGTTCCTGTCGCGCAGAGAGCGGCTGTACCGCCGCGCCCTGACCGTCATCGACGGTTATATCGACGGCTCGCACACAGACCATCTGCCGCAAACTGCCGAGGGGACTCTCTACCGCATGTTTTCCTCGATCGACCGGCTTGCGACGATGCTGCAGGCTCAGAATGAGACGGAACAGAAGACAAAGATCTTCCTGAAAAATACCATCTCCGATATCTCCCATCAGCTCAAGACGCCGCTGGCGGCGCTGTCCATGTATCAGGAGATCATGGAAAATGAGTACGACGCGCCCGCTGTCATACAGAATTTTGCGGCAAAGACAGGGCTTGCGCTGCAGCGCATGGAACAGCTGATCCAGTCCATGCTCAAGATCACAAGACTGGACGCCGGAAATGTCGTGTTTGAGAAAAAAAACTGCAGTCTCCCGGAACTGATATCCCGCGCCGTCAGCGAGCTCACGACCCGCGCTGCCAGCGAACACAAGCACATTATTTTGGAAGGCCTCGATACTGACACGCTGTTCTGCGATGCGTCATGGACAGGCGAGGCGGTCAGCAACATTGTCAAAAACGCCCTGGACCACATGAGCGCCCACGGCACCGTGCGCATCACGTGGGAGGTGTCCCGTTTTGCCGCGGCGATCCGCATTCATGATGACGGGAGCGGCATCGCGCCGGAGGATATCCATCACATTTTCAAGCGCTTTTACCGAAGCAGCCAGTCGTCGGACACCCAGGGTATCGGTCTGGGACTGCCGCTTGCAAGGTCGATCGTAGAAGGGCAGGGCGGATCGATCTGCCTGCAGAGCACGCCCGGCGTGGGGACGACATTTACGTTGATGCTGCCCTCGTGACAAAGCGGGCATTCCTTACAAAACCGTAAGCTTAAATTCATGTCGATGTAAGGTTTTTTTGATAATATCATGTTGTGGGATCCACAGACCGGTCCGGAGATCATGGACGCGGCTGGGAGGGACTCACGCTTACAGTTCATTTATTTTATATTAAGAAGGGAAACTTACAAATGGAAATCTTACAGGTACATGATCTATGTAAAACCTACGGCACGGGCGAAGTGCAGGTCAACGCTTTAAAGGACGTGTCATTCTCGCTGGAAAAGGGGGACTTCTGCGCGGTCGTGGGCGAATCAGGCTCCGGAAAGAGCACTTTATTAAATTGTATCGGCGCCCTCGACTCCCCCACCTCGGGAGAGATCCTCGTCGACGGAAACGAGCTTTTTGCCATGAAGGAGGAGGCGCGGACGATATTCAGAAGGCGGAATATCGGCTTTATCTTCCAGTCCTTTCAGCTCGTGGCTGAACTGAATGTCGAGCAGAATATCATCTTTCCGATGCTTCTCGACTACTGCAAACCCGACCGCGCGCTCGTCGATGAGACGTTGGAGATCCTGGGGTTGAAGGACAGACGCCGCCATCTGCCAAGA
>ERZ808054.1757-NODE-1757-length-10948-cov-2.545120_pt1 | contig 10948 bp, 8 predicted proteins | sample MGYA00380201_ERZ808054 | MGnify/ENA primary metagenome ERZ808054 (study PRJEB31490, sample SAMN06133419) | mouse gut metagenome | isolation source: Z5_2 | host: mice | place: China: Chengdu | collected 2015-05 ... | reverse complement strand
TATTCACTTAAGCTTGCTAAATTCGCCACTGCGCGGGATACGCACAGATCATATTGTTCCCGGTATTCCTTATTATGCGCAAGCTCCTCTGCCCTTCCATGTACCGCTTCAATATGATCCAGCTTCAGCTTACGGATCACCTCATTTAAAAACCGTACTCTCTTATTTAAAGAATCTGCCAGCAGCACATCCAGCCCTGGAAACATAATTTTTAGCGGGATTCCTGGAAACCCAGCTCCTGTCCCTACATCAATTATTTTCCAATTTTCATTTAATTTTATATATGCCGCCAATGATATGCTGTCTAAAAAATGTTTTTCTATCACTTCGTGAAATTCTGTAATTGCTGTCAGGTTCATGACCTGGTTCCATTCCGTCAGCAAATGGTAATAATCTAAAAAATTCTGCTTCTGATTCTCATTCAATGAGAATCCCCATTGCAGCAGCCGCTCCTCAAATAAATCAAAACTTTCATTCATATTTGCCTTTGATCCCTTCTCTTATCGATTCTATATGCGTCAAATTAATTTTTCTACTTTTTTCGACAATGATACTGGTACGCTTCTATATTCATTTATCATTTTACTATGTTGGATTTACTCGTATCTTTATAAGTTAATTGCTGCTTTTATTATAGGAAATCTGCTCCTTAATAAAAATATTAATTGTTACTTTTATTATGATAATACTGCTCCAAATAGACTAGTAATACGGAAATATCTGCTGGAGATACTCCAGATATTCTGGAAGCCTGCCCGATCGAAACGGGACGGTAGAGCTTTAACTTCTGTTTTGCTTCCATACGCAGCCCGCTGATCGCATCATAATCAAAGTTCTTATCCAACCTCTTGTTTTCTAATTTTTTAAAATTCTCTACCTGCTTAATCTGCCTTTTAATATAACCATCATATTTGATATTGATATTGACCTGTTCAACTACATCATAAGGTAATTGTTTCCTGTCAGGATCTAGCTCCGCTAATAATTCATAATTTAATTCTGGCCTTCGGATTAGTTCAGCAAGGGTTGATCCTGTATTTAAAGGAACGCTATTATATTTTTCCAACAGTTCCTGTGTCTTTTGGTTCGCCCCTACTACAACACTGTACACGCGCGCTACCTCATCCTGAATCAACTGTTCTTTTTTTACTACCCATTCATAGCGTTCTTTTGGTATCAGCCCTACCTCATAGCCTTTTTTTGTAAGGCGCAGATCTGCGTTGTCCTGGCGCAGCAAGAGACGGTACTCTGCTCTGGATGTCATCATCCGGTATGGTTCATGATTTTCCTTTGTGACCAGGTCGTCAATCAGTACTCCAATATACGCCTCCGATCGGTCAAGAATCAACGGCTCTTTTCCCAGGATCTCCATAGCGGCATTGATGCCGGCGATTAGCCCCTGGGCGGCTGCTTCTTCATACCCAGAGCTTCCATTAAACTGCCCTCCGCTGAAAAGGCCATGAATCTTTTTAAATTCAAGTGATGGATCTAACTGGTTCGGATTAATACAATCATACTCAATCGCATAGGCACATCGTACAATATTTGCGTGTTCTAACCCCGGCACCGTGCGGTACATCGCATACTGGACATCTTCAGGCAAAGAGCTTGACATGCCGCCGACATACATCTCATTCGTATGAATCCCTTCAGGCTCGATAAATAGTTGATGCCTTTCCTTATCTGGAAACTTCACCACTTTATCCTCAATCGACGGACAGTAGCGAGGGCCGGTGCCTTCGATTACGCCTGCATAAATAGGCGAACGATCCAGGTTATTGCGGATAATCTCATGCGTTTTTTCATTGGTATAAGTCAGCCAGCAGGACACCTGATCGATCTGTACCTCTTCTGGATTTGTCGTAAAAGAAAACGGTACAACGCGTGCATCCCCCTTCTGCTCCTGCATTTTACTGAAATCAAGCGATCTTTTATCCATTCTTGCCGGAGTACCAGTCTTAAAGCGGAACATTTCTACACCATTTTTCACTAACGATTCCGTCAGGTAATTCGCAGCCATTAAGCCATTAGGCCCGGTATGTGCGATCATTTCTCCGGTCAGGCACCTTGCACGCAAATAAGTACCTGTACATAAAATAACAGCCTTACACACATAGACTGCTCCCGTAAAAGTTTTCACACCAGCTATCTTCCTGGATACATCCGAATCCGGAACATCCTCAGTCAGAAGCTCGCATACCTCCGCCTGTTTGATCGTGAGATGATCCTGATTCTCCAAAACCTTACGCATGGCACGGGAATATTCCGCTTTATCCGCCTGAGCTCTAAGAGAATGCACCGCTGGCCCTTTTGATCTGTTTAACATCTTGGACTGAATAAAAGTCTTATCAATATTTTTTCCCATCTCGCCGCCAAGAGCGTCAATTTCTCTCACAAGATGACCTTTGGAAGTACCGCCCACATTCGGGTTACATGGCATAAGAGCGATGCTGTCCACACTCACCGTAAAAATTACCGTTTCAAAACCAAGACGCGCGCAGGCAAGCGCAGCTTCACATCCCGCGTGACCGGCACCCACCACGCACACATCTACATACTCTCTGATTTCCGACATTTTGTCTTACCTCAATTATTTACATTTCCAAGTTCTTTTCACCCTATTTTCCAGTACAAAACTTTGAAAAAATCTCATTCACCAAATCGTCCTCAACCTCTTCTCCGATAATCCTTCCGAGAGAAGCATAGGCATTCATCAAATCGATCGAATAAAAATCCTCCGGCATCTGATTTTTCAAACTTACCTGAACCTGACATATACTGTCAAGGACATCCATAAGAGCTTCCCTGTGCCGCGCACTGGTAATATAGATTTCATCATTATAAGAAATCTGACCGTGAAAGAACATTTTCTTTATGAAAGAAGTCAGTAAATCCAGCCCCTCATTTTCTCTGGCGGAAAATCTGATTATCTTCATGCCACCTTTTTCTCTGTCATTTCCCACAATCCGATCAAACATTTCCTCAACGGATTCTAAACTGACCATCTCAGTCAAATCAGACTTATTTAAAAGTATAATTATTTTCTTATCCTGAATCAAACGTACAATAGCTTCATCATTTTCATCAAGAGCAACCGAAGAGTCTATCACATATAAAATCAGATCAGCATCCTCGGAAATTGTCTTAGCCTTCTCAACGCCAATCTTCTCCACAATATCTTCCGTATTCCTGATACCGGCCGTATCTATAATATTTAAGGTGATCTCCCCCAGACTGATTGTCTCCTCAAGCGTATCCCTGGTTGTTCCGGCAATATCCGTAACAATAGCCCTGTCCTGTCCCACAAGAAGATTTAAAAGCGAAGACTTTCCTACATTTGGCTTTCCTACGATCACCGTGCGGATTCCCTCCTTCAACATCTTGCCGTCATCCGCGGAAATCAAAAGTTTTTCCAGTTCCCTTTTTATTATAAAAATCTGATCCGAAAGTTTTTCCACATAACCATCCAGACTTACATGCTCAGGATCATCCAGAGCAGATTCAATAAAAGCAATCTCATATAATATCTTATCCCTCAACTCTTTTACTTTCTTATAAACAGAACCCCGAAGCTGACTGACAGAAGACTGTAGGGCGAACTCATTTTTTGCATGAATGACATCCATCACGGCCTCCGCCTCGGAAAGATCCATCCTTCCATTCAAAAAAGCACGTTTGGTAAATTCGCCTGGCTCAGCAATTCTCGCACCGGCCTTCACCACAGTCATAAGAATTTTCTTCATCATAAAAATTCCGCCATGACAATTAATCTCCACGGTATCCTCCGTGGTATAACTTTTTGGAGATTTCATAATGGAAACCATTACTTCATCCACAAAAGAACCATCCTCATCCACAATAAAACCATAATGAATTGTATGAGAATCATATTGATCCAGTATTTTTTCATGTCGTACATTCTCATATATCTTTGCAACAATTTTAACTGCCTCATCGCCACTCACTCTTATGATCCCAATCCCGGAATCAGACATAGCCGTGGCAACAGCAGCGATCGTATCCGTTTTCATAAACATACTCCCAGCAATTATGATATAAAATTTTACTACATACACCCACAAAAAGCTATCTTAACTTTTTCAGAGCTGTCAAACAAACTTTTTTCTTTTATTTTGAATAAGAATTGTATAAATTAGATAAAAGTAAAAGTAAATAATTGTATATAACAGCGAAAATAATAATAACCTGTTGACGAACAATAAAAAGAATGTTAAATTTTACTTATGAAACGGGTTTCAAATGAAACCAAATAAACAATTTGCCAAATTAGGTACCTAAAATTGAAACAGAAAGGAGATGCTATATTGAAAAAAATAGCAGTAGTTGGAAGCATCAACATTGACCAGACTGTTACGGCAGAACGTATTCCGTTGAAAGGTGAAACACTGCCCGGTGGAAATCTCCGTTACATTCCCGGTGGAAAAGGCGCCAATCAGGCAGTCGCTATGGCAAAACTGGGTGCACAGGTCGAAATGTTCGGATGCGTCGGCGATGATGACAACGGACGGAAAATGGTAGAAAATCTCGCTGCTAATAATGTGGAAACTCAGAACATTAAGATCGTTTCCGGTATCCCGACAGGAATTGCTATTATTACTGTCGGAGAAAACGACAACACCATCATTGTAGTGGAAGGCGCAAACGGACAGGTGGACCGGGATTATATTGACAGTATCAAAGAAACACTGTTGAAATATGACATGGTAGTCCTACAGCATGAAATTCCCCTCGATACGGTACATTATGTGATAGAACTGTGCGCGGCACACAAGATTCCCACACTGCTCAATCCGGCTCCGGCGGCGGAAGTTCCCATGGAAACCATTGAAAAAGTTACCTACCTGACCCCAAACGAACACGAAGCGGTATTGATCTTTGGTAAAGAACGCTCTACGGAAGATCTTTTAAAATCGTATCCTGAAAAACTGATTATCACACAGGGTTCCAGAGGCGTATCCGTCGGCCTGAAAAACGGTGAAGTAGTAAATGTTCCCGCACGGAAAGCCGAAGTGGTAGACACCACCGGCGCAGGCGATACATTAAACGGTGCATTCTGTGTCAAATATCTGGAAAGCGGTAATATTGTTGAATCTCTTACATATGCCAACGCTGCGGCAAGCCTCTCCATTGGAAAATTCGGCGCACAGAGCGGAATGCCGACAACCGAAGAACTGGCAAAAGTACTGGAGGACAAAAAATGAAGAAAAACGGCATATTAAACAGTGATATCGCCCGGGTTTTAAGTTATATGGGACACACGGATCTCCTATGTATAGGAGACTGTGGTCTTCCCATTCCGGAGGAAACAGAAAGAATCGATTTGGCACTGCGCTTCGGTCAGCCATCCTTTATGGAAGTACTGAAGGAAATCGCCAAAGATATGAAAATCGAAAAGATTATTCTGGCAGAAGAAATGAAAGAAAAGAACCCTGAAATACTACAGGAAGTTCTTAATTTTTTTGACCAAAATGAAACCGGTTTCAAAATGGAAGTAGAATATGTAAGCCATGTGGAACTTAAAAAAATGACCGGAAAGTGCAAAGCCGTCATCCGCACTGGCGAAACAACTCCCTATGCCAATATTATTCTCCGGTCAGGCTGCATTTTTTAAGGAAAGGAGGCGTCTTCATGCAGATTGAAATGAAAGGGATCAATAAGGCGTTCGGTGGAAATCCCGTCCTGCAAAACGCCGGTTTTGTCCTCGCAGACGGTGAAATTCACGCGTTGATGGGAGAAAACGGCGCGGGAAAATCAACGTTGATGAAAATACTCACCGGCGTATACACAAGAGATGCCGGCACAGTAATTGTCAACGGCAGAGAGGTTGTCTACCATAACGCGCAGGAAGCGGAAAAAGAAGGTATTGTTTTTATCCATCAGGAACTCAATGTCCTTTTTGATCTGACAGTGGAGGAAAATATGTTCCTCGGAAAAGAAATCCACAACCGTTTCGGAGTTTGTAACAAAAAGACAATGCAAAAAGAAGTACGACGGATTCTGGATGTGCTTGGTGTTAAAATTAAACCGGACGCGAAAATGGACACCCTGTCAGTGGGACAACAGCAGATGATCGAAATTGCAAAGGCTTTAATGGTAGACGCGAAAGTCATTATTATGGATGAACCGACCGCTGCACTGAGCCAGAGCGAAACCGTGACCCTTTTTAAAGTTGTCCGTTCTCTCAAAGAAAAAGGCGTATCTATCGTCTATATTTCTCATCGAATGGAAGAAATATTTGAACTGTGCGACCGCATCACTATTCTTCGGGACGGACAGTATGTGGGAACCAGAAATATTCCGGAAACCAATATGGATGAGATTGTAAAAATGATGATTGGGAGGGAAATCGGTGAACGCTACCCGGAACGAAACACCAAACTTGGCGACGTCGTTTTTGAAGTCAAAGATCTGAATTGTCCCGGAGTTTTCAAAAATGTAAATTTCAATGTCAGGGCCGGTGAAGTACTGGGTGTTGCCGGGTTGATGGGTGCAGGACGCACAGAGATCATGCAGTCCATTTTTGGCAATATGCCTCATGTTACCGGACAGATTTTTATGAACGGCAAAGAAATCCATAATAAAAACCCGTGGGATGCGATGGACAACGGTATCGGTTTTATCACGGAAGATCGAAAAACCGAAGGATTGATGCTTGAAGAAAGCATTATGAAAAACATATCCATTGCCAACCTCGGACGTATCTCCCAAAAAGGCGTACTCAATAAAAAAAGAGAGCAGGAGATGACACAGCAAGGGATTGAAGATCTGCATATCAAATGCACCGGCGCACAGCATGCCTGCGGAAATCTGAGCGGCGGCAATCAACAGAAAGTGGTTTTTGCAAAATGGATCTTTACCGAGCCGAAAGTGCTGATACTGGATGAACCCACCAGAGGCGTAGATATCGGCGCAAAAAAAGAAATCTATTCCATTATCAATAAACTGGCAGACACCGGAGTCGCCATTATCATGGTATCCTCCGAGCTGCCGGAAATTCTGGGAATGTCCGATCGGGTAATGGTAGTTCATGAAGGAAAAATCGGAGGCTTTATTGACAAAAAAGAAGCGAACCAGGAAAATATCATGATTCTTGCGACAGGAGGCGAATTAAATGGATAATAAAAAATTAATGAGCAAAATGCAGGATATGGGTGCACTGATCGCACTGGTTCTGCTCGTAATCGTAATCAGTATTATCAGTCCGGAATTCCGCACGATAGACAATTTTCTGTCTCTGATGCGGCAGTCTTCCATCAACGGCTTTATCGCATTCGGTATGACATGCGTGATTCTGACAGATGCGATCGATCTTTCCGTCGGTTCTGTACTGGCATTGTCTACCGCACTATGCGCCGCTTTTATCAAAGGTGGTATGCCGGTGGGATTTGCCATACTGTTATCGTTAATCATTGGCACAATTTTAGGTTCCGTCAGCGGTATTCTGGTAACAAAAGGCCGTTTGCAGCCATTTATTGCCACCCTGATTACCATGACAGTTTACCGTGGACTGACACAGATATTCATGAACGGAAAACCCATCTCCGGTTTGGGTGACAGTCTTCTGTTAAAATTTATAGGCAGAGGAGCCGTATTTGGCATCCCGGTTCCGGTAATTCTGTTTGTACTGATTTTCATACTGTTCATGTTCCTTTTGGAAAAGACCACTTTCGGCCGCAGAATTTATTCTACAGGAAGTAACGCCACTTCCGCCAAACTGGCAGGCGTGAATACCGGAAGAACCAAACTGGCAGCTTATGCCATTTCCGGATGTATGGCAGCTTTATCCGGACTGATCCTGTTATCCAGACTTTCATCCGCACAGCCTACTCTGGGAGATGGTTTCGAACTGGACGCCATCGCTTCCGTTGCACTTGGCGGAACCAGCATGAGCGGCGGACGCGGACGTATCTGGGGTACTTTTGTAGGCGTTTTAATCATTGCCGTTTTAAACAATGGCCTGAACATTCTGGGTGTATCTTCTTATTACCAGTCTGTTGTAAAAGGCATCGTTATTCTTGTAGCAGTGTTATCCGACAGAAAACGCTAAAAAATCAATTATCCTAAAATAATACTTATTAAAATCAGCAGCCAATTAAATCAACAAGAAAGGAAGGCATATTATGAAAATGAAAAAATTAACCGCATTATTCTTAAGCGCACTTATGGCTATATCCACTTTAGGATGCAGTGCCGTTTCCATCGACGGCACTTCGCCGGCTTCCTCAGATTCCGCAAACAGTGAAAGTTCGGGAAACAATGAAAGCGGAAGCATAGGTTTATCCATATCTACTATGAATAACCCCTTCTTCGTTACTCTCTCGGAAGGAGCCGACGCAAAAGCAAAAGAACTTGGCATGAATCTTATCACTGTAGACGCCGGAGACGATTCCGCAAAACAGGCCAGCGACATTGAAGATCTGGTTTCCAAAGGAATCAAGGTTCTGATCGTAAACCCGGTTGATTCAGACGCTGTTGCTCCCGCTGTGGAAACAGCAATCAGCAAAGGAATTAAAGTCGTTTCTGTAGACCGCGTTGTCAATGGCGTTGACGAACAGGAAGTAAAGGCTCATGCCGTCAAAGCTCTTGAGCTGGTCGGTGTACACCGTGCAGTTCAGGGTGACGCCGCTTTGCTCGCACAGCACCGTCATATTGCGCAGCAGGACGTCCAGCACGTCGCTGCCCGTATGCACCGAGGTGGAATAGCCGTCCACCGCCTGACGGATCTGGTTCAAGCCGGGCAGCTCCACCTGCTTCTGCTCCGCCAGGGCCTGGGCGTGGGCCAGCATGTGCTTGATGTCGTGGGCGGCGATGCGGATCTGCTCCACGTTGTTCTTCCACTGCTCGTACTGCTTCTCGGAGTCGGCCAGCAGCCGCCCCATGATAAGGGTCTGGGTTCGCTCCTCCTCCCAGCGGGAGATATACACCTGGATGATGAGGGCGAACACGCAGCCGATGATGGCGTAGACGCACACGGCGGCCTCATACTGGACGCTCTGCCCGGCGTTGTCAGCCACCAGGCGGTTGACGCCGATGCACAGCACCGTGATGGTGGCGGACAGCAGGTCCAAATGGCGGCTACCGCCGCTGGGGCGGACGTGCCGGGCAAACACCACATAGATGACGCAGTAGACCGCCGTAAACACCAGGATCTCCAGGGGGATGCCCAGGGCGGGGACCCGGCCCAGCACCCGGTCCACCGGCGGGATGAGCCGGGCGAGCAGCGTTGCCTTGTTGGCGATGTGCTGGGTGGCGAACCCGGCCATGCAGGCGGCGGACACGGCGGAGGGGTTCCCCTCAAAGCAATACACCGCGCACAGCACCCGCCAGGCCATCAGCAGGAAATACCACAGAAACCGGGCCGCGCTGGACGTCTGGGGGATGCCGGTGGCCGTCCCCGCCACGAACATCAGCGCTATCCCCGCCCAGGAAAGCGCCCGCCGGCGTTCCCGCGGCTTGAAATTCGCCAGGAAGAGCCCCTCGGCAAAGAAGATCTCAAACAGATAGGCGAAGGCCTCCAGATGGGGGAGCAGCGCCTCGAAGGAGAGTCCCATGGCCGTTCAGCCCCCCAGATACTGGTTGAGGCGGACTAAAAACTCCTTCTTCCGGGACCGGCCGATCTTTAGGCGCTGGCCCCCCACCGTGATCTCGTCCCCGTGGAGCCCGGTGACGTAGCGGAGATTGACCAGGGCGGAGGCGCTGCACCGGGCGAACTCCCGGTCCCGGAGCTCCCGCTCCCGGTCCCCCAGGCCGCCGTAGGAGCCGATGACCTCCTGGGCGGTGTGGAACATCAGGTCGTGGCCCTTTACCTCAATATAAAGGATGTCGGAGGAGGACACCACCCGGAAGCCCTCCTTTGTCTTGATGCGCACCGGGAGCCCCTGCCGCTGGGCCAGCACCCGGACCGCCTTGTCCAGCTTCACCGACAGGCTGTTGTAGTTGATGGGCTTGATGCAGTAGTCGATGGCGTCCACCTCGTAGCCGCTGGGGGCGTACTGGGGCATATTGGTGATGAAGAACAGCACCGCCATGCTCCCCTGATCCCGCAGGGCCCGGGCGGCGGCGATGCCGTCCATCCAGCCCTCCCCCAGGTCCACGTCCATGAACACCATGTCGTCGATGATGCGGCTGTCGGCCAGGAAGGATTCCGCCCGGCCGAAAGCGCGGACCTGGAACACACAGTCGTGCTCCCCGCCGTAGCGGGCCAGGCATTCCTCTAAATATTGGGTATAGCCGGGGTCATCCTCGATGATGGCAACAAAATACTGCTTCATGGGACGGCCTCCCCTCTCGCTCTTTTGTCCTATTGTATCCGTTTGCCGGGCCATTGTCAATACTGCCAGATAACGCGGAGGGCTGGCCGGAACTTTGTGCAAAATGTAAATTGCGCTGAAAAACATGCAGTTTATTCCACCCCGGTTGAAAAGGGCGGGGCGGTCCGCTAAAGTTGTAATTAACACACAAGAGGGGGGACTCGAAGTGCGAAAAATTGTGAACATCAACCAAGGCTGGAGGTTCACCGGGCCGAACGGAGGAACGGTCCCTGTGGATGTTCCCCACACCTGGAACAACATCGACGGCCAGGACGGCGGGAACGACTACTGGCGTGGGACTTGCGTGTACGAAAAGACCTTTGCCAGGCCGGAGCTGGAGGCGGAAGAGCGGGTCTATCTGGAGTTCCGGGGGGTGAACGCCTCCGCCAGGGTGGAGCTGAACGGGCAGGCCGTAGGGACCCACGACGGCGGCTACTCCACCTTCCGCTGGGACGTGACGGACTTCCTGAAGGAAGAAAACGCCCTCACCGTCCATGTGGATAACAGCCGCAACGACCGGGTCTACCCGCAGAAGGCGGACTTCACCTTCTACGGCGGCATCTACCGGGACGTGAACCTGATTATCGTGAACAAGCACCACTTCGATATGGACCACT
>ERZ808054.1756-NODE-1756-length-10951-cov-5.646588_pt1 | contig 10951 bp, 8 predicted proteins | sample MGYA00380201_ERZ808054 | MGnify/ENA primary metagenome ERZ808054 (study PRJEB31490, sample SAMN06133419) | mouse gut metagenome | isolation source: Z5_2 | host: mice | place: China: Chengdu | collected 2015-05 ... | reverse complement strand
GGACTACCAGCGGCAGCTGTTATCGGAATACGGGATTTCCGATGACGAGGAATAAGCAGGACATGATCATTGAGAGGAGTTCCGTACATGGGGACAAAGGACATTACAGAAAAGATTCTTGCCGACTATAACGACGTGTTCGCTGACATCATTAACGGTGCCCTGTTCGGCGGAGAGCAGGTCGTTCTCGAAAAGGATCTGCAAACCACCAAGGACAAAAGCCAGTACAAATTCGACAACCGGATCCACGAACAGGAGCGGGACGTGGCAAAACACTGGATCCCGCACGGCATCATTTTTGCGCTGTACGGTCTGGAGCACCAGACGGATCCCGATCCGTTCGCCCCGATCCGGCTGATCGGGTACGACGGCGCTTCCTACAGGGGACAGCTGACAAAGCAGGGGGCGAATATGCCAAAATATCCGGTGATCACCATCGTACTCTACTTTGGCTTGAAGCGATGGAACAAACCCACACACTTATACGAGTGCATGAAGATCCCGGAGATGCTCAAGCCGTTTGTGAATGACTACAGGATCAATCTCGTGGAAGTCGCCTTTCTGGATGATCAGCTCGACCATTTCCACAGCGACTTCCGCATTATCGCAGAATATTTTATCAATAAACGCAAAAATATAGAGTATATTCCCAGTCCGCAGGAGATCAGACATGTTGATGAATTTTTAAAGCTGATGCAGGCTCTCGAGGGGGACGACCGATATGAGGAGGTACTGCACACCTTGCAGGCTGAGGAGAAGAAGGAGGGCATTAAAATGAGCGAAGTACTGGACAGAGTGGAGAACAGAGGTATTGCCATTGGTGAAAGCAGAGGCATTGTCATCGGTGAAAGCAGAGGCATTGTCATCGGTGAAAAACGTGGTGAAAAACGCGGACGCGAGAAAATGGCTCACGAGATCAATACCCTTTATGCCGCTCTGCTGGAGCAGAACCGCATGGACGACTTAAAGCGTGCCATCACTGACACGGACTACCAGCGGCAGCTGTTATCGGAATACGGGATTTCCGATGACGAGGAATAAGCAGGACATGATCATTGAGAGGCGTTCCGTGCATGGGGACAAAGGACATTCAGAAAAGTGTTCGCTGACATCATAAACGGTGTCCTGTTCGGCGGAGAGTCGGCTTTTCCAGAGACCCGGCGCATACAGCGGCAGCGCAGCCGATGGCTGCGCTGTCCTTAAAGCGGATCGGCTCAACGTCCTCGCTGAGCGGCCGCATCTCATATTCCGGAAAACTGTCGAGCAGTTCTTCCAGGATCGCTCCTGTATTATACACGACATCGTGGGCGAGCAGGATCACCTTTTTGCGTCCCAGCGTCGTCCTGACACCGTTTGCAAGAAGCTGTGTGGGCTCCGCGCCTGTCACGGCGTCCTCGAGACTCGCGTTCCAGTCATAGTAGATATAGCCCCGTTTCGTCATTTCTTTGATGATCTTTGCGTAGACCTTATCGTTGTAGCTGTTGATGCTGCCGCCCGGAAAGCGAAACAGCACTGCCTCGACGCCGGTCGCTTCATAGATGGCTCTGTGCGCCTGCTCAAAGTCCTCCATAAAACTCTCCACACTCCGATACAGATCCTTGTAATCGTGACTGTAGCAGTGGACTCCCACAGTATGTCCCTCCTCCACGATGCGCCGCGCGATCTCCGGGTGCTTCTCCACATTTTCGCCGACAAGGAAGAAAGTCGCCTTGATATTTCTTTCTTTTAGGATATCCAGCACCCTCGACGTATTTTCTGACGGTCCGTCATCAAAAGTCAGATACATCGTTTTAGGGTGGAAATAGTACTCTATCCCCTGCACGATACCCGATGCGATCTTCTCCTGGTACTCCTGCGACGCAAGTTTCGCGCACTCCTCCTTGTTGCTCAAAAATCCCGTCTCAACCAGACAGGACGGCATCTCCGTGCTGCCAGTCACGTGAAAATCCGCATCTCCCCGGACTTCCCGCTCCACTGCCCCTGTGTTCCGCGCAGTCTGCTGGGAGACAAGCAACGCCAGCCTTCTGCTGTCGCGCTGTGTGTCTGTACCGTCATACCACACCTCCATGCCATTGACGCTCTTCACCTCCGAAAAATTCTGGTGAATGCTGACATAGATATCCGCACTGGCGCTGTTGGCGCGCTTCACCCTGTCCTCCTTTGCGACATAGGTATCTGCGCTGCGTGACATCACAACCTCATATCCCAATCTTTCCAGCTTGTCTTGCACAAGCCCGGCGATAGACAAGTTGATATTCTTCTCTACAGTGTTTCCCTCAACGCAGCCGCCGTCATTTCCGCCGTGACCTGCATCGATGAACACCACGGGTGTCGGCGACGGTTCCACCTCCCCGGCGACAGGTTCCGATATCTCCTCCTGATGCTCCACCTTCTCCCACAGATCGAGCTCTACGATCTCCCTCTCTTCCTTTTCCTGTTCCTTTTCTTTGCCCGGTGTCGCCCAGACTTCGATCGGCAGGACTCTTTCTGACAGAATGAGCGCCAGTACTGCCATGCCCACAATCAGCGCTGCGACAAATGTCATCCTGCGCATCCGTCTCCTGCGCCTTCTCCTCTGCTCATAATACCTTGAATACCTCTGTCCAAATGACTGTCCCTCATACATTGCCAGATACCCCTTCCTCTTCTGTACTGCATCATACGTGAAAAACGTTGGAACCGTTCGAACTGACAGACAGGTTTAAACGCTCACCACGCACCATAGATATAGTGTAAAAGAGGGGTGCATCAGATTATCATCATTGTTGTATCAAAGTACCATCATTTTTGCATCAAATTTGCATACTTTACAGAGTTGTTACAGTATTTTTACGGGACAGTTCCCTAACCTTTCAAGATATTTTCAAAAATATTTCGTTGATCCCTTCATAATATCCGACCGTGACGATCGTCCTGCCCTCACCCATACCCGGAAAGACATACTTTTTGAAATACGGTGTGGTCTCCAGCAGGGGGTTGTCCGATTCGTACGCCGTCGGCGCGTCCAGTCCCATATAGTCTGCCCATGCCCCGATGATGGCATCCGTATCGATATCCCTCCACAGAAGCGGAGTCCTCGCATAAAATTCATAGATCTTTCCGTCGTCAGCATCAATGTAGGCATCGATCAGTCTGTTTTCCTTATCCGCGTTCTTCTGGCTGTTTGACAGCTCCATCTTCCAGACTGCGACATTGTTGCGCGGCTCCAACACGTCTATTGCGGAATACAGTGTCGCATTGTATGACGCAGCGGTCACATCGCTGACTTCCCGGGGCAAAATATTCAGCTCCTTCAAGATCGCCAGCCCTTCATTGCAGGTCGTATAGATCTGTTCATCCGTGATCTCCTTGCCTGACGGACCGTTATATTTGCGCACGAACGCGTAGGAGCCGTCCAGGTTCTCGTAATCCAGGCTCGCGTTTCCGGCATAAAAAGTCAGTGCATTCTGTTCACTCTCCGAGAGCACCTGACTCTCGATACACCTTGACAGGATATAAAGTTTCTCGTTCGCGTTCATCTGATAACGATATCCCTCACCCGCCTCCATCACGAGCTCAATGTGCGGTTCGTCAAGAATTCCCTTATCCTTGTACTTTGCGAGCGCCTCCGGTCCCCATATGGAGACTGCGATCACAAGCGCTACGATCAGGAAAACCGCAAAATAACGCGCTGTATTTCTCATCTGATGCCCTCCAGCGTGAATCCGATGCAGGAACCTTTTCCCTGTTCGCTCTGTATCGTCAATTCACTGTTATGAATCTTTAGGATCTCCTCGCACAGTGCAAGGCCAAGTCCCGCGCCGTTTTTGCTCCTCGAGCGGGATTTGTCGACCATGTAAAATGCTTTTGTGATCTTGCGCTGTTCCTTGACCGGGATGCCGATCCCCTCGTCCTCGATCTCAAACCGATAGCCCGCATCGAGCCACCTGCCCCGGATCCGAACGGTACTCCCCGTCTCCGACGCTTTGCAGGCATTGTCGATCAAGTTGACGAGCACTGTCTTGATCAGATTGACCTCCGCCCATACGATGCCGTCATCGTAGGAAATTTCAAACCGCATGCCGCGGTTCTCCTCCGCAAACATGTTCCGCAGATACTCAAAAATCTCCGCGGTGTGCACCTGGCTCAGATCTGCCTCCTCCCGCTTTGCCACGATGATATCCAGCAGGCGGAAGGACATCGCCTCGAGACGCTTTCCCTCCGTGTAGATATAATTGGCAGACAGAAAACTCTTCTCCTCGTCGAGCTTGCGGGAGCGCAGCAGATCCGCATAACCGATGATCGCTGTGAGCGGTGTCTTGAGTTCATGGGCAAAAGCCCCCATAAATTCTTCTTTTGCCTCGTTCTCCTCCTCGAGCTTCTCGATATTCTCTTCCAGCGCATTCGCCATGACATTAAAGTCGCGCGTCAGCTGTCCCAGCTCATCGCTGCTCACCTGTCTTGCCCGATACTCATAATCTCCGTCCGCCATCCGCCTCGTCGCCCTTGTGAGCAGCCGGATCGGCTTGGTCAGCAGCGAGGCGATCAGATGCATGATCCCCGTGCCGATCAGCAGGATGACGAGCGTCACCTTGCGGTACAGGGAAAATCCCATCGCGCGCTCCGTGAACACGTCCGAGACATCCTTCATCGTTTCCAGATAGAGGATCCTGCCAAGCGAATTGACTGCAGCGCAGGTGTGGACATAATAACCGTCCGGCGTCTCGATGACGCGGTATGACTTGGTGTCCGTCCATGTCTGCTGCAGGAGCTGCTCGTCCGCATCAAAGCCGTCGCTCGTGTGCAGCACTTCCTTCTGCTCGTCCGCAATGCGGATCAGACGGCTTGTTCCGCGCCCGCCCCGCTCGAGTTTCGATGCGATCTCCTCCACCGTGCTGTCGGGCAGCACACTGTAGCGCGCCGGAACATTCAGCACTGCCGTCTCAAAGGCAAAGCCCAGGATGCTGCTCTCGTCAGCTGCCTGTCCCACCTCCCGCGCAAGGGAAGTCTCAAACACATAATTCACGAAGTAGAATCCACTGAACCCGAGCGCCAGTGCCAGGACAACAATCGTCGACAGCAGTAATTTGAGTGATATTTTCATGGTTTAATCCGATACCTCCAGGCGGTAGCCCACTTTGTACACTGCCACCAGACTGTGCTCCCAGCCAAGCTTTTTCCGCAGGCGTTGGACGTGCAGATCCAGTGTGCGGCTGTCGGCAAAATACTCCCCTTCCCACACCTTCTCATACAGTGTCTCGCGGAACAGCGCCACATTTTTATTTTTCATGAACAGTAGCAGCAGCCCAAACTCCTTGTTGGTCAGCTCGATCTGTTTCTTGCCCTTCATCACACGGTGCGCCTCCACATCGACAGTCACATCCCCTGCGGTGAGACGCTGCTCTGTCTTGTTGTACCGTCTGAGGACCGCCTCCACGCGCGCGACCAGCTCCACCACGTCAAAGGGCTTCACCAGATAGTCGTCCGCCCCGAGCTTCAACCCTTTTACCCTGTTCTTGACCTCGTATTTCGCGGTGATAAAGATCACCGGGATCCCCAGCGGACGTATGTACTCCATGACATCGTACCCGTCCGCGCCGGGAAGCATAATGTCGAGAAGGACCAGGTCAAAAGACTCCTTCTCGATCAGATCGATCGCCTTCAGACCATCCTGCACTGTCGTGCAGTGATATCCCGCCGAAGACAGATTTAAATCTATCAAGTCACAAATCGGCTTTTCATCATCCACTATCAGTACTCTAATCATCTTCTGTTTTCCACCCCCAGTAAGCTCTCGCTCTCTCCACTACGACCTGCATGGTATCCTCCTCGCTGCACGGATACCGCTTCTTGATCTCCGTATCTGCGGAAAATCCGCCGGTTCTCTGATAATATATGCTGTAATCACTTTTGACAGCCAGCTGGTGCTCCTCGTCCTCGTAGCTGTACTTTGCCAGCACAACGATATCCTTTAGCCCATCACCGTCGATGTCCCGGCAGTTGATGCCCTTTAGTGCATACAGGTTATCGTAATCGCCCATGGGCTGCAGCGCGGACAGGATATAGTCCTGCTCATTGACAAGATAGACCATGAACACATCATAATCCGCAATGTGGTAAGTCCCCGGCACGACCTGCAGTTTTCCCAGCTTGCCGAATGTCCTGCTGTAACATTGTTCCGTGATGATCTGGAATCCGTGCCGGAGCAGCTCCTGCAGCGTGACCGCCGTGTACAGAAATTCCGTCGAATATCCGTCCCTGACAAATGCGGTGATAGAATCCGTGTTCTGGTTCATGCCAAAGCGGTTGATCTTGTCCGAAATGCGATAATCCCTGTAGAAGATCAATCCCTCCGTGTCCTGAAACAGGACATCGCCGATCCTGTATTTCTGATCACCGCCGATCTCGCAGGAAGTGATCAGTATGATGTCCGTGAGCGTGTCGCCGTTCAGATCCTGGAACGCCACCGAGACCAGCTCCTGCTCGGGCTGCCGCATCTGCCCGAGCACGCAGCTGTTTGTCTCAAAGCGGTCCGTCTTGTACACGATCCAGCCATCCTCGTCTGCAAAAAACAGCGCGAGACGGTTGTACGTCGTGTCGTATGCGGGAATCATCAACACCGGCGCCTCCAGATTCATTTTCAGCTCCTTCACATCAGCATCGGGATCTGCCTTCATCTGCCTCACCAGCTCCGTCTCCATCTCCTTCTGCCTGCCGATCTCATACTGCACCGGGAAAATGTGGACATCCACCGTCTCAAAACCGTTCTTCGCGATATCGTCCCTGTGTTCGACTGCGGCAAAACGCGCGTTGTACTCCTCGTACAACGTGCGGATATTTCCGTTTTCACCGTAACTGTTTTCTTTCTCCGCATTTTCTGCAGCCATCACCGTCCCGGCGGCAGATATCTGAGAAACTCCAAACAGCGTACACTGTACGATCAGGGCAGCGCCGCATATCCCCGCAAGGAATCTTGCTGTTCGCCTGTCTGCTGAACTCATGATAACGCCCTGCCTTTCTTTTGTAAAATATTGAATCTAAGGAACTGTACGTGTTCTCTCTGCACAGTTCCTAAAACATTCACACCCATGACAAAACTGTCCGGCAGATGCTTCGGGATGCCCGTAACACATCCGCCTTATTCTATATTAACACCACTGCAAAACAAATGTAAATAAGAGTTTGCATCAAAAAAGCGAATCCGCCGCTATGGATTCGCTTTTGATGGACAGACTGCCCTGAAAATACAGTCAGCAGACATTTCTGCGATACACTGCAACTGAGAGTATATAACAGAACACAAACACCACGAGCACTGTCGACGTGCTCACTACATAGATGAAAAACAGGCTGGTGCGCATCAATCTGCCGAGTGCAAGGACAGAGAAATAAGCGGACACCGCCATGACCACGAAGGGCAGCATGTACGCGCTCAACAGCTCACGCGCGATCGACGCAGACAGCACCCCCGGGGAGAAGCCGAGTTTTCTCAGGACGAGATACCGCTCCTTTTCCTCGTACGAGTCGTTGTAGAGCTTCATGAACATGATACAGCCGCTTGCGACGACAAACACCATGAACATACATATGCACAGCGCATGGAGCATCTTGACCCAGTCCAGGTCATTGTCAAAAGGATCGATCGCAACACGCGCCGTAAAGTTCTCCTCCGTGTTGCTGATCAGAACGTCGAGCGCCGTGCGCGCCGCCGCGAAATCATTGTCATCGGCAAGCTTATAATTGTGGATATACAGCGTCGTTCCCTGACCTTTCAGCCGCTCATACGCACTGTCAGACACCACGTAGAAACATCCCATCGCTCTCTGCATATACCCGATGTAGGGATCTCTGATCGTCTGTGTCTCCAGATACTCCTTCCCGCCGATCGTCACCGGAACCGGTTTCTCATTGAAGATAAAAGTCATCAGCACCTGATATGACAGATAAAATGTCTCCTCATCTGCAGGCTCTGGCAGGTCAGACTTTGCGCCGCGCTCCTGCGCGACGCGTTTCACCTCGGAATACTTGAGCACCAGATGCACATCATCTACAGACAAAGCCTCAAGCGACGTCTGGCAGGCGATATCACCCGCCCCGCTGATCAGGGCAGCTGCCTTCTCTCCCAGACCGCACTGGTTGGTGAGCAGCTGGAATGTGTACTGGTTGTCAAAATTTATGATATTGTGGTATCGCTCCTTCGTCGCAAATCCGGTCGCAAGCGCCGTGACCGAGCATATCCCCACGATACAGACCATCGCATACGTGCGGTAATTTTTCCGCATGCGGAAGATCATCTGATTCACCCACAGACATCTCTGCCTGCTGTACAGAAACTGTTTATTGGCTGCAACTGTCTGGAAAGCGAGCGGGATCAGACCGCCGAACAGCAGATATACACCGATGATGACAAGCACCACCGCCTCCAGGAGATTGTTCATCATATTCAACATACCGCCCACATTTGCCAGATAATAACCAGATGACAGCACGACAACCCCCAGCACTGCCTTCGCGCACAGGACAGTCTTTGGCATACGCACATACTCGTTCTGCCTTGCTGCCGAGATCATGCTGAGCACACTGCTGTGCGTGATGTTCCAGTAGCCCTTCAAGGCAAAGAAAAGATACATCGCCAGAAACAACACACCTGTCACTTTTCCCGCCTCCCATGAGACTCCGAACCGGACATCGACCGCGATATCGGACACTGCACCCATGATCATCTGGAACAACCCGCCCAGCAGTGCGCCGAATCCGACTCCCGTCACAAGTGCAGTAATCCCCACAAGGCTGATCTCGATCACGTAGAGACTGCCGATCCTGCGGTTTGACATTCCCATAAAAATATAGATCCCGATCTCCCGCTTGCGCCTTGTCAGAAAGACATTGGTCGCATACCACAGAAAAAAGAACATGAAACAGCAAAGCACGACAGTCACTGTCTGAACCAGCATATCGATGTACTCCTTGTTATGCTCTCCCAGCACCGCAAACGATTCCGAGTAGATGATATTCTGAAAATTGAACAGAACCAGGATCGTGAATGCCAGGGAGAACACCAGCGACAGATAACTCCTGAAACTGTTTCTGAAATTGATAAAGGCAAGACGAAACATCCTCATGCGAAATCCCCTCCGATCGAAGTCTGCAGGTCGATGATCCTGCTGTAGAATTCTTTCCTGTCATTTCCCCTGCTGATGCGGCACTTCATCACGCCGTCACTCAGCAGATACACGTCCTTTGCATACGACGCACAGTGCGGATCGTGCGTCACCATCAGGATCGACGCCTGCCCGCTCTCGTTCACCCTGCGCAGACAGTGCAGCAGATCCTTCCCCGCCTTGGAGTCGAGCGCCCCTGTCGGCTCGTCGGCAAAGATGATCTCCGGCTCTGTGATCAGCGCCCTGCACACCGCCCCTCTCTGCTTCTGCCCGCCGGACAGCTGATAGGGATATTGGCGCAGCTGCGCCTCCAGGCCAAAAGCTGCTGCCAGTTCTTTTGTCTTTTCCAAAATCCGCTTTGCAGGCACACCGTCCAGCGCGAGCGGCAGTGCAATATTGTCCTGCAGCGTCATCGTGTCCAGCAGGTTGTAATCCTGAAAGACAAAGCCGATCTTGTCCTTTCTGAGCTTTGCGAGCTCCTTGTTCGAGATGTGCGTCACATCATGCCCGTCGAGCGTGACCATTCCCTGTGTGGGCTTGTCGATCGTGGACAAGATGTTTAAGAGCGTCGTCTTCCCCGAACCGGAAGGTCCCATGATCGCGATGAAATCATTCTTGTAAATGGTCAGGTCGATCCCCTTGAGCACGGTCGTCTGAAAGTTTTTTGCGCCGTAGCTCTTGACCAGGTTTTTGATCTCTACTACTTTGTTGTCGTTCATTTTTCCTTTTAAACCTCCTCTTGTGATCCTTGTCCAAAGCCGGCTTTTTCGTCAGCCATGCTCTGTATGCTCCTTATTGTAAAGTATTTTATCACAAAAATCCTTACATCCTCATTACAGTTTTCAACATACCTGTCAAATGCAGGCATGTTTGAATAAAATGATTTCGCATGTTTCATCAACATGTGCAGATAAAATGATTTCGTATGTTGTATCAACATATGAAGGTTGTAATTTATTCATTAAGCTTGCCTTTACCATAGGGCAATTCTGAATATTTCTTGTAAATAACAGTGTTTTGGAGTAAGATAATACTTAGGAACTGTCCACAATTGATCAGGAACGAGGATCCGTATGGGAATTTATTTCAACACAGGTACCAAGAAATTCAACAGAGCAATCAATTCTAAAATTTATATAGATAAAACAGGCTTTTTGGCATATACAAACTCTGTCATCGATACAGAAGACAGTTATATCTGCCTCAGCCGCCCCAGACGTTTCGGGAAATCCATCACGGCAGCGATGCTGGCTGCCTACTATGGCAAAGGCTTTGATTCCAGTGCCCTTTTTGATGGAAAGAAAATAGCGTTGTCAGCGGACTACAAAAAATATATGAACAAATATGATATCATTGAGGTTGACCTGAATGTATTCCGCCGCCGGATCGATCCGCAGACCAACATGCCGATCACAGCCGCGCAGACGATCTCGTTGTTTCAACAGGAGATCATTCAGGAAATAAGGGAAACCTATCCCAACTGCGTCGATCCCGAGGAGTCAGACCTTCCTAATGCAATGGCAAAGGTATACGCCCAAACGGGTTCCTCCTTCGTCGTGATCATCGATGAGTGGGACACGATCTTCCGCGAAGATCCAGACGACGAGGAAGCGCAGAAACTATATCTCAAACTCCTGCGCGGTCTGTTCAAGGACTCTACCTCAAAAGAATTTCTCGCGCTGGGATATCTGACCGGGATCCTGCCTGTCAAAAAATACGGCACGCAGTCGGCGCTCAACAACTTTGATGAATTTACGATGATCAATCCCGAACCGCTGGAGGAGTACGTCGGCTTTACGGAGGCGGAAGTC
>ERZ808054.1753-NODE-1753-length-10961-cov-4.729511_pt1 | contig 10961 bp, 8 predicted proteins | sample MGYA00380201_ERZ808054 | MGnify/ENA primary metagenome ERZ808054 (study PRJEB31490, sample SAMN06133419) | mouse gut metagenome | isolation source: Z5_2 | host: mice | place: China: Chengdu | collected 2015-05 ... | reverse complement strand
AGGAATTCAGACTTATCAGAGCTGGTGGCATCATACACCGGTAATACTGTCAGTAATAAAAAATGAGAACAAGGGTATCATGTTGATGCAGCTTACTCGTATCAGTGAGCAATATTTGCTGATGATAAAGGAAATTGTTGTTATTTTTCTTTTAGAAATTTTCTTATTGATCATCTTGATTATTGGGGTTAAGAGAATCGTTGATCATTTACTTCAGGATTTTGGTGTGTTTACAGAATGCATTCAGGAGGTGGAGGAAGGAAATCTGGATGTGAGGATTCCCAGGCTAGAGCAGGTGGAAATTAATGCAGTAGCGGCAGAGTATAATAAAATGTTGACCAGGGTGAAGCAGTTGACAGAAATCAGCATTCACAGAGAAGTAATGGTGAAAGAAGCACAGCTGAAGAGTCTGGAGAAGCAGATTGATTCCCATTTTTTGTATAATGTTCTGGATTCCATAAAGATGATGGCGGAGGTAAAAGGAATTTATAATGTTTCCGATGCGCTTCTGGCACTTGGCAGAATGTTTCGGTATAATTTGCAGATTGATTCTCATTCGGTAACGCTGCAGGAAGAGATTTCATATTTGGAAAGTTATTTGAAGTTATGCAATATCAGATATGATTATTATATTCACTTTAGCGAGAACATTGAAGAGACAGTAAGAAACCTTAAAGTGCCGAAAGTAATTTTGCAGCCGATTGCCGAAAATTCTATTGAGCATGGCTTGGACGAGTTGGCAGAGGACACTGCAATCTACTTGAAAGCGTATATAAAAGATGGATGTGCCTTTATTGAAATGACTGATATGGGAAAAGGAATGGATGAAGCTACACTGGAAAGGGTGCGTGCCGGCATTTTAAATGGTTCTAAGGAGAATCATTCGGAGGACAAAATAGGTTTGCACAATGTTCATGAGAGAATACAGCTCATGTATGGGGAACAGTATGGAGTAGAAATTTATTCGAAAGAAGGGTGTTACACAAAAGTTGTTTTAAGAATCAGTGTGGAGGGAATATGAGGAATATTTTGATTGTGGAAGACGAAAAAATGATTCGTTATGGCATCTATGTCATGATTGAAAACAGCGGAGTTCCATATCAGGAAATTGAGGAGTGTCGGAATGGGAGAGAGGCAGTTTCTTGTTTTGAGAAAAAAAGATATGATCTCGTATTGACGGATATCAAAATGCCATTTATGAATGGTTTGGAATTGTCAAAGTGGATCAGTGAAAAAATCGAGCCGGAAAATCAGCCTTTTATTATTGCAATTAGTGGTTACGCAGAGTTTGAGTATGTAAGAGAGATGATGAAGATGCGGGCAGTGGATTATGTTCTGAAGCCTGTTGACAGGGAAGAATTGAGCAAGGTGCTTTGGCATGTAGAAGAGCTCTTTAGAAAAAGAGGGGGAGAAAGTCCTGAGCAGGAAGCGAATGAAGGAAAAAATATGCTGACTAGTCAAAGCAGGCATAAGATGCAGCGTGCAGTTGACTATATCCGACAAAATTATAGAAGTCCTATTGACATGGCAGAGGTTTCCAATTATGTTTCCATGAATTATTCTATGTTTTCATCGTCTTTTAAAGAATATACAGGAGAAAATTTCAGCAGCTATTTGAAAAAGTTCCGAATTGATAAGAGCAAAAAGCTTTTGGGTAATCTGGATATGAATATCAACGAAATATCCAGAGAGGTGGGATTTGAGGATGCCAGACGTTTTACAAGAGTTTTTAAAGAAGAAACAGGAATTACACCAACAGCATGGAGAGAGAGACTTTTAGAGAAAAAATGACACAAAAAACAAAATCAGAGCAATTTTTCCCTGTGACCTTTTTCAATATAATGGCATTAAGGTAATGAAAAAGTCACTACAATGTACAGAGAAGGGAGAAAGTAACATGAAGTTGAAAAAATGGATTGCGATGCTTATGGCAGGATGCATGATAGTCGGCAGTCTTGCAGGGTGTGGAAATACTGCTGATCAGGGAAGTGCAGATACCTCAGAGCCTGCAGATTCAGTAGCAGAAGAAGATACTTCTGCACAGAACACGGAAGAACCGAAAACGGGAGAGAAGGTAAAGCTCACAGCTTTGATTTCCAAGCATGAACTGACAAAAGATGTGAATGAGATGGAATGGCTGAACATTCTGGAGGAGGAGAATGGTGTTGATGTGGAATGGCAGCAGATTTCCGCTGACTGGGATCAAAAGAAAAGTGTTATGTTTGCAGGCGGTGATATACCGGATATTCTGATGAGAGCGACAAGTACGACTGACTTTGCAACCTATAACGGTTTGTTTGAAGATCTGGCGCCTTACATAGACGCAGGAGATATGCCGAATGTATCTAAAATGTTTGAAGATCATCCGGAAGTCAGGACACTTTGTACCGGTGAAAATGGTGCAATATACGGTCTTCCCAATTACAGAAGCCTTTGGCCCAGAACCAATCGCGCTTTGTATATCAATCAGAGCTGGTTGGATAATCTGGGACTGGATGTGCCGACAACGATGGATGAGCTGGAAACAGTTTTAATTGCATTCAGGGATGGAGATCCTAACGGCAACGGAGATACAACAGATGAAATACCACTGGATTTCAATGGATTTCCTACGTTTTTGCTGGCAACCTTTGGGGTTCCTTTGATGAATGAGAGTGAAGGATTCTTTGTAGAAGATGGTACAGTAAAGAATTACCGTGTGGATGAGCGTTATAAAGAATTCATGATCTGGCTGCAGAAGCTGTATGGAGAGGGACTGATCAATGAAGAAGTAATCACACAGGATTACTCCAAGTTTCAGGCTTTGGCCCGCGGCGAAGGAGAGACGGCAAAAGTGGGAGTTACGCTAGGATGGGAAAGTGGAGACAGATTTGGAACAGTTGTGGCTGATCAGTATGTTTCGCTTCCTGCACTGAAGCCTCATGCAGATTCCGATGAAAGTGAGGTATATTGGGGATATTATTACGATAACAACGCTGTAAGCCCTGCAACTGTAGCCATGAGCGCCAACTGCAAAAATAAAGCGGAGGCGGTGAAATTCATTGATGCTTTTTACGCGGAAGAAATGGGGATTCAGGTTTTATTCGGTGGGATGAACGAAGTAGATAATTGTATCCAAGACAATGGTGACGGCACTTATACTGTATTGCCTCCGGCAGACCCCAGTCTTGATCCAGGAGTTTGGAAATGGACAAATTCTTTTGCCGATTACAGCCCCTTTTATATTCCGGACGATATGAAAGAAAGGCTTACCATGGGTGAAGATATGAAGCGGATTTTGAAAGAACGTGAGCCCCTTGATGCAACACTTGATATGATGGAAGAGAAATGTGAGACATATCCATCTAAGTTTATCGTTTACACAACAGATGAAAATGCTGACCGGGCAATGACGCAGGCTAATATTTCCAATATTGTGGATCAGACTTATGCAGCATGGCTGACAGACTCTTCAAGAGATATTGAAGCAGAGTGGGACGATTATGTAAAATCGGTATACGATATTGGCTTAACCCAGAACCTTGAAATCAGGCAGGCGGCATATGATAGATATTTGGAGTCAATAAAATAATAGTGTGAATATAGAGCCGGGAAATTGCATAGAAAAGCTTTCCCGGCTTTTGCTATAGGAAAGGTTATGGAGGAATACCATGAAGAAAAAGAAAACATTTTCCTTTAAAAAAGAATGGCAGCTTTGGGTGATGATCTTACCTGCCCTGGCTTATATCCTTATATTTTGTTATGGACCTATGTATGGGATCCAACTGGCATTTCGGAAATATGATTTTTCCAAAGGTTTGACAGGAGGAGACTGGGTAGGATTAAAATACTTTGTGCAATATTTTGAAAGTCCGTTATTTGCGATAACCATGAGAAACACATTTATCATCTCATTTTTTACGTTGTTATGCGGATTTCCGGTTCCGATTCTGCTGGCTATTGTGATAAATTCCTTACGGCAGAATAAGCTGAAACGGGTAGTGCAGACGGCGGTATATATGCCTTATTTTATTTCCACAGTAGTAATGGTTGCTATTTTGCAAATTTTATTATCTCCGACTACGGGAGTTATCAGCAGTTTGCTGAAAAATTTACACCTGATATCGAAGAATGTGAATTTGTTGGGAACACCTAGTGCCTTTGTGCCAGTCTATGTTTTATCTGGAGTCTGGCAGTCCGCAGGATGGAACAGCATTATTTTTATCGCCGCATTATCCGCAGTGGATGGTCAGCTGTATGATGCAGCCAAAGTAGATGGTGCAAGCCGTTGGCAGCAGGTCATCCATGTGGAGCTTCCGGCGCTTGTGCCGACGATAGTCATATTGCTGATCATGAATATGGGGCGTATTCTGAGCGTAGGGTTTGAAAAAGTATTTTTGATGCAGAATGATTTAAATCTTTCCGTGTCTGAAGTAATTTCAACTTATGTATTTAATATAGGTGTACAATCGGGGCAGTTTAGTTTTGGATCTGCAGTGGGGTTGTTTAATACGATTATTAATTTTGCATTCCTTATGCTGGCTAATATGATATCAAAGAAGACTGCGGATATCAGTCTGATGTAGGGGGAAGATTATGAGAAAAAATATGAAAATGAAATTAAGTCTTTCTGACAGGGTTTACGATATTTGTGTGATGGTTTTTGCTATAGCAGCGCTGTTGCTGGTGCTATATCCTATGTATTTTATTGTGATTGCTTCTTTCAGCAGTTCAACTTTGGTGAATCAGGGGCAGGTGATTTTGATCCCAAAGGGAATCAACTTTTATGGGTATCAGAAGATATTGGAAAGATCCGAAATCTGGAGGGGATACAGAAACACCATTTTTTATACGGTAGGCGGAACATTGTTAAATCTGGCTGTAACGTTACCGGCCGCTTACGTGCTGGCACAGAGCAAATTTCGTGCGCGTCGGTTCATTATGACACTTTTTGTGATCACAATGTATTTTGGCGGCGGGATGGTGCCTACTTATATGCTTGTTAAGTCTCTTCGCCTTATCAATTCGCCGTTTACGATGGTGATCATGGGGGCCGTGAGCGTTTATAATGTGATCATTACCAGAACCTTTTTTGAAAATTCAATACCGGTAGAATTGCAGGAGGCAGCAGAATTGGATGGCTGTTCCCATTTCAAGTATTTTACATCGATTGTGCTTCCGCTGTCAAAAGCGGTGATTTCTGTCATTACATTGTATTATGCAGTTGGTCACTGGAATGATTTCTTTACGGCATTGCTCTATCTGAATAAGGATGAGTACCAGCCATTGCAGACCATCTTGCGTAATATCCTGATTTCCAATCAGGCTATGGCCGGAACTACAGGAGCGGGAGAAGGCGCTTATGCACAGGAATACGCAGACCAGATCAAATTTGCTGTGATTATTGTGTCTACGGTTCCGGTGTTAAGTATCTACCCCTTTATTCAGAAATATTTTGAAAAGGGTGTTATGATAGGTGCAGTAAAAGGATAGAGATACAGGCAAAAACCTTCTGAAAGATAGAAAGAGGTGCAGAATGTATGAATGCTTATGAAGATACAGAAAACAGGAAATGGGAGAAAATATCGGTATTAATGGTGGGAACCGGTGGCTATGCCGGTCTTTATGTGAAGGAATTGCTGCATGGGTCTTGTGCCAGTCAGTATGAAATCGTGGGAGCGGTAGATCCTTATGCAGATCAAAGTGAATCTGGAAGAGAGCTTGTGCAGCATGGTGTGCCAGTTTATCATACAATGGAAGAATTTTATCAGAAGCAGGCAGCGCAGGTGGCTTTTATTGTGACTCCAATCTATTTACATGCATATCAGGCGCAATATTGTATGGAGCATGGCAGTGATGTGTTGTGTGAAAAACCGATTTGTGCTACGCTGAAAGATGCGGAAGAGATGATGGCAGTGAGAGATCGTACAGGTCGCCGATTAGCAATTGGATTTCAGTGGTCTTTTAACGAATCAATTTTGAAGCTAAAGCAGGATATTATGGATGGATTGTATGGCAAGATCCACCGGATTCGAACGATTGTATATTTTCCGCGAGGACTTGATTATTATCATCGGGGAACTGGCTGGGCAGGAAAGCGCCGTTTGGCATCTGGAGAATGGCTGTTAGATAGTGTGGCCTCCAATGCTGCGGCTCATTATTTACATAATATGTTGTTTTTGACCGGGAATGAAGTGGATCAGAGCGCTGAACCAATCCGAATGGAGGCGGAGATCTACAGGGCAAATCCTATTGAAATGTTCGATACTTGTGCGTTGCGTATCCATACTGTTAATGATGTAGAATTGTTATTCTATGCGACTCATGCGGTTCCTAAAAAACAGGAGCGTAATCCAGAGTTCATCATTGAGGGAGAGCAGGGAATGGTAACATTATGTTACGATAAAGGGAGGGAGGTTATGACTGGTCGGCTAACTGACGGCAGAAACATTTTTTATGGAGAACCCAGTGTAGACAATATGTACAAGCTTTCTTGTATGGCGGATGCTATCAGGGGAAATGAACATCTGCCATGTATACCTGAAACGACATTGCCTCATTTGAAGTGTATCTGTGCCTTGGCAGAAAGCTTTCATGAGACACCGCAATTTACAGATGACTTTATTCATTATGATGTAGATACTCGCCAATATACTTGTATGGGATTGGGAGAGACATTAAACATGTGTTGGGAGAGGGGGAGCCTGCCCTATGAAGAAGGTGTAAGTTGGGCACAGGAACCTCATGTAATAGCGTTGCAGGGGAGATGAAATTTCATTCAAGAAAGGAACTGGAAAGAGGAAGGTATGAAGGAGAAGAGTATGATGCATCAAAGGTTTGCCTATAAGAGTTTGGATGAAATCAAGGCGAAAGCGGATGAAATAAAGGTTCATATACCTTTTGCAGATGATACGTGGGCGTTGAAGCAGGAAGCGTCCTTTGGGAATGCTGTGTTGAAAAACCGTATGGGGATTGCCCCCATGGAAGGAGCAGATGCGCTGCCGGATGGTTCGCCTTCCGAGCTGACACTGCGCAGGTATGTAAGGGAAGCTAAAGGGCAAAGTGCAATGATCTGGTTTGAAGCCATTTCTATCGTGCCGGAGGGGCGTTCCAGTGCGCATCAGCTGATGCTGACCAGAGAGAATCTTGAAGCTTATAAAAAATTTATTACAGCCGTTAAAGAAGCTGGGATCTGGGCAAATGGTTTTGCACCTTACCTGGTCATGCAGGCAAATCACAGCGGGCGCTATTCCAACCCACAGGGCAGACCGGCACCGATGATCGCTTACCGCCACCCGGAATACGAAAAGCTGCGGGCGGCGGATGACAACTGTATTGTCACAGACGATTACTTAAAGGCATTGGAAGAAAAATTTGGGGAAGCAGCACTCCTGGCAAAACAGGCAGGTTTTGATGCTATAGATGTGAAAGCCTGCCACGGCTACCTGCTTGCGGAGATGTTATCTGCTTATCAGAGGCCGGGGCTATATGGGGGGAGCTTTGAAAACCGCACCCGACTTTTAAAAAATGGGATATCTTCAGCGAAGGTTCATGAAGATAGCCAGTTCTTAGTGACATCCAGGATAGGCATTTATGATGGATATGCATATCCGTATGGGTTTGGCGTCAGAGAAGGGAACGGTGCAGTGCCGGATATGGAAGAACCCGCCCATCTGGTACGTTTGCTCCATGGGGAATATGGTATCCCTATGGTAAACCTGACCATGGGGAATCCCTATGTCACTACCCATGTTACCCGGCCTTTTGATGGCGGAAAATATATCCCGGAAGAACATCCTCTGTATGGTGTTGCAAGGATGATCAAGGGCATAGGGGAAGTGAAGAAGGCAGTACCGGGCATATTCGTTTCGGCTTCCGGACCGTCCTATCTTCGGCAGTATTCTGATCTGTATGCGGCAGGGGCTATAGAGGAGGGGCTGTGCGACAATATGTTGTTTGGGCGGATGGCTTTTGCAAACCCGGAGTTCCCGAAACAGATTATGGAAATGGGCAGGATGGATCAAAAAATGACCTGTGTTGCCTGCGGAAAATGCGGGGATCTCATACGCGCAGGAAAACCTACAGGATGCATTGTGCGGGATACAGATATTTATTTAAAATACTACAGGGAATACCAGGAGGAGATCAGGCAATGATGATGAAAACAGCCATTGTGACAGGCGCAAGCCGCGGGATTGGATATGCAATTGCGAAACAGTTGGGGCTGGATGGATATCAGGTGGTGCTGATGGCCACTGGAGAACAGCAAAAATATGCAGAAGCATTAGAAAAACTGACAGCTATGGGAATCAGCTGGCATTATGTTCGAGGGAACATTGAGATGACCAGAGATCGTGAATATCTTGTAGAGGAGACACTGCGGTGTTTTGGAAGGGTGGATGTGCTAGTAAATAATGCCGGGGTGGCGCCGCAGGAGCGGAGAGATATTCTGGAAATGAGAGAGGAAAGCTTTGACCGTGTTATAGGGATCAATACAAAAGGCACTTTATTTTTGACACAGTTAGTTGCAAAACAGATGTTGAAACAGGAATGGATTTGGAAAAAAAGAGGAACTATTGTGAACATAGGCTCTTGTTCTGCCGAAGTTTCATCCACTACCAGAGGGGAATACTGCATCTCTAAGGCAGGGGTTGCCATGGTTACACAGCTCTTTGCGGACAGGCTTGCACCGGAAGGAATCCTGGTTCATGAGATTCGCCCTGGCGTGATTGCGACCGATATGACTTATGCTGTTAAGGAAAAATATGATGCCATGATAGAAAGCGGGGTTTTTCCCATGAAGCGGTGGGGGACACCTGAGGATGTTGCCAATGCGGTGAGTGTGTTTTGCTCTGACCAGGTTTTATATACTACTGGAAGTTATCTGGATATTGATGGGGGATTCCATATCCGCCGTTTATAGGGAGTAAATTGTAGGGTGTTGGTACGGATAATAAGGAGAATATCATGATATCACTGAGGGAAACGGAAATACATACTGTTGTTGTGGGAACAGGGGCGGCTGGTTATCATGCTGCTGTGCGGCTGCACCAATTGGGGGAGCGTGATCTGGTAATCCTGTCAGAAAACGTAGAATCAGGAACTTCCAGAAATACCGGATCGGATAAGCAGACCTATTATAAGTTATCCCTTGCCGGAAGAGATGCTGATTCTGTTGGTGCCATGGCGGAGGATTTATTTCAAGGACAATGCGTGGATGGGGATTTGGCGTTGTGTGAAGCAGCCCTGTCCACGAAATGTTTTTACCATTTGGTTGAGCTGGGTGTGCCATTTCCGGATAATGAATATGGAGAACATATTGGATATAAAACGGATCATGACAGAGGAAGGAGAGCTTCCAGCGCGGGACCATATACATCAAAAATCATGGTGGAATGTCTGGAGCGTGAAGCGATATCCCGCCAGATCCCGATTTTGGACCATATGCAGATGGTCAAGCTCCTTGTAAAGGATGGGAAAGTGTATGGGGTGCTCTGTCTGGATAGGGGAAAAACAACATGCTGTGAATTTGTCATCATCTGGTGTGAAAATGCCATTCTTGCTACTGGAGGACCAGCAGTCATGTATCATGACAGCGTATACCCAGCTTCCCAGCTTGGGGGCAGCGGGATTGCTTTTGAAGCTGGGATAAAGGGGAAGAACCTTACAGAATGGCAATTTGGAATTGCTTCCCTGAAGCCGAGGTGGAATGTGAGTGGAACTTATATGCAGGCTTTGCCCTGCATGGTCTCTACTGACCAGCAGGGGAATGATGAAAAGCAGTTTTTGCTGGATTATTTTGAAGATCCTGCCCAGATGCAGTCACTGATATTTCTTAAGGGATATCAATGGCCTTTCGACTCAGATAAAGTGTACGGTGGTTCATCAGTAATTGATCTTTTGGTTTACCAGGAAACTGTTCTTAGGAATCGGCGTGTCTTTTTGGATTTTATGCATAATCCGGGAGACGGAATGATTGCTTTTGAAAATCTAGCCCCGGAAGCTTATGAATACCTCTCCGTTGCCGGTGCATGCTTTGGTACACCCATTGAACGGTTGAACCATATGAATGAACCGGCAGTGCTTTTTTATCAGGAACATGGAGTTGACCTGCGGAGGGAGATGTTGGAAGTTGCTATTTGCGTGCAGCATAACAATGGAGGGCTTTCTACAGATTTCCACTGGCAGACAAATATAGAAGGAATCTATGCGGTGGGGGAGGTATGTGGAAGCCATGGGGTGACTCGGCCGGGAGGAGGTGCGCTGAATGCCGGGCAGGTGGGGGCACTTCGGGCTGCAGAGCATATTGTTTATGGAAAAAAGGATAACCCTAAAAAGAACCCACAGCAGAAAAAGGACCGGGAATTTTGCCGAAAGGCTGCATGGAAGCATATGGAGCGGGTTTCTCTGCTATATGATGAGGCGAATATAGGAGAAATGTGGAGAAAGGCGACTATTCGGATGGACAGGGCTGGCGGGATGATCCGTAGCGAGGAAAGCCTTAGGCAAGCGCTTGGAGAGGTAAAAGAGGAATTGAGGGATTTCGAGGCAGCTGTCCATATTTCGGATTTCCAGCAGACAGGGATGTTCTTCCATTTGTATGATATGCTGGTGTCACAACAGGTATATTTGTCTGCCATGCTCGACTACCTCCAACATGGCGGCGGAAGCAGGGGATCTGCCCTGTATACCTGCCCGGATGGGGAAAAGCCGGGAGAGAAAATGCCTGATTTATATTGCTGCAGACTTGATAAGGGGAAATTTGGTGGGATGATTCAAGAGGTCAGCCTGTGCGGCCGGGAATGTCAGGTGAGCTGGAGACCGGTACGGCCATTGCCAGAGCCTGATCTTTTTTTTGAAACTCAGTGGAAAGCATTTCGAGAGAGAAAAAGGAAATGAAAGCATAGAGTGGTCTCGGAAACTCAATAGCGAACAGGTAGGAAAGGCGGGGTCGAGAAATGAGAGGGATACGGGATGAATGA
>ERZ808054.1752-NODE-1752-length-10961-cov-11.373760_pt1 | contig 10961 bp, 10 predicted proteins | sample MGYA00380201_ERZ808054 | MGnify/ENA primary metagenome ERZ808054 (study PRJEB31490, sample SAMN06133419) | mouse gut metagenome | isolation source: Z5_2 | host: mice | place: China: Chengdu | collected 2015-05 ... | reverse complement strand
GGGATGCTCTGTATCTTGAAAAACTGGGCGTAATTCTTAGCTGATTATTTGAGTATACATTATACGACTTTTAGGATACATAACGGAGGAATTGCTTAAAACAAGAGAAAACAGTACTGTTATGCCAATGGATATTCTTCTTAATATTACGGGAGGTTCTATTGGTAGATGTGCTTTAATTCCAGATGATTTTACAAAGGGGAGTATCAATCAGCATATTCTGATAATTAGAATGATTGATCCAAGATTAAGATTTTATATTCATACTTGTATTTGCAGTCCATTTATTCAAAAATATATTAAAGGGAATACTGTAGGGGATAAAGATGGTTTTAGTGCTGGCAGATGTAAAAATATGTTGATACCCTTGCCACCGTTAGAAGAGCAACGAAGAATTGTATCTAAGATAACAGAGGTATTAACTTATTTATAACAATAGGATTTTATTTAGTTAAAAAGAATCTGAAACAGTAAAGATGAAAACTGCACAATAGGAGGTTGTAAAATGGAACAAAATTTAAGGAGTTGTTAAAGCAATCGAGTGTATTTAGTAACCATGAAATGAAAGTATTGCTTTTATATAAGAGTTCTATTTGTTATGAAAAGTTTCTATTTGAGTTCAAATGAGTATAAGTTCTAAAAACACTTGAAAGGGGATTAAGGTGGATAAAACAGATGCAAAAACAGAGATGGAAGAACGGACAAGGATGTTGAATTTCCAAGCGCAAGGTTCAATCCACCGCCTTTCAGGCGGTCAAGCTTTAGCGGCATTTCCCTCCAGTAGAAATTGTGATAAAATACAGCATTAGGTGCTGTAGAAATGGCAGATTATAGGAGCAGTAGCCATACAGTATATGATATTAAGTATCATTTTGTGTGGATTACGAAGAAAAGATGTAGCCTTTAGGCTGCGGGAATTGTTGTAGCAAGGATGTGATGCACGGAACATGAAAATACTAAAAGGCAGCATAGGAGTGGATCATGTACATATGTTGCTTTCCTGTCCAACAAATTTGGTACCAAGTCAAATTATGCAATATTTAAAAGGAAGGTCGTCAAAGTTGTTGCAGGATGACTTTCCGGAGTTGAGAAAAAGATATTGGGGGCAGCATATGTGGGGAAGAGGATATTTTTGTGGGACAGTAGGAGAAGTAGAGGAAGAGACAATAAGAAATTATATCGAATACCAGGGAAAAGAAGAAGTAGATAATTTCACAATTGAGGAACGATAGCTATTTAAGTAGAACTTTTAGGCGACTTTAGTCGCATACCAAACAGGCTTTAGCCTGCAAGCGACTTTCAGTCGCAAAAAGTGGCCTTTAGGCCACTGCAACCCACCGTCTTCAGACGGTGGTAGTTGAGTCAACTTGATGAAAAAGATTACATAAGACAGGATTTCCATCGGTAAAATCCATGTATATTACTAAGGAAGGCGAAGCAATTGCAAAAGAACTTATGGAGAAGTATAACGTGGCGGATTGGTAAAAAATCAATAAATCTTGTGGAATATGGAAAATTATAAGTGAATTTGAATTGGGTAAATGTAGTTTTCCCAATTTAATTGCTACTGTAAAGGATACAAAAAAATCAATAAAATTTATTATGTAGTGAAAAGAAAGTGTATTGGGAGATTTATAAATGATAAGATGGTTACATATTTCAGATCTGCATATAAAAAATAAGGCAGATTGGAATAATTATAGGAAAGAATTATTTAAAAAATGTTCAGAAATAGGTAAAATTGATTTAGTCATAGTTACGGGTGATTTTCATGATTTTTTGGATGGTGAAAGCTTTGAAATGGCTAAAAATTTCCTGCAGGAGTTAGTTGAAAAGTTAAAAATAGATATTTCTAATGACTTGTTTTTGATTCCGGGGAATCATGATGGGATAACAGAATTTGCAGAAAAAGAAATATATATTTCTGCAATACAAAATAAGCCTCTTAGTTTAAATAAAGCTATTGATAAACTACTGAGCATGTTTCAGGCATATGAGGTGTTTGTTAAGGAATTGATACCTGCTTATCCAGCAGAACATCCAGCAGCAGTTCATAGTAGAGTGTGGAGAAACAAAATTAATTTTATTCATTGCAATACAGCAATTGCAGCAGATGGGTGTACAAAAACGAATCAAGTCATGGATGTAGATACATTGGCATTGTTGGAATTTTCAGAAGACTGTCCTAATATTATATTAGCGCATAACAATTTTGACGATTTAAATAATGAAATACAAAAAAGTATCAAGGATGTAATCCGCACTAATCCAATTCGTGCATATTTGTGCGGAGACAGGCATATGGAAAGTGCGAAACAGATTACGTATGAAGACAAGCAAAATCGACAAATTCCATGTATAGGGTGTTACAAGTCTGCACCAGATCCAATGGATGAGTATTCTAATTTTGGCATTATTATAGGTGAATGGCAAGGAGATAATATGGATTTAAGGGGATGGTCTTGGAAACGGGGAGAAGGATTCAAGGTTGATAGTAATATTACAGAGCAAAAGATATATATGGGTGATATAGAGAAAACGGGAGTTATAAAAACGGTATCAATAAATGATAATGTTGATATAAAGTTGACGGATGATTATAATAGTAAGATAGATGATTGTTATGAACATCAAAAAGAATTTATCATAAAATATCATCAATTATCACAATACCAAAAGAGCCAATTTAATCGTAAATATGGTGATGAATATGGTAAACTCGAAAAAGAAGTATCAGAGAAAGAGCTGTATGATTATGTGACTGTGGCTAACAATAATTTGATTTTGCAAGACATGTTAGATTACATTAAAACACTTTAAAATGGAGGAGTAACAGAATGGAAAAAATATTAAGACAATGTTATAAGGAAAGAAAAATTATAGCCAATACTATAGTATTTCAAAATAGAATTGCTTCAGTAGAGCGGATTATTAAAAACGGCACATTTGATGAAACAGAATGGAAACGTTTGACTAACTGGATGCTGGGGAAAGAAAATAAAGATGTGGATGATATATTGATCAAATTGGAAGAAGATTTTTGTCAGGAAGATGCAGAATTCACGATAGAAAAGAATGAAAAAGAGTTGAAAATTCTTGTTGGTGTTTTAATTTATAAATATAGTAAAAAGGAAGAGAATTATTTATTACCAATGATGGTAATTTGTGAATATCATTCAGGAAACAAAGTGATAAGTGAACATTTATATCAATTGTTTATGCGATATATAGATGAAATGCGTTTATCAATGCGACATTCAGAATTTGTTGAAGAAATTAATTATAGTATTGGGATAAATCAATTAAAAAAGAATATTAATGAGAAAAAGAAAAAACTTGAAGAAGAGGGGACAAGTTTTTCTTATAGTGAAACGGAAATAGACTCTATGGTCAATTTATTTGAAAAGTGTGAAAATAATTTTAATCATATAATGCAAAGAGAAGAATATTTGTTTGGTGAGTTGAATGCACAAAAGGAAGAAACCGAGATTGCATGGTGGTTATTGAATGAGTGGAGCCAAAGCTATAATTGTCCTTTTTCGGCGTTAAAAATAGAGGAGGTAATTTTGGCAGTACCTGTGGAGTTATATAAATTAAGTCAATATACATTAGGACCATATGCGGTCAAAGCAGTAATATATAGGGGGGTATCACATTGTAAAAAACGTACAAACAGTATTTCATTAGATAGTTTTGCTAGTGTAGTAAGAGATAAAGTTACAGAATTAAAACTAATAGATATAGAAAATATGGAGCTAGAGCAGGTGCAGCCGATTCTTATGGCACTAAAATGCATGTACGAGTGCAAAGAAGCATCGGACGAACAGGCTTGGCAAGCAGTATTTGAAGGACGTGGCAAAAGAAAGGCGACAGATTTAAAAATGAGCGTTGAAGAATTTGCATATCAACTCTATTTAGAGTTGGAACTTGCATACATACAAGCAGAGGTGAATGATTAATGGAAGAAAATGGTCTGCAAAACAAATCAATATTAGAAAATAATATTCAGTTACAAGATTCTGAAACAGAAAATGAAGCTGATTTTAATAATGGAAGTTCTGAAAAGGCTGATACGCAGGAAGAAACGGATTATGTTTTTACATATAGTGGACAAGCAATGAATATGCAGGAACTGTTTCAGTTCTCTGCACATGAGGAATTGGAACTTGTATTAGTAGCAGGACCTTTTCACAGTGGGAAGACAACTCTTGAAACGATGTTATATTATGTTTTTTTAGAAGGAAGAAATAAGAAACTGAATTTTGGTGGCTCCTATACGATTCGGGGTTTCAAAAAAAGAACTGAAAAAATTTTGTATAGTTCTGGTGAACCTGAGCCAGTGATAGGGAGAACCCTTTTTAAGGATACAGATTGTTTTTTGCATTTAAGAGTATGTGATGAAACTGGTCAAAGTCAAAATCTTATTTTTGCAGATTTGCCAGGAGAAATTTTTGAAAAAACTGGATATATTGAAGATTATCGAGAAATATTCGAGGATGTAGAAAATGTAATTGTAATTATTGATGGGAAGAAAGCTTGTGATGTAAAGGAACGAAAAAATGTATATATGGAAACAATTATAATGATAAAAATGTTCTTAAATAATGGGATAATTACACGCAATACTAAATTACAGATAGTATGTACAAAATTGGATGAAATTCAAGAATCAAAGGATTACATAGAAGTGGAGCAGTTCTTGGAAACAAAGCGGATAGAATTATTTAAATTATTTGAGCATGAAGTTTTTTCTATACATTATTATATGACTTCGGCTTTGCAGATTGAAGAAGAATGTGAAAGTGAAAAATTAGAAAAAATTATGTGTAAATGTATGGAGTCTGTTCCAAAGTTAGAAAAAAAGATTGCATGGGAAAATACATTAGAAAAAGTTCGGCAATTTGAATACTTTGGCATAAGGGGATGAAAGATATGAATAAGAAAAAAGTTTTTATGATAGGGATGCCGTCTAGTGGAAAAACAACTTATTTAGCCTCTTTGTGTCGGCTATTATTATATGGGGAACAGAAAACGGAATGGAGGTTAGACATAAAAGATGTTCCGGAAGGATTTGATGAAATAAGGAAGTTTATTAAGAATTTAAATTCGTATAAAATAGTAGGACGAACGCAGGAAATATACGATATTGGATTAAATTTATATAACCAGAATCAAGAATGGATGCAGTTTGTTGTGCCAGATTCTTCTGGGGAAATATTTCGTGACTTAGTATATGACAGAAGAATAGCGTCAAATATTATGGATCAGATAGTAGAATCAGATATGTTATTATTTTTTATCAATGTTAATACGATGATTTTGGAAGACAGAATAAAGCTTGGAGAAAAAAGTGCGATAAAACAATTGAATGAAGAACAAGGAGACAAGGTTATACAAAGTGCAGAAGATAAAGTGGAGGAATATGCTGGGGATAAGGAAAATGAACAGATAGAGAGTAAGGAACAAGTTAAGAATAAAGAAGAAGAACAAAAAAAATATAATAATCAGTCGGCGTTGGTGGAGTTGCTTCAAGACATTATTTATTTAGTGCCGCATTCTTTGAATATTCGCTTTGTAATTTCAGCTTGGGATTTGGTTGAGAAAGAGTTTAAGCAAGACAAAGTGACACCAGAAGAGTACATAAAACGGAAACTTCCATTATTGTATCAGTATTTGGTATTTAATTCTAAATTAGTTGATTATGATATATGGGGGGTAAGCGCTCAAGGCGGTGATTTTGATGATGAGGATGATTTAAAAAAATTACAGAGTAACAATGGTGAAGATTATGTATGTGTGGTTGATAGTAAAGCAGATATATCAAAGGATTTAACTAAGCTGTTGTAAAAATAGGTGGTATAGAGATGAAAATTTATGCGCATCAAGTGCTTCATGGATATGAAAATGGGCATCAGCTATTGGAAGCATCTTGCAAATTGAATATAGATGATAGAAAAAGGATGGATGAATTAAGTGATTTAAATGGAACTACAGATGAAAATAGGTATGTGGATTATTATACAGGATATCCGATTGCAAATGGAACGAAATATGTTATTGCTAAGACATGGTATGCACATGAGAAAAAAAGACCTGGGTGTGCGTGGACACACTCTATAATCTTTAATATAGAAGATTTTGCCAAACTGACAGATTTGGGTACTTTTATTGATAAATTCCAGCGACCAAAGGAAGATTATGAAATACATTACACAAAACCAATTGTAATGGAAATAGAAGAACGAAAAAAAGTTTTGGATATAGAACATAATCGGCTAGAGTATTTACTTTATACAATTTTTGTGTCTTCAGAGCCAAAGTTTGTGGTAGTGCAAGCGGAGAATTATATCAATGAATTATTTCAGGTTTTGAATATAATGCCGTATGAAATACTGAAGACGTTTACATTTTCGACAATGTCCTATTCAAATCGTAGATATGGTAATAAACCATTTCAATATCAAATGATAAGCGAAAAGGACAGTTATTTGTTTCTTGGCAGATATAAGGATATTTGTGTATGTGAAGATATCAGTAAAATCAAGAAATATCCCTATTGGGTAGAGGGGTATGCAAACCTGATTTTGTGTAACTCATTAGAGGATTTAAATAGATTTATTTTACAGTATGAGGAGCATGCTTGTTCGCTTGAATATTACAATAGTTTTGTGAGACTTTTTTTTGCAATAATGAATGATAAAATGACTTTAAGTGATTTTTTTGATGCGATTGAACTTGTAGCGCCCGATATAAAGAAGGAGCTTTGGCAAAAGTCTGTGGATTTGATATTGGACGATGCTTTTTTTGAAAATTATTTTGAAAGACAGGTGTATGAGATTTTAGAAATGTTTGATATAGAGAAATTTATTTTGAATGCAAATCGCAAGAAAAAAATGGAGGACAAGATAATTCGTCATTCTCCGGAAAAGTTATATTCAATATTAAAGAAATATATTGTTGGAAATGTGACGGATAATGAAAGGCAAGAAATTGAAAAAATTATAATGAAATTAAAAGCTGAAAATTTAAAATCTGTAAGCCAAATGGATGAAAATATTTGTGTAGTCTTAATTAGAATGAACAATAAATTGCTATTGGCAAAAGAAATCTGGGGGCAGTCAAGAGACTTTCAGAGAACACTTATATATTGCTGTAATAGTTGCTTACCGGATGAAAAAATAACTAATTTATTGAAAATAATATTATATTATGGAACACAAAATATTGCAATGGATTTATATAATGTTTTTGGTACAAAAGTAGTAAAGCTATTCTATGATGTTATGGAGCAGGATATAGAACTTGACAATAATCAATTACATGATTGGACAAGTGTATTACTTAAAGATCAAAAACTTTTAGTGAGGGAATTAGAAAAAGTTTCGTCAAGAGAACAAAGAAAGTATTTATTTTTGCAACTCGACTTGGGCTCAAAAGATCTATTGGATGGAACAGATAAACATATTTGGGAGAAAATTTATAGTGATATTTTCAAGGGCGAAAATAGTAATGATATAAAAGAACAGTTAGCGATTAAGTTCTTTAAAATTATTTTTGGATCAACCAACCAATTTTCTAACGAATTTGTACAAAATGTCGTAGGAGTGGTTTATCAACAGTTGGAGAAAAATCAATTGTCCTTTGATTGCTGGATGCAGATTGAATACTTGTTACCGAGAGTTGAAGTACGTTATTCGTGGGATAAGTGTTTAAGAGTAAGAAAAGCGTTAGAACAGAAAGGATATAAATTATATTAATTGTTATGATTTAAATTTTGTTTTAGAAGGTTAATTGAATATTTACTGGGGAGAGGGAGACAGCCTTTAGAAACTGTGGAGAAAATCAAGTGTCAATTTAATCAATTAAAATATTAAATGTAAGTATATAGTTCGCAGTTGGTTTAACAAAGTGGCAAAAGAGCGCCATCCGAAAATACCCTGAAAATCACTTGAAAATACAGCGATTTCCCTCACAGAAAACCGTGAGGGGGACATACAGTTAGTTCCGGTGGGGTTGCTGTGATTAAAGGGTTATAGTAAATTTAAGGCTTAGGATGGAATTGCAGATATATTTAACCGCTTGAAATATATGGATCGCCGAAATCTGAGAAAATTGATAGAAAGTGAGGAAGCATATGATACAACCAGACAAAGTAAAAGCAGAAGCCAAGAAAAAAGAGAAAGACAATTTTAAGTTCCGCACTTTCCTAAAATGCCATGCAGACGAGGACGAGTTAGACAGTCAATTTTTACAGCTACATAAAGAACTCTTTGCAGACTATGATTGCAGCCAATGCAGAAACTGCTGCAAGATGTATAAAGGGAGCATTCCGGCAGAAGATATTGACAGGGATGCACAATATTTAGGAATAACGTCCGAACAGTTTATTGATACTTACTTGGAAAAAGAAGAATACGATATGAATTATCAGACCAAACATAAACCATGCGATTTTTTACAGGAAGATGGCAATTGTAAATTGGGCGATTGTAAACCTGACAGTTGCAAAAAATATCCGTATACCGATCAGCCGGAAAGACTATCAAGTTTGCTTAGTGTATTAGATGTGATAGAGATTTGTCCGGTAGCTTTTGAGATTTTTGAGAGACTAAAGAAAGAGTATCGATTTAAGGCGTGTAGATAAGTTATTAGGAAAATGACAGGGGGTATATATTTGACAATAACCGAGTTTGAACAAGTTCTTTCCAACGGTGAGAATTTAACCGTTGAATTTAAAACATGGATACATGCTAAGGATATGCGGGAGCGTATTTCTTTAGCAGTAGATGAGCTTGTTGCATTTGCCAATGCCAAAGGCGGCACTGTTTTTATGGGCGTCGAAGATGATGGAACAGTGACGGGGTGTAATAGATATGATACGCAGAAAATTATGGAATCTATTTATGACAGGACTCGTCCAGCGTTGTTTACGGAAATAGAAGTGATTCGTTATGAGGGAAAAGATGTATTGGCAATAACAGCGGAGAGGGATGGAACGACTTATGCCACCTCGGATGGAAGATGCTTAAAGAGATTAGGGAAGAATTCAAAACCATATTATCCGGACGAAATGAGCAATAAGTATGCTTCTATCCAAAGTCCTGATTTTTCAGGACAGATTTTGACGGATAGTACAGTGGAAGATATCAATGTACTGGAAATATACAACTTAAAAGAAAAACTGAAAATGCGTGATCCGAAATCTTCTTTACCTGAATTGGAAGATACATCTTTTTTGAGAGATTTAGGACTGATAAAAGAAGATGAAGGCACTGACAGGCTTACGGTTGCAGGATTGCTTTTTGTGGGAAAAGAAACAGCCATTAATAGGCTGCTGCCTCAGGCGGAAGTAATATATCTTCATTATTCGGCGAACAATATGGAGGAGTACGATTCCCGATTGGATTTAAAACAGCCAATCATATCTGTGATTGACCGTTTAACGGAGAAGATACAAAATACGAATAAAATCGTAAATGTACAGGTAGGGTTGTTTCGATTGGAAGTTGAGGATTTTTCAGAAAAAGTTTTTCAAGAGGCGCTTTTCAATGCATTATCACACAGAGATTATCTGAATATGGGAGCAGTGTATGTAAAGCATTATCCGGATAGAATCGTGATTGAAAATCCGGGTGCATTTCCGGAAGGCGTGAATGAGAAAAATATAATTACGCATCCCTCCACGCCGAGAAATAAACTGATTGCAGAGACATTACAAAGACTAAAATATGTGCAGAGAACGGGGCAAGGCGTGGATATCATCTTTCGTGAGATGATTTCTTCAGGTAAACCATATCCGCAGTATTACACATACAGTGAAGCAGTGACACTGACGATATTCAGTGCGATTGATGATGTGAATTTTGTTAAGTTTATTGCCAGCGAGCAGGACAAGCTGCAAAAGATTCTGCCTTTACCGGAACTGATGATATTGAGATACTTGACAGATAATAAAAGAATCATATTGTCGGAGGTTCAGGGATTGACGCAGCTGCCAGCAGCAGAAGCGCGAAAAAGCTGTAATGATTTAGTAAAGTATGGATTGATTGAGTTATCGGGTAAGGAGTATATGTTGACACCAAAGGTATACGAAGCGATTAAATCTGATGTTGAATATACACAGGACAAGACGATACAATTTATTAAAGCTAAAAGTAGGATATTAGAATATTTAGAACAGGAGAATTCTATTACTAATGAAAAAATACGTGAACTATGCGGATATACAAAACAGCAGGCACGAGCTGCTATTGATAAAATGCGCGCTGAAAACATATTGAAGCTGGAGGGAAAAGGTAAATTGAGCAAATATATTAAAGTTGATGATTGAGTTTTATTCGAGTGAAAATAATTAAATACTCAAAGTGTACTCGAATGAAACTCGAAAAAAGTGTATGTGTTGAGTGATTATTTGAGTGTTTTGCGAGTGGGACTCAATTAGGAACTCGAAAATATTAACAATTTAAGTGCGTACATAAAAATTTTCTGAAAAAGATTGCAGTAGTACGTAGTTGCACTAAGCACGTGTAAAGCGATCTTCGGTTTTGCGAATGCGAAATATATCTATGATAACACCATGATAACAAAAAATCCAAAAACGTCAGATACAAGGTGTATATCAAAGAAAAAAGCATCAAAAATGCCTTAAAAATCACTTGAAATTACCTTGATTTCTCAAACAGAAAACCGTGAGGGTGGACGTACAGTTGGGTCTGGACGTGTGGCTACTATCATCGAGTAATCAGTAAAAAGCTAGATTTTATGGGGCTTTCCGAGAAATCGGGAAGCCCTTTTTGAAACTTTGGAATCTATGATATAATGGGAGTGGCTCTATTTTGGCTCTAAGAAAGTAAGCGCCAAATATTCCTGCGGATTTTCTAATCTGTAAGCGTCAAAACGCTCGCCTTAACTAAGATTTGACTTTATGCCATAATCTAAAAGACACGAAAAAACTAGTAGTT
>ERZ808054.1750-NODE-1750-length-10978-cov-2.899275_pt1 | contig 10978 bp, 9 predicted proteins | sample MGYA00380201_ERZ808054 | MGnify/ENA primary metagenome ERZ808054 (study PRJEB31490, sample SAMN06133419) | mouse gut metagenome | isolation source: Z5_2 | host: mice | place: China: Chengdu | collected 2015-05 ... | reverse complement strand
TGTTCACTAAAACATCCAGAGAGCCAAATTGCTTACGGATTAATTCAAATAATTCTTCACAGGCGGCCATATCCCCCATATCTCCCATGTAGGCAAGACAGGAAACCTGATAAGATTCGATCTCCTTTTTGGCCTGCATGAGACGATCTTTGCTTCGAACACAGCTAATGGCTACATTGTATCCTTTTTTCGCAAATTTCACTGCAATGGCCTTTCCGATTCCGCGGGAAGCACCGGTTACCAATACTGTTTTTTGTGCCATAAAGTTGTCACCTCCTAAAAGGATTATACCATATTTGATGGAACTTGTAACAGAATCGTAAGAAAATGTTTTGGATTATCCCAGGGACTTGTGGTATAATATGAACACTTAGAGAACGAGTAAACAAAAAGTCAGGAGGACAAAACAGATCTATGGCGCAGATATATGATTTAGTGATTGTAGGATCCGGACCAGCAGGCCTGGCAGCGGCGATCTATGCGGAAAGAGCCAGAATCAATACCCTTGTAATAGAAAAAGGCATGGTCAGCGGAGGACAGGTGCTGACTACCTATGAAGTTGATAATTATCCGGGACTGCCCGGAGTAGGAGGGTACGATTTGGGAACCAAATTCCGGGAGCACGCAGACAACCTGGGAGCTCAGTTCGCGGAGGATGAGGTGATCCGCATTGAGGACGGAGGCAATGTGAAAAGGGTGATCTGCGACCATGAGACCTATGAGGCCAGAACCGTGATTATCTCCACCGGAGCCAGCCACAGAAAGCTGGGGGTAGCCGGGGAGGAGGAATTGGCAGGCATGGGCGTTTCTTACTGCGCTACCTGTGACGGAGCATTTTTCCGCAGGAAGGTGGCTGCGGTTATCGGCGGCGGCGACGTGGCCCTGGAGGACGCAATTTTTCTGTCCCGTATGTGTGAAAAGGTGTATTTGATCCATAGAAGAGATGAGTTCAGGGGAGCCAAGAGCCTGCAGGAGCAGGTTTTTGCCAAGGAAAATATTGAAGTAGTCTGGGATACGGTTGTAGATAAAATTGCCGGAGCGGATCGGGTAGAAAGCCTGACTGTAAAAAATGTGAAAAGCGGTGAAACCAGAGAGATTCCGGTAAATGGAGTGTTTATTGCGGTGGGGATTACTCCTGCCAGCCGGGCATTTGAGGGACTGGTAGAGATGGATCACGGCTATATTAAGGCTGGCGAAGACTGCCAGACTTCCTGCCCGGGGATTTTTGCAGCAGGGGATGTGAGGACCAAGCCTCTGCGCCAGATCATTACGGCGGCGGCAGATGGAGCCAACGCTGTAACCAGTGTGGAACGTTACCTGATGGAAAACTAAAAAGAGGAAACAGGGATGAAAAGTTGGAAAAAGGTACTGATTGCCAGCGTAATCTGCATGGCAAATATGGGTGTGATTCCTGCGCTGGCCTCTATGAATCCGGATACGGAAGCGCCTATTGCCGGTATATCCGTAGCCCTGAACAATTACTATACGAGAAATGAAGAACCGCAGAAAACCCTGGCAGAGGAACTGGACAGCCGGGCCCAGATGAAGGGAAACGGCTGGGAGACGGCTCCGGCAGTATCAGAAGAGACGGGGGCGGCGCCAGAGGGGACTTCTTTATCAAAGCAGGCGGCGCCAGAGGATAACCGGGAAGAAACGGCTCCTTTGGAGGAGCCCAGGGCCACTGTAACGGAAAAGTCAGCCCCTGCGGTTTCTGCAAAGGCCAGCCCCTATGAAAATGTGGCGGTTTCTCAAGTCAGCGGATATGTGAATGTCCGCAGTGAGGCCAACACCAAGAGCCAGATTGTGGGCAAGATTTATAATAACTGTGCGGCAACGATTTTAGAGACAATCCCCGGAGAAGGCGGCGACTGGTATCACATTCAGTCAGGAAGTGTTTCCGGCTATATAAAAGCTCAGTATTTCGTAACGGGAGACAAAGCGGAGAAACTGGCTAAGGAGGTGGGCGTAGAGTACGCAACCATCAATACTGCATCTCTCCGGCTTCGGGCAGAGCCCAATTTAACCAGTCAGACCCTGACCACTCTGAGTCAGGGGGCGCGGTACGAGGTTCAGGGCGAAGAAAATAATTTTGCCAAGCTGACGATTGATACGGATCTTACCGGCTATGTATCAATGGACTATATAAAGACTACTGTAGAATTCCGCCAGGCAGTTTCGCTGGAAGAGGAAGCAGCCAGGAAGGCGGAGGAGGCCAAACGCAGGCAGGAGGCGGAGGCGGCTATCAATCAGCTTAACGCAGTCCTTAAGACAGAGACAGGCGCGGCAGGCCAGAATTCCGCTTCCAGCCAGACTGGGACAGCTTCTACAACAGTTGCCGCTTCTAAGCCGGCGTCCACTACGGCCCCGGTAGGAGTCAATGGAACCATTGCTGCCAATCCTGCCGGAAATGGAGGGGATGCATCAGCGGAAGCACCTGTCCCGCAGACAGTGGCAAAGGAAACATCTGCCGCCGCTTCTTCTGGATCCGCAGCCACCATACCGGCCGGACCGTCGGCCGCCCCAAATACCGGGAATATGCCGGGCCCCGGCGTTTCTTATGGCCCGGGAGGCAATGCATCCGACAAGGTGGTATCTGCAACCAGAACTGCGATTGTAGCTTATGCAAAACAGTTTTTAGGCAATCCATATGTATATGGCGGCACCAGCCTGACAGACGGATCCGACTGCTCAGGATTTACAATGAGTGTGTACAAGCATTTTGGGATTGATATCGGACGTACTTCCAGAGATCAGGCGGCAGGGGGCCGGGAGATTTCTCGATCTGCTATGCAGCCGGGGGATCTGCTGTTCTACGCCAGCGGAGATTATATTAATCATGTTGCCATGTACATAGGAGGCGGACAGGTAATCCACTCCAGCACCCCGGCAACGGGTATCACTCTGTCTCCGGCTGACTATAGAACTCCGTGCAAGGTAGTAACCTTTTTAGATTAAAACTTTACAGAAACAGATTACCCTCAGCGGGCAGGGCATGTGTGCCCTTGTTCACTGAGAGTACGGTTAAATGGGGCGGTAGATGCAGTCTATCGTCCCGTTTGCTTCGATGGAGGAGATAAGCTTCAGGGGAACCGGAGGCGTTAAATCCGGAAACAGCCGGATCCCCTGATCCAGGAGAACGGGTATTCTGCAATAAAGCCGTCCAGGCTTACCGCAATATAGAGAATGACTTTGGGAGTTTTTGGCTTTTTAGAATGATCCATTAAATATCAGTTCTCCTTCCGTTAAGCTTCCCAACGCCCGGATGCCCCGCAGGGCAGCGTTAGCCCATTTCCGGAGACCGGAAGTCCTACCTCCCGGGCTTCGGTGTGGCCGCCAAAGACCGGAATAATTTCTGTGCCGATAAGGTAAGCCAGGACAGAAGGAGCCAGCCCGGTGGTATAGGAATTGATGAGGAAAAATAAGGGCTCCTGAGACAAAAGCTTTGAGCAAAGCTTTACAAAGGAGTGAATATTATCCTCAATTTTCCAAATTTCCCCCTTTGGTCCTCTGCCGTAGGATGGGGGATCCATGATAATGGCATCATAATGGTTTCCCCTGCGGATCTCCCGCTCCACAAACTTTACACAATCGTCAACGATCCACCGGATGGGAGCATTTTCTAAACCGCTGGATTTGGCGTTTTCTTTTGCCCAGCCTACCATGCCTTTGGAAGCGTCCACATGGGTGACGGCGGCTCCGGCAGCAGCGGCGGCCAAGGTAGCGCCGCCGGTGTAGGCAAACAGGTTGAGAACTTTTACCGGCCGTCCGGCTGTCCGGATTTTGCCTCCGAACCAGTCCCAGTTAGCAGCTTGTTCAGGGAAGAGGCCGGTATGTTTAAAACTGAATGGTTTTAAGTTGAAGGTTAAAGAGCCATAAGAAATGACCCATTGCTGGGGCAAATCGAAAAATTCCCATTGACCGCCGCCTTTGCTGCTTCGATGGTAATGGCCGTTGGGACGCTTCCAGCCCCGATCCTTTTTAGGCGTGTCCCAGATTACCTGGGGATCGGGGCGGATTAAAAGGTAATCTCCCCACTTTTCCAGTTTTTCTCCTTTGGAACAGTCAATGACCTGGTAATCCTTCCAGTTATCTGCAATCCACATAGATATGTCCTCTTTCTTTTTTTAATACCCGTCTGAACGGTTCCTGATATCTATCTATACTATACCCAACAGGCGGGGACGCGTCAAGTCAATGGTTTTTTGCCTGCTTCAGAAAACGTTAAATGAAATGAAAGATGATAAAGGTTGAATATTTAGAAAATTCTTGATACAATAAATGAAAATGTTGTTCTATACCAATGTTTTGCGTACGATTCAGAGAAGGAGTGGTGGATTTGAAAAAGCGCAGGGGATTAGCAGTCTTAGGACTGGCGGCAGCCCTTACTGTGGGCGGCGCTTTAACTGTTTATGGAGCAGGCTGGCAGCAGACGTCAGGAGGCGCCTGGGAATATTATAATGAGTCCGGCAGGAGAGAAACCAATGTCTGGCGCAAAGGCGGAGACGGGCTATGGCGTTATGTTGACGGAAGAGGTTATATGGCTACCAATACCTGGGTGGATGATACCTATTATGTAGATGGAAACGGCGCTATGGCTTCCGGAAAATGGCTGAAACTAGAATCAGCGTCCAGCTTCCATGATGGAGAAGTATGGTATTACTTTAATACTGACGGCAAGCGGGTAGAGGAAATCTGGAAAAAGATTGGAAACAAATGGTATTATTTTGATGACGAAGGCGTTATGCTTACCGGCTGGCTGCTGAATGATATGTACTACACCGACGAGAACGGCGTTATGCTTACGGGCTGGCAGAAGCTGACCCCGCCTGAGAGTAATTATTATGATGACTATTACAATCAGGCCAGAAATGAGCCGGTTGATACTAAAAATGAAGACGGAACTTATTGGTATTATTTTGGAAGCAATGGCAAGAAGGTGATTCCGGAAAATATGTACGGCTCCGATTACCAGGAGAAAAAAATCAACGGCTCTTACTATTGCTTTGACGCCACCGGCCAGATGCAGACCGGGTGGTGCAACGTAAAAGGCGACTCATCCATAGACGGCTATAAGTATTATGATGAAAACGGAAAGGCTGTTGTAAACACCTGGCTGTCTCTGGAAGCGCCGGATGAATTCGATAAATACGGTGAAGTGGAATGGTTTTACTTTACCAGCAATGGAACTCCTAAAGTCGGGCCGGAGCCGGGAGAGGCTACATCCAAAGACTTGATGCGGATCAAAGGATTGACATTTTTGTTTAACGAAAAAGGGAATCCGGTATACGGCCTTCAGAAAGTTGCCACAGGGTCTGGCGGCGAGGAATACACAGCGTACTATTTTGGCAGCAATAAGCGAAACTGTGCAATGCTTACCGGCAAGCAGAAGGTAGAAGAGGCAGATGGATTTGTCTCGGAATACTTTTTCCTGGATTCCGGAAAAGGCTATACGGGTGTAAGGGATGGCAGCCTGTATTATATGGGGAAGCTTCAGGTGGCAGACAGCGGGATCAAGTATATGCCCATTACCCTGACAACCGGCGGCTCCAGTAAAAATTATCTGGTAAATGCCAGCGGACGTACTGTGAAGAACACCACGGTTCGCGATGCAGAGGGAACCAAGTATAAGACCGGCGCCAATGGCATTATTTTAAAGATAAACGATGTGGACGTGTCCGGCGAGACATTCAGCAGCCCTGTGGAACCCAATTGGTGGGACAACTAAGGAAAATATAGCTTTATCAACTGGAAACCGCACACCTGCGATTGCTTCTGAAAGAAGGAGCTGCAGCAGGAGCGGTTTCTTTTATGGGGGAGAGAGATGAATATTTTACGTTGGATAAAGAAAATACCGGGAGGCCTTCTTCTGGCGCCTATGATGATTGTGGCGGTAATCAACACATTCTGCCCGCAACTGGTGCGGATTGGCGGGGCCACGGAGGCGCTGTTTACCAACGCCAATACCATGTATGCGGTAGGACTGATGCTGTTTTTCTCCGGAACTCAATGTATGGTGGGCCAGGTGAAAGAGATGCTCAGAGTAGGAGGCCTTCTATGCCTTTTAAAAATCCTGATTATGGCAGCTGCCTGCGCCATTGTTCAGAGGCTTTTTGGCCCGGACGGCTTTTGGGGGATTTCTCTGGTAACATTTCTGGCAGTGCTTGCCAGTACCAATCCGGGACTTTACATTGCCCTGGCAGCGGATAATCCTACGGCAGTCAGCGTGTTTAGCTTGCTGAACCTTCTGGTAATGCCCATTGCGCCGGTGATGGCTCTGAATTTGTCCTCCGGCTATGCCATGGATTGGAACAGTGTTCTTTCTATATTAATACCATTTCTTCTGGGAATGTTGCTGGGCAACCTGGATGGGGAGATCCGCCGGCTGTTTGCCAATGGCTGCACTCTGGTTCTTCCGTTTATGGGATTCTGTCTGGGAGGCAGTATCAATCTGATAGCGGCTGTGAAGGCAGGGGTGGGAGGAATTCTATGTGCAGGATTGTTTTATCTGCTGACCTGGATTCCCCTGTATGCGGCAGAGCGGTTTGTTTTGAAACGGGACGGTTTGGTGGCCACGGCTATGAGCGCTGTCGCCAGCTTTACTGCCACTGCGCCGGGGATGGCGGCGGCCGCTAATCCGTTTTTTGAGCCTTATGTGGAAACAGCAGTAGCCCAGATTGCCCTGGCATCTCTGGTAACCAGCCTGATTACGCCGATGCTGGTGGGGCGGATTCAGAGAAAGGAATAGGCGGGACTGTAACAGTTCAGACGGGTGTCTTCTTGCCCGGCTACGCCGGACAAGAAGCGTCGGATGTCCATCCGATGTGGAATTTGAGATAAAATTTTACTTACAAGCCAGCTTGACGTAAAATTTTATCTCAAATTCCCCGCCGTCTGAACTGTTACAAATTCATCCTATAAATATGAGAAAAACATTGACATAATCCTTAAAAAGTGGTAAAAATAAAGTATATTTATAGGATGAATATGGAGGTGCGGGCAGATGAAACCATTATATGATGTATTGATTATCGGCGGCGGCATGGTAGGAAGCGCCATAGCCAGGGAACTGTCCAGATACCAGTTAAAAATTGGTGTTCTGGAAAAAAATTTAGATGTCTGCTATGAGACCAGCGGCAGGAATTCTGCAGTGGTTCACGGCGGATTTGCCTATGATGAAGGGACTTTAAAAGCAAAGCTATGTGTGGAAGGAAACCAGATGATGGGGCAGCTGGCAGAAGAACTGGACTTCCCCTTCCTGCGCTGCGGTAAGGTCCTGGTAGGCAATACGGAAGAGGACATGGAAACCTTAAGGCGTACCTTAAAACAGGGGGAAATTAACGGTTCAAAAGGGCTGGAAATTATTGATGAAGAAAAACTTCATCAGCTTGTACCTGCAGTGGTAGGAAAATTTGCCATGTTTTCCCCTAACAGCGGTATATTAGAGCCGTTTCACTATACCATTGCATTAGCAGAAAATGCACATCAAAACGGAGCAGAATACTTTTTTGACAACAAGGTTACTGCAATCCGGCGGGATGAAGAGGGGATTTATCACATCACAACGGTACAGGGAGAATTCCACACCCGCTGGGTGATAAACGCCGCTGGCTTAGGATGCGGGGAAATTTCGGATATGCTGGGAATTAAGGGCTATAAGATTATCGGCTCCAAAGGGGACTACATTATATTAGACAAGAGAACCGGTCCGCTCCTTCCCATGCCGGTTTATCCCGTGCCCAGCAATACCTATATGGGAATCCATGTAACCAACACCATTGACGGGAACGTAACCATTGGCCCCAATGCGGATCTGGTAGATGATTTCGGCTATTATGGGGTTCCTCAGAAAAATATGGACTATTTGGCAGAGAGCGCTTCCAGGCTCTGGCCCCATATTAATAAGGCAGACTATATCCGCAACTATTCCGGGATATTGCCTAAGTGGGTAGATGATAATGGAGTAATTCAGGACTTTAAGATTGAGATAAAAGATGACTTGGCGCCCAATGCCATTAATCTGGTAGGAATTGAGTCACCGGGATTGACTGCTGCTGTGCCCATTGCCCGCTACGCAATAGGCCTTATGAAGGAGAGGGAAGAGCTGAAGGAGAACCCGGATTTTAATCCCAGACGGAAAGGGATTGTCCGGTTTGAACAGCTCTCTAAGGAAGAGCAGGCCCGCATGATTGAAGAAAATCCGGATTACGGCGAGGTAATCTGCCGCTGTGAAAAGGTAACCAAGGCGGAAATCCTTCAGGCAATCCATAACCCGCTGGGAGTAAACACCATGGTAGGCATTAAATACCGGACTCGCTCTATGATGGGACGGTGCCAGGGGGGCTACTGCCAGATGCGGATTGAACAGATGATCGAAGAAGAGCTGGGAAAGAAGGAGACAGAGGTTCTTTACGCCCGTCAGGGTTCCCAGGTAATCTTTGGAAAGGTGCGGGAGGAAAACTGATTATGGAGAAAAAGGACGTTATTATCGTAGGAGGAGGCCCTGCAGGGCTGGCGGCTGCCGTAGAACTGTATAAAAAAGGAATTCGGGATATTTTGATATTGGAGAGGGAAAAACATTTAGGCGGAATTTTGCGTCAATGCATCCATGACGGCTTTGGACTTACCCGCTTTAAGACGACTTTAAGCGGCCCGGAATATGCACAGCGGTTTATCGATGAAGTGATAGAAAAAGAGATTCCCTATATGACCAATACCACGGTTTTAGAAATTACAAAGGACAAAGTGGTAACGGCAGCATCCAAAGAAGGACTGGTGCAGTATCAGGCGAAAGCGGTTATTCTGACCATGGGATGCAGAGAGAGGACCCGAGGCGCATTGGGAATTCCGGGAGAGCGCCCCACCGGTGTATTTACCGCCGGAGTGGCTCAGGCATATATGAACCTTTACAACCGGATGCCCGCAAAGGAAGTGGTGATTCTGGGTTCCGGAGACATTGGCATGATTATGGCAAGGCGTCTGACTTTAGAGGGCGCTCATGTCCAGGCGGTATTTGAGATTCAGCCCATTCCCAGCGGGCTTCCCAGAAATATTGAGCAGTGCCTGAACGACTATAATATCCCTCTGTATTTAAGCCATACGGTAACAGAGATTCACGGCGATTCCCGGTTGACAGGAGTTACGGTAGCTCAGGTAGACGAACACTTTAAACCCATTCCAGGCACAGAGAAAGAATATCAATGCGACACCCTGATTCTGTCTGTAGGCCTGATTCCGGAGAACGAGCTGTCCATTGACGCCGGAGTAACACTGGACAACCGAACCAGGGGAGCAGTGGTAGACGAGCATTTCCAGACCAATATAGACGGCATTTTTGCGGCAGGGAATGTACTCCATGTCCACGACCTGGTGGACTTTGTATCCATGGAAGCAGAGAAACTGGCAGATTCTGCTGCCAGATACATACAAGACGAGGCATTAGAAGAGTGTTCCGTAGAAATCGTGACGGATGGGAATATTGGCCATACCATCCCCCAGAAGATTAGCGGAGAACAGGACGTTACCCTTTCTATGCGTGTGAGAAAATTGATAAAGGATTGCCGGATTGTTGTGCGGCAGGGCGGAAAGGAAATTGGAGCAAAGAAAATGAAAAAGGCCCTTCCTGCCGAAATGATCCAGATTGCCATAAAAGCAGACAAGTTTATTTCAAAGGATGCTGTGGAGGTGAGTGTAGAATGTTGAGAGAATATACCTGCATTATCTGCCCCAATGGATGTGAGATCCAGGCAGACGTGGAAAACGGAAAAATCCTTTCCATAACCGGAAACATCTGCCCCAAAGGGGAAACCTATGTAGAACAGGAGCTTACGGATCCCCGCAGAAATATCGCTTCCTCCGTACTGGTGAAAAACGGGGAGCTGCCTTTGGCAAGCGTGCGCCTTACCAACCCCATTCCAAAAGGGGAGATTAGCAGAGCAATGGAAGAGATCCGCAAAATAAGTCTGGAAGCTCCGGTAAAAGCCGGGACTGTAGTGATTTCCGGGATTTTAGGATATGAAAGCGATGTGATTGTAACAAAAACAGTGGAGAGGGATTTATGATAAAAAACATGGAAGAATACAGCGCCAAATCTTTAGAGGGCGTGATTAGTGAGGAACAAGTATTCCAGGTTTTAGATCAAACCCTGGAACAGGTGAAAGGGGCCAAAAGAGTGCTTTTGGTCCCGCCGGATATTACCCGATGCTACTCCTACGCGGGAAAGATTACCGGCTATTGTTACCGGAAGCTGATAAAAGAGGCAGAAGTAAAAATAATGCCGGCTCTGGGAACTCATCGGATGATGACAAGAGAGGAGCAGATCAGCTTTATCGGCGAAGACATACCGGAGACTGCCTACCTTTATCACAACTGGCGTACTGATACCGTTAAAATCGGTACGATTCCGGCGGCATATATTGAAAAGATCAGCGATGGAACCAGCAGTCTGGAGATTGATGCAGAGGTAAATAGATGCCTGGTGGATGGAAGCTTTGACTTGATCCTCTCCATTGGCCAGGTGGTGCCCCACGAGGTTGTGGGAATGGCCAACTACAGCAAAAACATATTAGTAGGTCTGGGTGGCCGCCAGATGATTAACCAGAGCCATATGGTAGGGGCTATTTACAATTTAGAGAATATCATGGGCGAAACAGACACCCCGGTCCGCCTCCTGTTTGACTATGCAGAAGAAAACTTCCTGAAAAGTGTGCCTTTGGCCTATATTTTGACGGTAACCACAGAGGAAAACCATGAGGCCCAGATTCACGGGATTTTTACAGGCGCTACCCGCAGGCCCTTTGAGCAGGCGGCAGAACTGTTAGAAGAAGCGAAAGAGATTTTTTCCATGCGGATCGACGCATACGAGGAAGAAGTCTATCTGTTGTATTTAAACGAGGCATACGAAGATTGTATCGATCTGGGGGAGTCCTATATCAATACCACGCCTTTTTTGCTGGAAACAGAGGCGGATAAGGAGTTGTTC
>ERZ808054.1749-NODE-1749-length-10978-cov-4.249243_pt1 | contig 10978 bp, 7 predicted proteins | sample MGYA00380201_ERZ808054 | MGnify/ENA primary metagenome ERZ808054 (study PRJEB31490, sample SAMN06133419) | mouse gut metagenome | isolation source: Z5_2 | host: mice | place: China: Chengdu | collected 2015-05 ... | reverse complement strand
AACGAAGTACAGAAAATCCGGGACAGGCAATCCCGCTGCCGCCGTCCCGCAAAAAATCCCTCCCGTGCCGGGTAGAGTAAAAAGAAGCGCTTTGATGCTGGGCTAGTTAACCCCATGGACATCTGCCAAATACCGGTAAAAAAAACTGCCCTGCACGTCCCCCGAAAAATTCCCGTACCGCAGCAACTGCCCTTCGATACGGATTTCCGGATACCGGACGGACTGCCCGTATGTCACCCGCCAAAACGTCTCCCGCACCGAACGGTGTATCTCATTAAACGGTGTAACCGCCCCGAGAAGCAGTACGGCACAATACGCCGCAAACAAATATTTCTTTCCGGCCGTGCGGACACCCGTAACCTTATCCGCACACTCCCTGCTGCCGCTTTCCGCACATACATCCGTCCAGGCGCCCTCCCATGTTTCCATACACCGCAGCATCAGCACAAACAGCGCCGGTACCGATGCCCTCATGCAGAAATCATGTCCTTCCCCCACTTTAATAAATGGACATACCAATAAAAGAACCGTCACAAACCATATCAGGGAATCCGACTTCCGGTAGCGGTACAAAAAATAAAGGTAAACCCCGAATTCCAAAAAATAAAACAGAAAATACCGCAGCCACCCTGCCGCAGGCTCCTGCAGCACAAGGTGTGCATTGTCCTTTTCTATCATCCCGCCGGAGATATTTCCCGACAGGTACAGGAACATACAGATGCCCACCACAAATACACCCACCACATTTTGGAATGTCAGCAGTTCTTTTTCGTTTTTCCGATCCGCGCGGATACGCCCGGCATACAGGTAAAGCACAATGGGGATTAACCCCACAAAAGGAATGGTGGCGGAAAGCATCGTAACCGCCAGCAAAAACAGCATATTTTTACCGTTTTTCTGGACCAGGACAGCCGCCGTCGCCACCCATGCGGGAACCGCCTGGTTAAAAACCCAAAACAATTGTGCCGTCATGGAAGTGAACTGAAAGTCCGCCGCCCACCATTCCAAATGTGCCGCAAGCCTTAAATCCGTCCCTTCCTCCCCAAGTATCCATGTCCCGGCATAATCCAGCCCGCTGAAAAACACCAAAAACAAAAGCGGCAGCAAATCCGCTTTTCCCCGGTATATGCAAATCAGATAATATACAATAAAAATACCCGCCACTGCCCACATAAACTGTGCCGCATATCCCGCCTCCAGCCCGCATACTTTCCCCACACATGCCGCCGGAAGCCAAAATCCGATATAATAAACCAACCCCCTGTCCCCGCCATGGGATACCACCGGCCAGTCATATTCCACCAGCGCACGGAATATCGCATTCCGAACCTCATGGTCGCTGTTTTGGTAACACCATCCCCCGATTCCTGACAGGTAAACCCAAAGCGAAATAAGAAGCGCCGCCTTTAAAAAGGTTCCCGCATTACAGCCTCCAAGGACGAAACACCGCTCCTGCACGGAATCCGAAAATGCCCTGACACAGGCAAAAGCCGTTAACGCGGCAAACGGCAGCGCAAAATACCACTTTAGCCAGCCGATAAGGAAAATGAGCGTGGGCAGGGATAGATAGAGGTAAATCAGGATACCGGCACAGGTGCCGTATTTTCTTTTTTCCGTTTTCCTGCTTTCCGTACTTTTCATCTTTCCAGCCTCCTTCTTTTGCCCTTTCCTATTCTTTCCTATCCCATCTTCCCTTTTTCCCATTTCCGCTTCACGGAAATCATCCGCTTTTAAACGCCCATAATTTATTCATCAGAAAATTAAGCGGCACACTGAACAGTAAATTAATAAGCGGTGCGGCAAATTCCGAAATGTGCAATACCCTTACCCATAAAACAAGCAAAATACCGTTCAAAAACAATCCCGTAAAAGAATAAGACACATAAGTCTTAAGCAATGCCTTCCAAAGGGAACGCTTTCCCCCTTCTTCCAAACGGAACACAAACCGGTTGTTCCAGTAAAACGACCAAAGGACGCTCAATATAAATGCCACTGTCTGTGCCGCCAGGTAATCCGCTCCGCCAAACAGGCCAAAACGCCGCAAAAGCAAAAGCCCTCCCGCATAAAGGGCATAGGATATGACGGTATTGCTCAACCCCACCATTCCGAATTTTACAAACTGTATAAACAAAGCCGTATTTTCCTGTTTCCATTCCATCCTAAATCCTCACATACCGTTCCGTAATACCGGATAGTACTGTCCCTCCCGGAATTCCCATGGCTGCAGATCCACTTCCTGCATCCACGGTTCATATTCCAATCCGGTATCACTGTCATACCTCTCCCCGGTTTCCATATAATGTTCTACACATTGCCGGATGTTTCCGACGGTTCCGTTCAGTTCGGACAGAATATTTGCGGATTCCAGCCACACTTCCGTACAGTAAGTGACCTCCTTATTCCCGAAGCGGTCCACAATTCCCGCCGAAACGGCGCTTTGCAACGCAAATACCCGGAAAATGCTGCCGTTATCGTAAGAAACGGCGCCCGCGCTTTCTATTCCGCACACCCTGCTGACGCTGACGCAATTCCAAATTTTCCCGCCGAAATTATCCGCGATGCCTCCAGCCCTAAGCCCTTCCACATCGGCATCCGTAAAACAGTTCACAATCACCGCGTTTCCGTCAAGACCATGGCTGGTCACCACGCCGGTACAGCTTCCCTGCACCCTGCTGTCCACAATCCCAAGATTGCAGACCACACCTCCCAACTGACCAAACAGCCCGTTATTCCCGTCTCCCGTACAACGCATTCCCCCTACCGTATGCCCACACCCGTCATAAATCCCCCGGAAGTAAAACCCGCTGCCAACTTCACCGATGGGACTCCAGTCTCCCAAACAGCCCAAATCCAAATCCTGCGTCTGCCGGAAATGAGCGCCTGCAAAATCATTCCCTTCCTGCACCCGCAGCTTTAAGCACAGCAAATCCTCCGCACTGCTTATCCGGTAGGGGGAATCCCTGGTTCCCTCTCCTTCCCACACCGTCCGCCGCGTATCATCCCCGTCCGTTTTATAATACAGCAGGATACCGTTACCGCCTGCGGATGTCAGCCGCCCGTAAAAGGTATATCCCTGCGTCCATACATAATCCATCAGGAAATCCCTCATCTCGCGGGTCGGTGAAATTCCCCCGCCCCGGAACAATCTTTCATGTCCGAGATAAGCATCCTCCCCGGTTTCGTAAAGAATGACCACCTTCGGCGGATTGTTCCACAGCACTTCCCTGTCTTCCGCTAAGGAGCTTCCTGACGAAACGTCAAACCACTGCACCTTAGCCCTGACCCCCGGATCGCTCCTCCCGCAGATACTGTAAAAAACGGGAATCTGCGGAAAGCAGTAAATCGGATCTTCACTGTCCGTATATTCCTCCACCACATGAGATACCGTCTCATAAACCCGGAGTGTTTCCTCCGGCATCCGGATTCCCTTAAGCAGAGCAAGTTCTTCGGATTGTGCCCTGCACTGCCACACATCCGGTTCTTCCATCCCCCACCAGTAATAGGGATGCGTCATTTTCTTCCCTGCCGACTGCACCGTCACAACCAGACATGCCAACAGGACAAATACCCGCAGCCCTTCCGAAAACCGGAACCGGAAACCGTCAAGCAGCAGAGCGGCGGCAAACGCAACGCCGATGGATGCCTGTCCTTCCACCAGCCCTCCTGACATTCCACAACCGTAAGAAACGGCAAAATAGGAGCCCGTTACCGCCACATATGAAAGTTCTTTCCCGCTGATTTCCTTTTTTCCCAGAAAACGCCATACCGTATGTCCCGTAACAATACAAAACAACGGAAACACCACAAGAAAAACACTGTAAGGGCTTAAATAAGAGCAGCCTTCCGTTACCCCTGCCGCTTTTCCAAAGCAGGCGGCCATGAGGGTATACACCGTCACGCAGACACAAAACAGGATGCCGCACCGGTCCCACCATTTTGCCCTTCCATTACACCCCCCCCCGGATTTTTTCAGGCAATATTTTCTTATCCTTTTTCTTTTGAAAAAACAGGATACCCCCAACAGACACAGGACAACGGCGGCATAACCCATGCCCGCCCGAAAAGCCGGAAGATTATTTCCAATCCAGCCAAACAGGATTGCATAAATCCCACCCTTTGCCGCAACGGCATCTGTCCCCGTCTGTTCCAGGTACGGGAAAAAATTCCCCCGCCAAAGCATCACGGCATAGGTAAACAAGATGGGGGCAAGCAAACCATCCAAATACAACACGGTACTTTTCAGGATGCGGTGCGCCGGCTTACGGGAAACCACCTGGAAAAAAACCACAAAAACCAAGGCATACGCGGCAAATACCAGCCCCATATTCTGTTTGACCAAATAAAAGCAGGCGTTACATACCCCTGCCGCGAATAACGGCAGGTAATAATTCCGCGTTTTTTCCGCCTCCCTGCGCTTCACCGCCCTGACCAAAAAGAGAACGGTCAACCATGCGAACAAATCCATCAGCCGCACATAATCATAAAAAACCTGTGCCACCTCGGACTGTAAGTAAAACACGGCGGTTACCGCAGCGGCACATGCCCACGTTTCCCGGAACATTTCACGCAAAACCAAAAATACGACGGCGGCAATCAGGCAAAAAAGTACCACGCCCATGACACGCAAAACAATGATTTCATAACCGAATACCTTCGTCAGCAGGGAAATCAGGGAAATATACAATGGTGTAAATAAATAATCAAAATCCTTATACAAGACTTCCCCCCGGTTGATGCACTGTGCGTAATAGGTATACCATCCTTCCGCAAACGGCATGGTACAGCCTGACAGCACCGCCGCCAGCACTCCCGCAGCCATGATCGTAAACACCAGGTAGCGCCATGCAGAGAGAATTTGCAGGAAACGTTTTAACGGGACTCCGATTTTTTTACTCTTTATTTCTTTCTTTATATCTTTCTTTATTTCTTTTACCATATTTTTTCTTCCTTACTTTTCCGCTATTTCTTCCCCTCCGTCATCTTATGGATTACCGCCGCCAAAACCACGCTTACCAGTAACGCCTTTACAGTAAACAGGCATCCCATAACCGCATGCAGCCGGTATTCCGTCACCCCCAGTGCGGAACAAAGATTTTGGTAAAACACTTCGTCATATCCCCTTGACAAACATAACAACACCGTATTGTGGAACAGGTACACCGGAAACTGTATTTTAGGGAAATAATCAAAAATCCTCATGGGATTTTTCCGTACCTGCCCCCTGTCCAAATCCGTCTGCACAAAATCCCTACGGACCGCAAAACAGTATACGTAAAATCCCGCAAGAAGCAAATACACACTGGGAAACACATACATATACATACCAAGATAATCCCCGCCGAAGTAGGACGCCTCATAATAAAGCCGGGAATTTAACAGGATAAATGCCAGCAATGCCGCTACTGGCACAGCATCCCGGAAGCGTTTCAACCCCCCCCCGGATAATTTTCCCCGGTACTCCTTCAGGTGGTTTAAGAGCATACCGGAAAAGAAAAGGTCCAGGTTAAAATAAAACGGCGTATACACATCCAAAGACCAATTTCCGCTCCCCGTGGATGCGATACGGTATCCTGCCAAACACCTTGCCAAAAGTCCCATGCCTGTCAGGAATGCCAATGCGGCATATACCTGCTTTTCCGACTTTACGGTTTTACGCAGCAGATAATAACCAAGCGGGGCAGCCAAATACAGACGCATCAGCGTACCCAAATACCATCCAAGCCCGAATTCCGTGGGATAAAATTCCGCACGGTAATCCAAAAGAAGCAGTTTAAGCCAATATCCGATATTTTCCCCGGAAGGAACCATGATTTCCGGCTTGATAAACACCGCAATCAGAAACAGCCAAAAATAGTACAGCGGCAAGATTGTCCGTATCCGTTTCCAATAATAGTGCAGAATTCCTTCCTTTGAGATTTCGTATTTGCCACCGTAAAACCCGCTTCCCACACCGTACCCGGAAAGAAGGAAGAAAATCCATGTTCCTCCCCAGGCCGGTGTATAAAGCAGCCATGCGCCCCCGAAATTTTCATTCCAGTTTACCGGAATAAAACTTTTTGCGTGCAGCAAAAATATGGTTAAAAATGCCAATACCCTAAGTACATTCAACATATCCACACGGTTCTTTTTTCCCATACGGATTACCTGCCCCTTCCCCTTTCCCTAAAGCGCATTCCGAAACGCCCCCTGTGTTTTTCCGTAAACTGCCCTTGTTTCCCACGCATCCACTCCATAATGCCCTCCGTCAGAATCAGTGCCGTAATCATACAAATAACAAGATTGACAACCAACGTAGGCATGGTCAGCGGAAACTTAATCCCTTCATCCAAATACCCCATTCCAGGCAGACACAACGGTGCCATAAGGAATAAAAACAGCATCCGGTACAGGTATGGGAACAATGCAAAACGGCACTCCCCCTCCTTTAAGCAAAACAGCACCGGAAAGAGAAACAAAAGCAGCGTATACGTATAACTGAAACTTGGCAGCCATACGCAAAACAACGCCAGCGCATACACTTTCTTCCATTCTTCCTTACCCAAAGCATAAACCGCCCCGCAGACCATAAGCGGAACCACAAGTCTGCCCGTCACCGGTTCCTGCACAGCCTTCCCGAACAAAGCGCCTGCGATTTTCACCAAATTGGAATAAGAGAAATTATATGCCATACCCAAGTCCCCTGCGTAATCCGTCGAGGCCTGGATACCGTGAATCAGATACCCCATGGATGCCACCCCGTCAAAGGCAAAAAACGGAACAAAAAACACTACTGCCCCTGCCACGGCTGCCCATACGGCTTCCCGGTACCTCTTTTTATGCAGAATGAATATCCCGAATACCGCAGGGTATATTTTAAGGGAAGCGGCAAATGCCAGCGCCAAATAGGCGCAGTACCTCTTCCATTTTTCCGGCGCATCGTAAAACACAAGAAACACAAACAATCCCGCAAAACTGGCAAGAATCAGGTTCCCCCGCTCCAATGTAAACAAAAACGGACCGGAAAACAGAATGCCTGCCGCCAGCAATGTCTTATCCCATTTTAAGCCCCGGTACAAATGTTTCACTAATTCCCACACTAAAAGAACAGTGGCTGTCACATACATCAAATACAAAATCTGCGCCTGCATCAATTCCCGGTAGTAAAATCCGTCCCCTCCGGTCAGGGATTCCGGCAGGAAACAGTAAAATATTTTTAAAAACAAAAAACACATCGGAGGATAATTGGCATCCGCGCTGTACGGATTATCCGTATTTAAACATGCCAGCATATTAAAGTAATCCATGCCCGTATTATGGTAATCGTTCACAAAATAACTGTCCATCCATTTCCCGTGCAGGAGGGCTTCCATCACCCAATAAAGGATTTCGGCAAACAGTAATGCGGCAATAAACAGGCGGTTTAACCCCCCCCCCCGCAAAAATATCCTTTATGCTGCCAATCCTTTTTCCATACTTTTTTTTCATACTTTTTCTCCATTCCATTTCCCCGCTTCCTTATCTGCCGTCCCGGCTTTGGGGTTTCTCCCCGTCCGCTTCCGTCACCCGCGTCTCCCCGGCCAAAATCCCGTCATGCCTGCCGCACACATTCCGGAAGATGCGGGAATTCAGGACATATTTCTCAAAAAATGTATTCCGGACCGCATCTATGGCAAATGCACTGACGAATACCCAAACCACAAACACTGCCGCCAAAATTACAAACCCTTTCCTGTCATACCATAACCGGCACTTTACGATTTTCTCCCACAGCGGATACCGGAAAAAATTATGGTCATGGATCAGCAGAATACCGAACGTCCCCGCCGCCAGACGCCGGATAACCGGAAGCGGCTTCACCTTCACATGGGCAAAAAAGAAAAATAAGGCAAACCCGGCAACGATGTTTGAAACGGAAGATTCATCCCCCATAGTTGACACGAGAAACCGTACCGCCTTATTTTCGGGATGCAGGGCGAACCAATAATTTGCCGTCCCTATCACAAACCATACGGATGCAGACAGAAACAGACACGCCTTCGGCTTCCCCATTATACCCACCGGCCATCTTTTCAGGTTCAGTGCAATCAGGTAGCAGACAATAAAAACAAATATTTCACTGGGCATCTTTTGATAATAGTTTGTAAAATACCCGATAATCTGCGTGCCGGTTTCCAAATACAAAAACAGCCACAAAAGCATCCGCGCCTGCTTTTTCGTAAGACCGCGCGTCATCCGGTTTAAAAAAGGCAGCAGCAGGTAAAAGGCAAGATAGCTTGCGGCAAACCCATGGGAATTTCCCGCAATGGGCAAACACACACTAAACCAATTCCCCGCCTTCATAGGGGTTCCCATCAAAAAAGAAACCACCGCAAACAAAACGGAATAAAACAACACGGTAAGCCATATCTTCCAAAACCGCCCTGCCTGAAATTCACGGTCTGCCAAAAACCAACAGGATACTGCCACAAAACAGTCAAATCCGATTTTTCCCCAAGGCAGCGCCAAATAGGACAGGGTTTTATTTGGCGTCATCGTTTCCACACCCAATATTCCTCCGTGAACCACCAAATGATGGGCAATAATGCCCAGCATACAAACCACCCGGCACAATTCAATATTACTTTCCCTCGGAGTTTTGGCATTTCCCGCCTGCGGTTTTCCCAGCCAAATATGGATGGCGGCAAAATACAAAGCAAATGCCGCAAGAAACAGCGCCGCCGTCCCCCCGTTTTCCGTCACGGCGCCAAAGCCCTTCTCATACAAACCGGGGTATACCGTCAGGACAACCGCATACCCGCATAAGATACTAACCGTCAAAACCAGCAACTGGCATAAAAATACTTTTCTCATTTTTCCAAAACCTTTTCCACAAGTTAAAAACCAAACAACGGAGCCGTCCGCTTCCTATTTCCGCGCCACAGAAGTCAGAAATACCGGAGCAGTCCTGCCGGGCTGTCCGCCGCCCCCACTGCGCCCGTTTGGTATATTTCCTTTGGCGACCGGAACCCGAATCCGTAAGTAACGCCGATAAAATCCATGCCAGCCTCCTCCGCTCCCCCGGCATCGTGACAGGTATCCCCTATCATCACCGCCGCGCTGCCGCATACCCCCATATCTTCCATACACTTCCGGATGATGTCCCCTTTGGTCAGCCGGTTTGCATAATCCGCCCCGTACAGGACCCCCACATACCGGTCAAGCCCAAAATGCCTTACGATGGATTCCGCATAATCCTGCCGTTTATAAGTCGCCACGGCTACCTTGATGCCCCTGCCGGAAAGTGTCTCCAGCACGGATTCCATTCCTTCATAAGGCGCCGCCCGGAATAAATCATAATCCTTATAGCGGTTACGGAAGCAGTCCGCCGCCGCCTGCAATGCTTCCCCTTCCAGCCGGTATATCCTTGCAAAAGAATCCTGTATGGGCGGTCCGATGAATGTAAGCAACTGCTCTCTCTTTAGCGGTGCAAGCCCCATGGTCCCAATGGTGTATTCCACGGAAGCCACCACGCCTTCCGTGGTATCCAGCATGGTCCCGTCCACATCAAAGACTGCCAGTTCATATTTTTTTATCCGTTCCCGATGATTCATGTATCCTGTTTCCTCCCTGTCCGCTTTTCAAACCTTTCCGTTTTCCCATTCCGGCCGGCTCCTTGGCTTTTTTGTATCCTGCCTGCTTCCCCCATTCCGGTCATTTCGTCCGTACGCTTCCAAAGGCATATATATTCCCCCGTATTCGTTTCAAACCTCCCAAGCAGCCGGTAGGAGGGTACCACACATTCCTGGTAAAATTCCAAAATTCTGCGCTGTCCGCTCAATCTCCCGTTACGGAATACCCTTTCATGCAGTTCCCACCGCCATTCCTCCATTTCGTGGAACAGCACCAGTTTCGGGGGATGTTCCCTCAACTGCGCTGCCGCCTCCTCCGCCACCCCATCAGGGCACACATCGAAATACGGCACTGCGGCATATATGCTTTTCCGCTCCGCAAGGACTTGGAACAGCGGAATATTGCTGAACTGGAACACCGTATCTTCTTTCGTGGAATTATGCAGCATTAACGAAACAATCTCCCTGTAAGTCCCTGCATCTTTCTCCGGCAGAACATATCCCTCCAGTCCGTCAATCCCGGTATCCGGCAGCACGCCTTCCGCCAGGGAAGAAGTCTGCCAGCCATGCCAACTGTACGGCAGGTATCGTTTTTGGTTCATACACAGAAAACATAAGAGAAAGCAAAGCAGCAGCCCCGCATATTTCACCAGTCTCTGTTCCAACACATTATGGAACAGATACGCGGTAACAACCGGAATAAATAAAACGGCATACAATTCCTCCAGGCTTGCGGAAGCAAATCCCACACCCACAAACAGCAGACAGAGCGTAAAGGGCATAAATACCCTTTGGACGCCTTCCTTTTTTTCCTTATTTCCCCCTCTTCCGAAGCATTCACAGGCCGCCTGCAGCCAAATCAAAAGAACGGTATAAATACCGATATACAGTATCTTTGTTTTCATGTTTCCAAAGCCAACGCCTTCGTATAACAGATTGGCAAGACGGAAATCCACCCTGTGTCCGCCCCATCCCACCGCCAGCGTGAAACATGCCATGGCAAAGGCAAACACACGGGAAACTGCATCCCCCTTTTTTGCGGACAGTTCATGGGCGGCACGAAGCAGAATTACGGCAATCAGCAAAAAAGCAAGGTATTTCGTAAACGTCCCGTATCCCACCCCCGCCCGGAACCCCAAAATATTCTCTTTAAATTCACGCAGCAGCAGGAACGATACAAGCGCCATACTGCTGACTGCCATCCACGGGTTTTTACCCGCCCTGCATTTTCTGCAGACCAGGTAATTCACTTCGATTCCCAATGCGCAAATCAACTCGTCCATACGGAAAAAATTCTTCCAGCAAACCTGCAGCACATTGGAATTTGCCACTTTTGCATCCAACGCGGACGATATGCAGAACAGAAAATCCCCCCAAATATGATTGCGGAA
>ERZ808054.1748-NODE-1748-length-10990-cov-4.519289_pt1 | contig 10990 bp, 18 predicted proteins | sample MGYA00380201_ERZ808054 | MGnify/ENA primary metagenome ERZ808054 (study PRJEB31490, sample SAMN06133419) | mouse gut metagenome | isolation source: Z5_2 | host: mice | place: China: Chengdu | collected 2015-05 ... | reverse complement strand
ATGAATGGTTTCTTTCCGGCTTGCGTCGTGGTGTCTCAACCAAAATTTTTTACAACAATGCCGTAGACCTTATACATCTTGCGGAAGCGAACAACTCCCATCTGGTGTGCTATCGTATGGTGCTTTCTACAAAGACAGATTTTCCGATAGCCAGAATCATCAACGACACGCCGATCATTTCCCATACCGATAGCATCCTCATGGTGTACCTCACCGTCCTTGCCGCAAATCGCGCATTTCTTGTACTTAATGCAGTAATACAGATATCTCCCCATATCATCTGTCCGTTCTGTACCACCTTCCGACAGAGGCACCCCCCATTCTAGAGCAAACTCAAGAATAGTATTGATAAACTCCCGCGCCGTGTCCATCGAACAATTCGATAGGCTGAAATAAGCATCCCCAGTACGGATTATGTGCTGATATTTCAATTTCTCCTTCATCTCTTCTGGAAGATATCCGGTATAATCTGCAATATCGCGGATCGTTGCATACGCTTTCTTTCTCTGTTCCGCAGATATATGCCTCCCATCATCAAAACGAATTTCTGCATTTTTAATATACTTGCGCCGAAATATATCGCCCAAACGCATATTAGGAACAAGTATAGTCAAATATGTCCCCTCTTTGGCTTCACGATATTGCAAAATGTTTACGAGCGTGCGCATCACTCATCACCGTATTTTTCTTTCAACGCATTCAACATCTGTCCTGCATTCGTCGCAGTAAGCGTGTCCCATGTTACATTATTGGATTTCAGCCAGTAGTCAATATTGACTTTATGCTTTGCACACAAATTTTTAATTGTGGCAATCTGCGACAGGCTTGCATTTTCTTCCTGTATCGGAACCGCATTACTAAATGGCTTCATTTCCTCCTTAAGCCATAAGTTGAACCCGAGTCCCGTATGTATAGCCACACATTTAACAAAAGCTCTGCACATACTGTTCCATACTCTCTGCTGACTCATCGAATTGTCTTTCACTGGATTCGATCCATTCATAACGGGAGTCTGCATTTCGTATTCATTGTCATCTATTACGACCAGGATTCTTGTCTCATAACATCTGTTTGTATTTCCTTTGGAATCAGTAAATGTCTGACTTGTCATTCTTAAGCTGCTTCCGGTCGTTTCGTCTGGAATGGGGATCCAGTAGACTTTCTCTGCTCCATTTTCATGAAGCAGAGAAATACATTTCGCCCAGTTAAGATACATAAGACCGTCCCGCTCCTCACAGAACGGCATAACATCTATTTTCCGCATCTCATCATAGCTTTTAAGCGCCATAATAGCCCTCCTCATCGTCGATATATACCCGCATATCATCCAGACAGCGGTCACAGTAATAGTCTCCTCGAATCTGTACCGCTGAATCATCCTGTATATGTTCCCCACAGCAGATACATACCGGTCTGCGTTCTAACCACTGCGATTGCCGCCTGTCCATTTCTTCGAAGTCCGGTCTGTCCGGCACAATCTCATACATTACCGCTCGCCTCGGACACTTCCGCTAAAATCTGCCCTTTCGTCTGCAAGAAGTGTTTCTTGAAATACTCAAGCTGATTCTGTAAATCCTGACACTCGTTTTTCTTTTTCTGGATTTCACGCTCGAATTTCTCAATGACACCATCCTTCGACAGCCGGATTTCCTCCTCGCTCGCGAAAATAATCTCCTCTTCACTCTCGCCGTTGATATACTCGAACGAAATACTCGGCGTTCCAGACCAGCTGCCCTCATTAAACACGGCAACAATAATCGTCGGTAATTCCTTGAACATGGCAAAATCAACGATAATTCCCGGCTTGATTTCGTGCTGATCGTTATAAGTCTTTCCGAGCACCTTCACGTTGTCACCAACCTTGAAGGTATCAACCCGCCGTGCTGTCCTCATATCTACTTCCATCTTGATTCCATTGATTTCTACAACTCTCTTCTCATCCATTTAAAAATTCCTCCATTTCCATTTGTTCATAGTTTGTTGACCGGATCATCTGACCCATCTGTTCCTCGCGATCCTTTGCCCGCTTTCTCTCTGCAAGGCAATCCTCGCATTCGCCATTCTGCCCCTCGCCGGGGTCCATCGGATGTCCACAGGTTCTACATATTCTTAAATTCATAAAATCACCTTTTCAAACCGCTGTTTTCGTGGTAAAATCAGAAATGGAATACATTATGTATTTCCACTTCCTAGATAGCACCGGTTCTCGTCAAAGAATTCTACGGTGCTATTTTTTGTGCCTTTTCCTCAAGCAACCAATTTTTCATGGAATGATAAAGCGGTATATATCTTTCCGCTTCAATCTCAATGCAAAATCATCAGCAACTTTGCATATGATCATTCCAACAGCCATATCCTCGATCGTTGGCGTTGTTTCGCCACTCAAGCATTGTGCATTTGTCAAACTACTACCTCCTTCCTCAATCCACACCACATCCGGCTCGTCCACCTTGACTATGTACAGCGCATACACGCACCGCCGATCTGCCAGCAGCCCCAAGCCGTAACCAGCTCCGACGATAAACCCGCCGAGAATCGCCACTGCTCCGGCGAGATAGCTGTACACTCCGGGCGAATCGATGCAACACGCGGCAAGCAGAGCTATCATTGTGCCGATTGTCATAATGACTTTACTCAACCGCTTCACCGTGCACCCTCCTTCTCATCTCCAACTCCTTAAGGTATTTCTCAAGGATATAGTGCAGTTCTCTCTCGACTGTCCACGCTCCTGCGTATCCGTTTGCCTTTTCCCACTCATTCTGTTGCTTCACTACCTTCTCGAACACCTGTACCTGTTCATCGGTCAACTCGACTTCTAATGTGTATTTCCTCATTGTTCGCCCACCTCCTATTCCGGCACATTCTTAATTTCAAATGCTATCCGTACCCCAGCCACATCGCACAGCTTATATAGATCTTCAAGCCGTATGTTCTCTGGATGCTTGAGTCTTTCGTTTATTGTCCTTTCCGGTATTCCGGTCTTTTTGCTGACCATCTCAGTCGTCAAACACTGCTGGCGAATTCCGCCTGCAAGAACTCCGGCAACGTAGTTATAACGCTTTGCGTCCTTATTCTCACATAAGTTTGACTTTGGCATGTCTCATCCTCCTTTCTTTCTATCTACATCTGTGTTATAATCTCCTTACAGGCTCTGCCAAGCCGAGTACTAATGAAAGGAGATTATACCTATGAACATGATCCCTGTTACATCCTCAAACCTTAACGCGGTTGGCTATGACGGAAATACCTTGCGAATCCAGTTCCACTCTGGTGGAGTGTACGACTATTCCGGCGTTCCAGAATCTGTATATAACGGACTCATGAATGCCGCTTCCAAGGGATCCTATCATGCCGCTCATATTAAAAATGTTTATCCGTATAGAAAAATTTGTTAATCTATTACGATAAGCACCAGGGCAGGACCTTTGACCTTCAGTTCTTTATCCTCATATGATTCTGCCCAATGAGCCGTAACCCCTTCTCGCTTTTCTAATTCGTTCACCAGCTCACAGGTTTTATAGCTCTTTAATGGTCTGTCCATCACTTTCCCTCCTATGCTTTCTTATACTGCTTACAGAAGTCTACTGCATCACTCCGTTCGTCAAATACATCAACCCAAATATCACAGAGCTTCGTTTCTGTCATGTGATCTTCTTCACCGTCCTCTGCCGGTCTTACCTTGGCAATAATCTTGCCATTGTTGAAAATTCTTGCTTCTACTGCGTATTTCATCGTTTTTCTCCTTCCTCTCTTTGTTAAAATAGGTAATTGCGAAACAAGTTCGCAATCCTGATTGAAAACAAGGATAGAATCCTGCAATGCAGGATTCTTAAGATGAAAAGTGGGTGATTTTAAATTTAGGCATAACAAAAGAACTTCCCGGATAAAACGCGAAGAAAAAGATGTTATGAAACGCGAAGGTCAGGCAATCAATGGTTTAAGACTCCGGATATATTGGTGCTGATGGATTTTATCAGCAATCATTACCGTAGCAAGCTGTGTAATTCCAGCAAGCAGCAAGTCCGCGTGAAGCGTTTTTTCATTTTGAGTTCTTCGCCCGGCAATACAGAAACTGTCCTTGAAGTGGTTGATGGATTTTTCAACATTGACACGGATCTTGTAGGTTTCATCCCATTCTGTTGAGCCGCGTTCGACGCCCGGATACGCGCGGAGATTTTTCTCCGGATAGATGTAGATCATCCGTCCGCAGGAAGAAGTCGTGCAGGGGTTGTCACAGTGGCAGACACGGCGTTTGGATCTATCTGCCGGATTGTATTCCCATTTCATTTTGGGGCATACAAATTTCATGGTCGGGATCTTGCTTTTTAAATGGGATTTGCTCCCTTCTCTTTTCATGGGAAGTGTCGGATCATGCGGGCAGCATGGAATACCGTTCTCATTCAAGGTGTAACCATCATCTTCCATGGAAAGTTTGACACGCAGGGGAATGAAGGCTTTTTCAAACCCGATGTCTCCGAGAAGGGATTTATAGATCTCGATGGTGTCAAACGCAGCGTCCCCAAGAAATGTTTTGGGATTGATCAGTGGATGCTTTTTAAAAAAATCTATGAGAACCGGAAGAAGCGCTTTTGAGTCAGCAAGCGATTTGTCTTCATCCGGGGAACCGGACTTTTTCCCGATCACGATACCAGGGTGTGCATTTAAAAAGTCCTTGTTGTAAAAAGTAATGTCACGGACAATGCCAAGGCCATTGGTGATAATGCCGAATTTATAGGCATAGCAGAAGTGTCCGTTGATGTACATCTGCTGGATGGCAGGGTTAGCGGCAGCGTGTGGGGGCATGGAGCCATAAGCGGCTTTGTAAGGGTCATAATTCTTATCAAAACCATGTGCTTTGGCAAAAGCCTTTAGCTGCTTGATGATACGGTTTGCGTATTTGGGATTGTTTTCAGCAACCATTGCTTCAATGCCGGATGTGTCAAAGACAGACATGGCAGCCAGATGTGGGTCGATCTTCTGGCATATCGGTTCGGTGAGGTCAACAAGATGGTCGAACATGGATTGTAAGTCCGGCAAGAAACCCTGTCTGAAGCGGGTGAATTTGGAAGCGTCAGGAACAATATCGAATCCACAGAAATCACGCAATTCCTGAGAGTATTTCAAAAATATGATCAGGAGAGTATCAGTCGGGATTGAGAAAATGCATTGGATCAGGAGCGCTTTAAGCATTGGGTACAGCTGGTGTCTGCGAGGCCTGCCGGTCTTTGCATGAAAATGAGTAACAAAAGAAACAGGAACAATTTCATCAAGGTTAATGGCTTCATCAAGAAGTTGGAGGAACTGATATTTGTCGTTGCCGAATTTGTTTTGGCAATCTTCAAAAAATTCTGCCAAAGTGAGCTGTTTATGTGTTATCATATAGATATATCTCCTTTAGGTGGAAGGTTAATAGTTATTTGTCATCTCTATTTTACCATAAACCTTGAGGAGATATTTTATTTTGGTAACAAAAAATGCCGTATTTATGCGGCTTTTGGCGTTTCGCAAACGCCTATAGAATCATAAAAAGCAAAGGAGAAGTCGTTATGATAAAGATAAACGGACTTACGAAGAGCTATCGGAAAAAGCGGGTCGTAGATGAACTTTCTTTCGAGATCAAAGAAGGCGAGCTGTTCGCGCTGCTCGGAAGCAACGGGGCGGGGAAGAGCACGACGATCAAGATGATTCTGGGGCTGGTGAAAAAGGATGCGGGGGAAATCGTGCTTCCCGAGGGAAAGAAAATCGGGTATTCGCCGGAGACGCCTCATTTTCCTCCGTTTTTGACCGGGGAAGAGGTATTGCGGTATTACGGTGAACTACAGGGCATTGCAAAGAAAGAATGGAAGGGGACATACGAAAGACTGTTGGAAGTGGCCGGACTGGACAACGACGGGACGAAGGTGCGCAATTATTCCAAGGGAATGCTGCAGCGGCTCGCACTGGCGCAGGCACTCTTAGGCGACCCGGAAATACTGATTCTGGATGAGCCGTGCGCGGGCTTAGACGCGATGGGAAGACTGGAAATGCTCGAGCTGATCCGCGACTTTAAGGAGCAGGGCAAAACGATCATCATGAATTCCCACATCCTAAGCGACATTGAGAAGGTCTGCGACGGCGGCATCATTATGAAAAAGGGAAAAAAGGTGAATGCGTTCAAAAAGAGCGACCTGGCCAAAGAGCGGACGCTTGAGGAACTGTTCGTGGAGTCCGTGGGCGGCACTTTGGGAGAGAGAGGAGAAGCGGTATGTGGGTAATTGCAAAAAATGCATTGCGGGAACGCATAAGGAGAAAAGAGCTTTATATTGTGGTGGCAGTCGGGATCCTGATCCTTTTGCTGTGCAGCAGCGGTACGGCGACAATCACGATGAACGGAGAGCCGATTACAAGCGTTGACAATATGATCGTGGTGATGCATACGATGGTCGCAGCGGTGGGTTGTCTGCTTGCGGTCGTTCTTGGCATCCGAACAATTCCAAATGAATACGAGAGAAAAGACAGTCATTTGGTCTGGGTCAGGGGAATCAGCCAGCCGGTCTATCACGGCGGGCTGGCGCTCGCCAATATGCTTAGCGCCATGCTTGCGACAGGAATTCTCTATCTCGCGCTGGCAGTCTATATCGTGGCAAACGGCAGAACGGATTATCTTGTGCGGATGCTGCCTGCATTTTTGATCGTATGCATTGCCGTGGCGACGGCGAGTCTTTTTATAAGTGTCTTAAGTATTATACTGCCAGTCGCGGCGGTCGGCATCCTTGGAATTTTGTTCACACTGGGCGGTATTTTGCACGGAATACTGGATCTTTATAAAAATGTAGCGGGCGGCGTCGCCGGAGCTTTGCTAAAGGGTCTGCTCTTTGTGCTGCCGGACATGAACGGAATACAGCAGCAGGCAAGGCGGCTGATGGCGCAGGAGAGCGTGGATGTGCATCTGATTCTGACGGGACTTTTGGCAATCTACGTACTCTCCGTCGGAATTATGGTGTTCCGGCGCAGGGAAGCGTAGGAGCGGTTGGCGATAGCGAATCGGAAAGACCCGCAAAGTGAAAAAGAAATCATAAGATCGGGAGGAGAGACAGGAAATGAAAGTATTTCATATTTTATACGGGGCAGCAGGCGTACTTCTTGCGGCAGCCACCGTGTTTACCGGAGATTACGGACTGTCAAAGAAGGACATGGAAATCTATGACCGTGCAGTCGGTATTGAGGATGCCATGGTAGAGAACGGATTTTGCGATTTTTCCCCGTCAGATTATAAGATTCGTTTTTTCAATGGAAGTTGCGATTATGTTGTAAAGGAAGGAGAGGTGGCAAAGGAGGACGCGGCATTCGGCACGTTTGTGGGAACGGCATACGAAATTGACGGAGAATATCAGGTCGTCCTGCCGACCTATGAGAATTTTTCCGAACTGTTCACTATGCTGAATTCCGTCCAGAGCGTTTCGGACGGGGAAATGCATTTTGGAGAGGCGAATTACAGTGAGGATGCACATGCGGCTACACTGTGGCATGAGGCATTTCACGCATGGCAGCTCACAAATTGGGCGGATGAGGTGTTTGCCCGCGGTGAGGCGGCAGACATTTCCGAAGAGGGCGGCTATGAGCGGATCGTGGTAAATGAGGTTGATTCCGATTCGGAATATGTGCTATCCTTTTCACAGGAAATGGAGCTTTTGCAGAAGGCTTACGAGTCGGACGACACCGAAGAAAAATGCAGGCTGACCCGGGAAGCGCTTGCGCTCGCTGCCGAAATGGAGCAGGGAATGAGTGCGCAGGCGGCTTATGTCACGCAGTACTTTCAGACGCTTGAGGGCAGCGCGCGCTATGTAGAGGCACAGGCATACAGGCTGCTTGCCGGTGAGGAGGCGTGGAGCGAGACTTACATGGGAGACTTCAATTACAGCAACGGCGCAGGAAAATATTATGCGATGGGAATGTTAAAGTGTCTCCTTTTAGACCAGCTTGCACCGGAGTGGAAGGATGATTTTACGGCGACGGCAGATCTGGACGAATTTCTGCAGGCGGCAGTCGGAGGAAGATAGACGCGGTCAGCCGGAGAAACAGAGAAAGCGACAGATGTGGGAATATGTAAAAAGGGAGCAGAGGGATGAAGGAACAGAAATACGTCGTCCTGGCGGCGGATGACGAGCGGGAGCTTTTGGACACATTAGAGTTATTTTTACAGCGGGAAAATATACTTCTGGTCAAGGCGGCGGACGGAAGGGAGGCGCTTGCGCTCTTTGCGGAGGAACAGCCGGATCTGGTGCTGCTCGATATCATGATGCCGCAGGTCGATGGATTTTGTGTGCTTCGGAAAATACGGGAGACAAGCCGTGTTCCGGCAATCATGATGACGGCGCGTGGCGAGGATTATGACAAGATTTTGGGGCTCGAGCTTGGCGCAGACGATTATGTGACGAAGCCCTACAATCCGATGGAGGTCGTGGCGCGCATCAAGGCGCAGCTCAGACGTACCTACAGCTATGCGGCGCCGCTCGAGGAGAAGGAGGTGTACGAGGCGTTCGGACTTGCGGTAGATACGAGGGAATGCTCCGTCAAAAAGCATGGCAGGGATATCCTTCTGACCAGAACGGAATACCGGATTTTAGAGCTTTTGATGAAGACGCCTGGTCGCATCTACACAAAGCAGCAGATCTTCGACTATGCGTGGGAGCAGGCGTACATGGGAGACGACGCTACGCTCATGGTTCACATCAGCAATCTGCGCAATAAGATTGAGGATGATCCGAAGCATCCTGTCATGATTAAAACGGTAAAAGGATTGGGGTATCGGTTTGAAAAGGAAAAATAAGAGGGGAAGCATTTTTGGAAAACTGATCGGAAGTTATTTCCTGTTCGCGGCGGCTGCCGTCGTCACAGTACTGGTATATGGCGTGGCGCAGCTTCTTGCGTTTTCCGGGGGAGATATCGACCAGATGAATCCGGGCGCGCTTGTGGCGGAAGATGGGACACTTAGTCCGCTCGACGTTGTTTACCGGTGCGGCGGCTGGGTGGAGTGTCTTGATGAACAGTATCGGGTGACCCGGGTATTTGGTGAGAAGCAGACGCCGCAGCAAAGTTACACGGAGCGGGAGCTTTTGGAAGCAACTGCTTTGAGTGGTGACGGGAGTGACTACTGGATGTTTTGGGAAAGCTATGACGGAGGAAGCTATCTGTTCGTCTATCCGTCGGATGCGATGAAGCTTACGTTTAATTTTGAACTGGAAGCATCGGATATGTCAGGAGCAGAAAATGCGATGATTGCCGTGATGGTGCTGATGCTCATTGCCGAGAGCGTGCTGGTCAGTTTCTATATTTACCGGAAAATCAAAAAACCGTTAAAACAGACGGTGGAGGGAATGCAGAGAGTGACGCTTGGGGAGCAGCGGGTACATCTTTCGTTTGGGGCAGAGGGAGAGTTTACGGAGATACAGGATGCGTTCAATCTTATGATTGACCGTCTGGAAGCAGAGCAGTCAGAGAAGGAAAAGCTGCAGAAAGAACGTCAGCAGATGCTGCTGGAATTGTCGCACGACTTAAAGACGCCGCTTGCCACGATTAAGAGCAGCGCGGCGGCGCTTGTGGAAGGGGTCGTGGAGGAGGAGGAGAAGGAACGTTATTATCAGACGATCGTAGTGAAGAGTGATCGCGTCAATACGATGGCGGATGATATGTTCACCATGCTTAAGATGGAGAGCAGCGACTACCAGCCGAGGCTTATAAGGATGGATTTCTGTGAGCTTGTGCGTCAGATCTGCGTGGAGCATTATGAGGAGATGGAACAGGCGGAGTTTTCGGTGCAGATTGGGATACCCGAGGAGACGGTATGGGTTCTGGCGGACGATAAGCTGCTCGCGCGCGTCGTGGCAAATTTCATCACGAATGCGGTCAAGTATAATAAGACAGGAAAAGAGATTTCTGTTACGGTGAAGAGGGAGGGGGATGAGGCAGTGCTCATTGTAGCGGACGACGGAATGGGGATTGAGGAAAACGTGCAGCGGCGTATGTTTTTGGCGTTTGTGCGGGGCGATGCGTCGCGCAGTACAAGCGGCGGTACAGGACTTGGGCTTGCCATTGCAAAGGGCATTGCCCGAAAGCACGGCGGGGATGTCGGTTACCTTTATGAACAGGGGAAAAATAAGTTTTTTCTGCGGCTGCCATGTGCAGAGAATACTTGAGAAATCGCACTCCATATCTATATCAATACAAGTTTATTTTCTCTTTAGAAAATTTATAAAAAGTTTACTGAAAATATTAGCACTCATTATTGACGAGTGCTAATAATAGTGATATAACATAATCAGAACGAAGGAGATCAGTTCCGAAGTTCCGAAAAAGAAAAAGTAAACAGTTATGATACAACACATTATAAGGAGGAATGACTTATGTTGATGCCTAGTATTTTTGGAGAAAGCTTATTTGACGATTTGTTTGATGATTTTGCACGTCCGGTAAAGCGTGCGGCGGCGACAGCGATGCCTGCTGTGATGCGGACAGATATCAAGGAGAATGAGAAAGGTTATGAACTGGATATTGATCTCCCCGGATATAAGAAGGAGGATGTGCAGGCACAGTTGCAGAACGGGTATCTGACTATCACGGCAGCGACCAATACGAGCGATGAGAAACAGGATGATGACGGCAGGTATATCCGCAGAGAGAGATATTACGGAGCTTGCAGCCGGAGTTTCTACGTCGGCGAGGATATCAAGCAGGAAGATATTAAGGCGAAATTCGAGGACGGCATTTTAAAGGTTGCTGTTCCGAAAAAGGAAGCAAAGCCGGCAGTAGAAGAGAACAAGTACATTAAAATTGAAGGCTGACGATAAAGGGGGATACCGGTGGGGATACTGTGTATCCCCCTTTTGTGTTTACAGATGCGCAGCTTTTGATTTCTTTTTTCGCGGGAGGTGAGGATTGATGGAAAAAAGAGATTATTATGAGGTGCTTGGTATCAGCCGAAATGCAGACGAAGCGGAAATCAAGCGGGCGT
>ERZ808054.1746-NODE-1746-length-11013-cov-3.689923_pt1 | contig 11013 bp, 5 predicted proteins | sample MGYA00380201_ERZ808054 | MGnify/ENA primary metagenome ERZ808054 (study PRJEB31490, sample SAMN06133419) | mouse gut metagenome | isolation source: Z5_2 | host: mice | place: China: Chengdu | collected 2015-05 ... | reverse complement strand
GGATTCCGCTTTTATAAATATGGAGCATTATATCCGGTACGGAACATGGTCAGGAGAAAGCGAAAATAAAATAACAGATTATCCAATCTACTGCAAAAACTGCGGTTCTAAAAATGTTACCTTAACTGGATGCAAACAGTGTAAAACATCAAATGTTTCCACTTACAGTGAACTTGCAAAGACGGTATATGAAAATTATATACTCGACCCTACGCCCCTGGAAACACAGAGAAAACAAATACGGAAAAACAACGATTTAAGAGAATTTTTAAACGATCCAAATTCAAAAAAAGATCTTTATAAAGAATTATGTTCTTTCATCCGGGAAGATGTGTATACCAACAGCAACTTTATCTCAGATGGTCTCAGTAATTCAGAATTGATTCAGAAATCCAGGGAATTAATCCAGAAAGCAGAACAAGAGCTTGCGAAAGCCTGTATTTCCCAGCATACCTTGTCCGGTAATATTTATTCCTTTGCGGCATACAGCCGTTTATCTAAAGAGGATTTTCCGATTAGCGGCGTCTATGATGGGTTTAAAATAGGCAACTTCATGAGATATTTCGCCGATGATGGGAAAACATATAAATTACGTCTTTCTTCCGAAGAATTTTCATGGACAGATTCCGGCGCAGAACTCAACGTTGAATTTACGGATATCATAGAGTATTCCAATGGCAGTATCAGTGATCTTGCGTCTCTGATGCAGACTATGGGAAATCTGGCTACCTCCTTTGATTCTGTCAAAAAACAGGCAGAACAGGGCATGGAGGCAAATCATACCTTTCAAAAGATTAAGGATGAAGGATTACAGTCAGCTCTTTCAAATGTTCTTAGCGCAAGGAATATAGATGTGCAGATAGATGAAAGAGGTATTTTATTGAGAAAATATAACTACGACTTGGATGATTACGATCAACATCAGATGAAGCTTATCAACAGAAACATCGTCATGACAGATGACGGCTGGGACCATGCCAGACTTGCCATCGGTCTTGGAAGGTACAATGATGAATTGATGTATGGTGTATGGGCAGATGCACTGGTGGGCAATCTGATCGTCGGTGAAAAACTGATCATCAAAAACGAAGATTCTTCCGTTACCATCGATAAAAATGGTATTACAATAAAAAATGGATCTATCTCATGGGAACAGGTAAATGCCCCAGAGATCAGTGAAATTGATGGGCTTTCAACGGAGTTATCATCTATTAAGGATACAACAAATGCTGTAAAGAACTCCATTCCAGAAAAGATAGCAGAACTGGATCAAAAGGTTGCACGATATCTTACAAATGGCGGGTCTACATCTTTAGATGAAAATTATATGATCTCCCCCTATATAGGCGGAGGATATCTCAATATTGTCAATGGAGATAATCAGGTGGTTATTGATCCTTCTAATACATCCGGTACTGATTATATCTTCCAGATTAAAAACCGGGAAAAAACAATGGTAGGTATTAGCGCAGATGGAAAAGCACTGTTTGAAGGCGAGATAAAATCCCAAAAAGGAGCTATTGGTGGTTGGAACATTGATGATACGAGTATTTATAAATCAGACTTAAATGGTAAATATCCTCGCTATGACTTCTCAATAGATTCAGAAGAAAGCAAGATTATTGCCAGAGAAATTAAAAGAGATAAATACACAACTGATATAACTGAATATGACGTTTTTTATGACAATACTTTGTCCATTTCACCTGGAAAATTAGAATATTTATATAGAAAAATAGATGGTATGGATGGAGATAGAATAAAAGAATCAGCAGTGTTAGCCATTGAAGATGATAATTTAAGTATCAAAAAGTATAGCGGTGGTGCTCCAGCAGGTACACCTACATATCAAATTAAGATTACCAGCATGGGGATATATTTCCATGAAGGCACTTCAATTAGTTATTTAGATGGTGTCAGGATACGAGGCAAACGTCTTGATGAACTATATTCCGTTATGAATACAGGCGAAAATACTTTAACCGGAGAAGAAGATGTATGGGTAGAGGAATGGGCATATTTTGATAATAGCAAGAAATACGATTACGAACCATTTGTAAATGTAATGTTTAACACTACATTGCAAGAACATGAGAATATTGTATTTGGCAGCTATATTAAAGATTCAGATAATAAATATGCTGGCTTTAAATACTTTGTACGGACTAAAGCTGATGGACTGAACTATTCAACAAAATGGTGGGCAATCGGTAATAATTCGAAAAACGGATAATTATCTGTTACGTGCCCCCATCATCAACACATACAAAAATACAGGAGGCTATATGAATAAAATAACACAGAAATTATCCCTTGACCTGGTGGAGATTTCCCATAATGTCATAAATGCCAGACAAAATGACAGACTAACAAGGGATATCAATATAACAATTACAAACAATGGACAGGAATATGAATTGCCTGAAACGGCATTTGTGTATCTCCGAGGAAGGAGAGCAGATGGAAAACCTATCTTTTATAATGTAGAGGTAACGGATAGGAAAAAAGGGGTTCTGCATGCAGAATTTCATAATTATGTACTATGCTGCTCCGGAAGCTGCAAGCTGGACGTTGGCATTTACAACAGAATCCAGGATGAAAATGAGATACAAAAAGACAATAAAGCTCCGAAAGAAGAAGAAGAAATTGCATCCACAGATTCATTTATATTGTATATTCCAGAGGAAGTACTTGATGAAATAGATGTTGTGGAATCCGATGAAGGGAGCACTCTGGCACAACTTATAAACTCTGCCAGAGATGAAATCGATGAAATGAATGCACTGGAAGAAACTGTTTCGAATAACGAAAAACAAAGGACAGACAATGAGTCAGTCAGGATATCAAACGAAGAGAACAGGCAGAGACAGGAGAATCAAAGGCAGAAGGATACAGAAACTGCAATAAGAAACACAAATGCTGCCATACAAAGTGCCAATCTTGCCACTGATAATGCTAATAGTGCAGCTGAAAATGCAGACAATGCAGCGGCTAACGCAAATGACAAAGCTACAGATCTGCAAAACAAGTTGGATTCTCATCACTTTGTTTTAACAGAAGACAAAGATGTAGCGGGTGGTGTGCCTGGGCTTGATACAAACACAAAAATTCCAAGTGATAAATTATACCCGGCTACAACAACATCAAAAGGCATTACCCAGCTTACTAACAGCGTAGCTAGCAACTCCATTTCTACTGCTGCTACTGCTAATTCTGTAAAATCTGCTTATGATAAGGCTGTGTCTGTAGATAGTGACCTGAAATCCCACAATTCTTCCAATAACTGCCATAATGATATTAGAAATCTAATCTCTGCATTGACTACAAGGTTGAATACACTAGCAGACAGTGATGATACAACTCTCGACCAGTTAAGCGAAATCGTGGCATATATAAAAAATAATAAGGACCTGATTGATGGAATCACCAGAAATAAGGTCAATGTAACGGATATTATAGACAATCTGGTGTCCACTGCTGTTAATAAACCACTGTCAGCAAAACAAGGAAAAACATTGAAAGATCTAATTGATGGAAAATCATCAGCAAACCACACTCACTCATATCTGCCTCTTTCTGGAGGCGTCATTACAAAATCATATACTAATTATGGTGATCATCATCTACAAGTCAGGAATAGCACATATCCAAAAGCTGGCGTTGACTTGTTTGTCGATATAGAAGGAGGAAACATTGAGCTAAAAACAAATGATAGTTCGATTAAATATGAGATTGATACATATAGAGATGGATTAAGATTATATCAAAACCATAATGGTGCCATTGCAACCTTTCTCTATATATCAAATAACATAATGAATCTTTTGAATGCATCATTTTCTGGTTCTGTTACATTTCCAAATAATTCGTGGATAAACATAGGTGATGATATCGTTATCGGTGATAGAAATCATGCAGGCGCATTGGTATTAAAAGGCATCAATGGCGATACAAGTCTTGTCTTCATGAAAAAAGGAGATGAATCGATTACTGGATCGCTTCAATTTAATGGTACAGATTTTAAATTCAGTGATCATAACATCAGTGCTAAAAATTTAAGATTAAAACCAAGTGGTGCAAATTATGGAAGCAAATTAAACTTTGGTGATGGAGACTATGTATATCTGTATGAAGACACTGACGACCATCTGTCGATATACGCCAGAGCAGGGATTTCATTTTCAAATAAAGTTTCTTTCTCAAATGATATAACCACAACCGGTGGTATAACCACTAGAAACATTACAATAAATGGATGGATATACTCCGATTTAATTCCAGCCCTTATAGAACCTGCTACCAGCAACAATATTGGAAGTTCTGACAGGCGTTGGAGACAAATATGGTGTTACAATTCTATAAATTCAGCTTCCGACAAAAATTTGAAAAAGAATATATCCGGTTTGTCATCAGATAATAGGTATGTGAAATTCTTCATGCTTCTCCAACCTAAGTCATACCTGTTTAAAGACGGAGAATCAGGACGGACACATGTAGGATTTATTTCCCAGGACGTAGAGGAAGCTATGAGCATATGTGGACTTACATCCTTAGAATTTGCCGGCTTCTGTAAGGATCAAAAAACAGAAAGAATAGAAAATGAAGAAGGTAATATGGAAGAAAAACCTGTCTTTGATGACGAAGGAAATCCTGTTTATCTTTACTCTCTTCGATACGAAGAATTTATTGCATTAAATACTATGATGATTCAGAGATTATATGAAGAAAATGCGAGTCTAGATAAAAGATTAACCATTCTAGAAGAGAAAATGTTAAATTTATAAAATTCAATACTAAAATACCTAATTGTCACATTGTCCTACTTATGTTATAATATTTACAGGAAATTCCAACACGATAGCATGCAAGGAAACCTCCGTACATCTATTTCCCTGCATGCTAAAGTGCCAGAACCGTAAGAAAACCGGCATGTGCTGCATTGCAAATGCCAACCATTCATCACACATAAGGAGGAACTAACAATGAAGACAATGAAAAAAATAGTATTTGGAATGTTGTGTATCAGCCTGCTCTTCCCCTTTGCCAATCTATCTGCACATTCAGGAAGAACCGATGGTTCCGGCGGACACCATGACAATAAGAATGCAAGTGGTTTAGGCAGCTATCACTATCATTGTGGCGGCCATCCGGCGCATCTGCATAACAATGGCATCTGTCCTTATTCACCTGCCACCACAAAACCTGCAACTCAAAAAAAATCCAAGTACTACAAAACTGCCACGGTTAGAAAAGTGCAGAACAAATTGAATCGTCTCGGTTACAAATGCGGTAAGGCAGATGGATTCTATGGTTCTAAAACAAAAACTGCAATTCGTAAGTTTCAGAAAAAAAAGGGAATAACCATAAACGGAAAGATAAACAAGACTTTATTAAAAAAACTAAATATAGATTATTAAGAACTTGCCTTTAACTTACTCCGCGATCGGAGAAGTTTTCCAGCAAACGATGAGAAACACGCTTTGCGAGTTTCTCACGTTCGCGGGCGGCGCCATGGCTTGTGCCTTCCGCGCAAATAAGAAAGGTGCGACTGAAAACCGCGCACCTCTAAAGAATTGCCTTCGGCCATTCTTTTGCTCCGCAAATCGAGAACTTTTCTATCAAATAAAAAAAGCGCGAGACGGGACTCGAACCCGCGGCCCCAACCTTGGCAAGGTTGTGCTCTACCAACTGAGCCACTCGCGCTTATTGTCACTTTCATTTCCCAGCGACAATAATTATTATACACAAACACTCTTCTTTTGTCAACATTTTTTTCAAATTTGTTTGGGATTTTTTGAGAGATTTATATCCTGACGAAGTTCACTAATACAGGAAATCTTTCAATTCCTCATAAAGCCGGTGCACCGGCAGTCCAACCACATTGTTATAATCTCCCTCAATCCCCTGAATATGCTTTCCAAAAATCCCCTGTATGCCATACGCCCCCGCCTTATCATAGGGCTCACTTGTATTCACATAGGATATGATCTCCTCTTCTGTCAACTCGGCAACCCTCACCTTTGTCGTCTCTGAAAAAACTTTTAGCCGTGTTTGTCTGCCATCTTCCAGCCCGACCAATGCCACGCCTGTACTCACATTATGGCTTTTCCCACTCAATACGCGAAGCATGTCCACTGCCTGCTTCTGGTCAGCAGGTTTGCCAAGAATTTTCCCATCGATACTAACCACTGTATCCGCCCCTATCACGATCACCGGATCTGTGCGCGGAGGCAAGCCCACCGCCACCGCTTCTGCCTTCTGCAGGGCGAGTTCCTCTGTCACTTTTTCTGGATCGTGACTAGTCATGATCTCATCGCAATCCGAGACAATTACCTCAAACTCTTCAAAAAGCATGGTTAAAAGTTCCCTGCGCCTGGGGGATCCAGAGGCAAGAATGATAGATTTTTTCATAGACGATTTATCCCTCCATCACTTTTACATAAAAGCTACGGTTTCTCGGTCCGTCAAATTCACAAAAATAAACGTCCTGCCAAACCCCGAGAATGGGTTTTCCTTCTGACAAAATCAATGTCTGGGAAGCCCCCATGGTACTGGATTTCATATGAGCATGGGAGTTTCCCTCAAAATGACGGTATGCTGCGTCCCTGGTTGGATACACCTTTTCAAATCCATAAATCAAATCCCAGACCACATCAGGATCTGCATTTTCATTAATCGTGATTCCTGCTGTCGTATGGGGACAATATACTACTACAATACCATCCTTTATGCAACTTTCCTCAATATCCTGACGAATCTGTGGTGTGATGTCTACCATCGTCTGGCGTTCCTTGATGTGAAGTTCATGTTTAAATAATGTCATATTAGTCTCCTTTCTTCCGTTAAGCAACGAGCCTGATTCCTCGCCCGCTCCGCGGCCTCGTCATCGCGGCAGTCGCCGTATAACACACCTACTTCGTTAAGCAACGAGCCTGATTCCTCGCCCGCTCCGCGGTCTCGTCATCGCGGCAGTCGCCGTATAACACACCTACTTCGTTAAGCAACGACCCGATTCCTCGCCCGCTCCGCGGTCTCGTCATCGCGGCAGTCGCCGTATAGAAAAGGACCGCCGGCACAGCACTGTGCAAGCACAGCTGTGCCGGCGGTCCTTTTCTGCACGGCTCGTTGCTTAACGGAAGTATTCGATGCCGCTCTCGAAGATCAGCTGGTTCTGCTCTCCGAATATATTCACAGCCACTCCGTCGCCCCTTCGCTCGGAGTGTGCCATTTTTCCAAGTACCCGTCCATCCGGACTGGTAATTCCCTCGATGGCATAATAAGAGCCATTCGGGTTGAAGTCCTCGTCCATGGTCGGATTGCCGTCTACGTCCACGTACTGGGTCGCCACCTGACCATTGGCAAAGAGCTTGTCGATCCACTCTTTGTTTGCCACAAAACGGCCTTCACCGTGGGACGCCGGTACCGAGTACACACCGCCCAGCTCCGCCTTCTGGAGCCATGGAGATTTATTGGTCACTACTTTAAGATAAACCGATTTGCTAATATGTCTGCCGATGCTATTGGTCGTCAGCGTCGGGGAGTCCTCTTTCTGGGTGTGGATCTCACCAAAAGGCACAAGACCTAACTTGATCAGTGCCTGGAATCCGTTACAGATGCCGAGAACAAGACCATCTCGCTCCTGAAGCAGACGGTGTACCGCTTCCTTGATCCTCTCATTACGGAATACGGAAGTGATGAATTTAGCAGAACCATCCGGTTCATCACCGGCGCTGAAACCACCGGAGAACATAAGGATCTGAGACTGGTTGATCGCACTCTCAAAGGCGTCCACGCTGTCCTTGATATTCTGCTCTGTCATATTTTTAAATACGATGCTCTCGGTGTCAGCCCCTGCCCGTTCAAATGCGCGAATCGTATCGTACTCACAGTTTGTTCCCGGAAATACTGGTACAAATACCTTTGGTTTTGCCACTTTGTGGCGGCAGACATAAATGTCTTTCGTATCATATAATCCGGTATCGATCTTCGTATCCTCTACGCCGGACCGGGTTGGGAATACCTTCTCCAGAGTACTAGTCCATGCGTCGATGGCAGCTTCCATGGACACACTTTCAGAACCATAGGTAAATGCCTGCTGGGACACTATTTCACCGATTTGTACAAAATCTACACCCAGGGCCTGTACTTTTTCCAGTTCCGCTGCGGGGATCTCAACAAGAATGTCACCGTATGCAGGTTTGAAATACTCCTCAATCGTTTTGGAAGAATCAAACTGAACACCCAGTTTATTGCCAAATGCCATCTTAGCAACCGCTTCTGCGGTGCCCTTTCCTGTCAGGGCATAGGCGGATTTCACTACGCCCTGGTGGATGAGCTCAGTCACTTTTCCATAGAGATCCATAATATATTCATAATCCGGAAGGTCAAAACGGTCCTTGCGGATCGGGAATTTCACAAGTACATTTCCTGCTTCTTTCAATTCTGGCGTCACCACATCGGAAATCTTCGCCACATCTACCGCAAAGGAGCAAAGTGTCGGTGGAACATCAATATCGTTAAAGGTTCCCGACATGCTGTCTTTGCCGCCAATAGACGGAAGTCCCAACTTCATCTGGGCATCATAAGCCCCGAGAAGAGCTGCCATCGGCTCACCCCAGCGTCTGCTGTCCTCTGTCATGCGCTTGAAGTACTCCTGGAATGTGAAACGGATCTTTGTGAAATCACCACCGGCTGCCACGATCTTTGCCACAGAAGTGAGCACCGCATACTCCGCTCCGTGGTAAGGACTCCAGCTCATCAGATCAGGGTCCATTCCATAGCTCATCATGGTCACCGTATCACATGTACCATCTAGCACAGGCAGTTTAGCAATCATTGTCTGGGTAGGCGTCAGCTGATATTTACCACCATAAGGCATGTCTACCGTGCAGGCTCCGATGGAACTATCAAACATCTCCACCAGCCCCTTTTTGGAACATACATTCAGATCTTTCAGATTTTCCGTAAAGGTCTCTGCAAAACTGTCAGAAACATTCACTTGATCCAGATAATTGTCTGCTTTCTTCGGTGTCTCCACCGTTACATCCGTCTCCTGATGCGCTCCGTTGGTATCCAGAAAGGCTCTGGAAATGTTTACGATCTCTTTGCCCCTCCATTTCAGCACCAGCCTGGGTTCTCTGGTCACTACCGCAACGGGAACCGCCTCTAAATTTTCTTCCGCCGCATATCCAAGGAATAATTCCACGTCCCCAGGATCCACCACCACTGCCATTCTTTCCTGGGACTCGGAGATGGCAAGCTCCGTTCCGTCAAGTCCTGCATATTTCTTGGGAACCTTATCCAAATCTACCACAAGACCAGGGGCAAGCTCGCCGATTGCCACGGACACGCCGCCTGCACCAAAGTCGTTGCATTTCTTAATGATCCTGCTGACCTCTCCCCTGCGGAAAAGCCGCTGGATCTTACGCTCTGTGGGCGCATTTCCCTTTTGCACCTCTGCGCCGCAGGTTTCGATGGAGCTTTCCGTATGTACCTTGGAAGAACCTGTTGCCCCGCCGCAGCCGTCACGCCCTGTCCGTCCGCCAAGAAGGATGATCACATCATCAGGGTCTGAATTTCCCCTGATCACGTTGCTTCTGGGGGCTGCCCCCATGACTGCGCCAATCTCCATACGCTTTGCCACGTAATCAGGATGATAAATTTCTTTCACATACCCGGTGGCAAGGCCAATCTGGTTTCCGTAGGAAGAGTAACCGCTTGCTGCGCCCCTTACCAGCTTTTTCTGGGACAGCTTTCCTTTCAGTGTCTCAGATACCGGCACTGTGGGATCTGCCGCCCCTGTCACACGCATTGCCTGATAGACATACCCTCTTCCCGAAAGGGGATCCCGGATCGCACCGCCAAGGCAGGTAGCCGCTCCGCCGAAAGGTTCGATCTCTGTGGGATGATTGTGGGTCTCATTCTTAAAAAATACCAGCCATTCTTCCGTCACCGGTCCCTCGCCGTAATCCATCTCCACCGGCACTACCACGGAACAGGCATTGATCTCATCCGACTCTTCCATATCCTGAAGCTTTCCGTCTTTTTTCAGCTTGCGCATAGCCATAAGGGCCAGATCCATCAGACAGACAAATTTATCCTCTCTCCCAGCAAAGATCTCGCTTCTGGTATCCAGATAACTCTGGTATGTGGTTTCCAGGGGCGTCCGGTAATAGCCGTCCTCGAATTCAATGTTTTTCAGTTCTGTTGAAAAGGTAGTATGGCGGCAGTGATCCGACCAATATGTATCAAGCACCCGGATTTCTGTCATGGTAGGATCCCTGTGCACCTCGGACGCATAATAATTCTGAATATGTAAAAAGTCCTTAAAGGTCATAGCCAGTCCCAGACTGTCGTACAACGCTTTCAGTTCTTTTTCTTCCATATCTTTAAATCCGTCAAAAACCGCAATATCTGCCGGATCGTCGTATTTTGTGATCAGGGTATCTGGCTTCTCCATTCCGGTCTCTCTGGAATCCACCGGGTTGATGCAATAAGCCTTTATCCTTTCAATCTCCCCGGCTGACAGATCTCCGGTCAACAGATAGGTGACTGCCGTGCGGATCACCGGTTCCTCATCCTCTTTCAGAAACTTCACGCACTGCATCGCAGAGTCCGCACGCTGGTCAAACTGTCCCGGCAAAAACTCCACACTGAACACATGCCCGCCTAATGGGATCTCAATATTTTCCCGGTATAAAATATCCACAGGCGGTTCGGAAAATACACTGAGCACTGCACGCTCAAAGGTTTCCTCTGAAATGTTTTCCACATCATAGCGGATAAACACCCGCACATCCCGGACTCCCAAGATCCCAAGGTAGCTGCCGATCTCCTCCTTAAGTTCCCTTGCCTTCACCGCGAAGGGGGCTTTCTTTTCCACATAGATACGCCTTACGTTTCCCATGTCCAATTTGTTTCCTCCATTTTTTATTTAGAGCGGTCTCGGAAACTCTTTAAAGCCCATATTTCCGCTCTTTTTCTGCTTCTCTGTTTTTTCTTTTCCTCCAAACT
>ERZ808054.1744-NODE-1744-length-11030-cov-3.786999_pt1 | contig 11030 bp, 13 predicted proteins | sample MGYA00380201_ERZ808054 | MGnify/ENA primary metagenome ERZ808054 (study PRJEB31490, sample SAMN06133419) | mouse gut metagenome | isolation source: Z5_2 | host: mice | place: China: Chengdu | collected 2015-05 ... | reverse complement strand
AAAGCAGGGTAGATATTGGTAACTGTCAGCTTCATTTTGTCTTTGCATATCCGGGTATCGGGTGTAGGAGAGGTATCGGTTTTTGCCATTAACTTTCTCCTTTGACGGTCTCCATACATTTTATGAGAGGCGGCAAGTACACTATACGCAAAATAAGCAATTTCCACTTGCCTGAAAAAGTGGTCCGTGCAAGTTTCACCTTGACATAAACCGAAAACAAGAGCAAAATACATTAAGAGCGGAGTAGTATTGTGGAAAGGAGTAGTTGGCAATGACAAAAATTGATATTGTATCCGGGTTTCTTGGGGCCGGCAAGACGACATTAATCAAAAAGCTGTTAAAAGAGGCGCTGGCAGGTACAAAAGTAGTATTAATAGAAAACGAATTTGGGGAAATCGGCATAGACGGCGGTTTTCTGAAAGAGGCAGGAATCGGTGAATCAGGAATTGAAGTGAAGGAAATGAACTCCGGCTGTATCTGCTGTTCCTTAGTGGGGGACTTCGGGGCATCTTTAAAAGAAGTGCTGGATACGTATGAACCGGAACGGATTTTAATTGAACCTTCCGGTGTCGGGAAACTTTCCGATGTCATGAAGGCAGTGCAGGATGTGGTAACGGAAGCGGAAGTGGGGCTGAACAGCGCCGTGGCGGTGGTGGATGCGTTGAAATGCAAGATGTATCTGAAGAATTTCGGCGAGTTTTTCATTAACCAGATAGAACATGCCGGGACGATTATTTTAAGCCGTACCGGTAAAATCAGCGAAGAAAAACTGGCGGTCTGTGTGGAGATGCTCCGTGGGCATAATGCGAAGGCGAAAATCATCACAACGCCCTGGGAGCAGTTGGAGGGCAGGGACATACTGGAAACCATCGAAGGCGCGAAGGATTTGGAGGCGGAGCTGATGGCGGAAGTTATGGCACATGCCCATGAGCACCACCATGACGGAGAGGAATGCCATCATGAGCACCATCATGACCATGGACCGGAATGTACCTGTGGCTGTCATGACCATGACCATCACCATCATGCGGACGAGGTATTCACCAGTTGGGGGATGGAGACTCCGGCGGTTTATGCGCGGGAGGATGTGGAAGCCATCTTAAGCGCATTGGAGGACGAAAGCCGATACGGTCTTGTGCTGCGGGCGAAGGGAATGGTTCCGGCAGGGGACGGTTCCTGGATATACTTTGACTATGTTCCGGGGGAAAGCGATGTGCGGGAAGGCAGGCCGGAATATACTGGGAAATTCTGCGTCATCGGCTCCAAATTAAACGGGGAAAATCTGGAGAAACTGTTTTTACGGAAATAGTTTTCCAAAAGACGGGTTTTTAAGAAATAGAAAATGGGAGAGAAGTCATGAAACCGGTATATGTCATTAACGGATTTTTGGAAAGCGGTAAGACAGAGTTCATTACCTATACGCTGGGGCAGTCTTATTTCCAGGTAAAGGGGAAGACGCTGCTTATCCTTTGCGAAGAAGGGGAAACGGAATATGAGGATTTTTTGCTGAAAAAAAGTAAAACGGTGGTGGAGTATGTGGAGGAGGAAGAAGATTTTACCCCCGACCACCTCATTGCGCTGGAAAAAAAGTACAAGCCGGAGCGGATTATCATTGAATATAACGGAATGTGGAATTTCAAGAACATGAAACTGCCATGGCACTGGTCTGTCGAGCAGCAGATTACTACCATCGATGCGTCCACATTTCCGATGTACTTTAATAATATGAAATCCCTGCTGGCGGAAATGGTGCGTGGTTCGGAACTGATTATTTTCAACCGCTGTGACGGTGTGGAGGATTTGAGCGTTTACCGGCGCAACATTAAGGCAATTAACCAAAAGGCGGAAATCGTGTTTGAGGATTCCAACGGGGAAATCGATGAAATCTTTGAGGAAGACCTTCCGTATTCGCTCTCGGATGACCCGATTGTGCTGGACGATAACGGCTATGGGATATGGTATTTGGATTCGCTGGACCATTTGGAGCGCTACGAGGGGAAGAAAGTGCAGTTTACGGCAATGGTGTTGAAACCGGAGCAATTCCCGGAAGGCTATTTCGTGCCGGGAAGGATGGCGATGACCTGCTGCGCCGAGGATATGGCATTTTTGGGGTTTGCCTGCCGGTACGGGGAGACGGGGCAGCTTAGGAATAAACAGTGGGTGAAAGTGACGGCAATCGTGCGGAAGGAGTATTTTGCGGACTATCAGGCGGAAGGCCCCGTGCTGGAAGCGGTCAGCGTGGAGAAAACGAAAGCGCCCAAAGAAGAAGTCATTAGTTTTGTATAAACACGCCTTAAGGAGGCTGTGGGAATGGAATCGGAATATGGCGGCAGAGAACGGAAAGGAATTACAACAGTTAAAAAAGAGGATTTTGGAGCTGGGGCGCAAATCCTATGAACACAACATTTATACGTATACCGGTTTCCTTGGCATGGCGGAGCAGGATGTTTTTTACGGTATGCTGCCGGAGCTTGGGGGAGCGGCTTATGGGCTGTACGGTGGCAGGCAGGACTGTGAACGGCAGATGCTGCGGTTTGGCAGTGAAGATGTTTTGGGTTATGGGGAGGATTTCCCCATCGTCTGCCTGTCGGTCCGGCCTTTGGTGGAAAAATTTGCGGATGACGTGACCCACCGGGATTTCCTGGGGGCGGTGATGAACCTTGGCATTGACCGGAGTACCGTAGGGGATATCCTGTTGGAAGGAAAATCCGCCTATCTTTTCTGCACGGATAAGATTGCCCCGTATCTGACGGAACATTTGGACCGGGTGAAGCATACCAAAGTAATCTGCAAAGAGGCGGATGCCGTGGAGGAGATTCCGGTGAAGGAGCCGGAGGAAATACGGTTTACGGTGGCATCGGAACGGGCGGACGGGATTATCGCGAAAGTGTACCGCCTGTCCAGGAACCAGAGTCTGGCACTTTTCAGGGAACGGAAGATTTACGTGAACGGCAGGCTGAACGAGAACAACAGTTATTCCATGAAAGACGGGGACATGGTTTCCGTGCGCGGGTACGGCAGGTTTGTCTACCATGGACCGGACCATGAGACGAAAAAGGGAAAATGGAGCGTGTCGGCGGGAGTGTACCGGTAGGAGGAAGGCGATGTATCCGTATACGATAGCACAATGGCTTTTTTTCTTTTATTTTTATTGTTTTTTCGGTTGGTGTTTTGAATCCGCATACGTGTCTTTAAAAAGCAGGCATCCGGTAAACAGGGGCTTCATGCGCGGTCCTTTCCTGCCGCTGTATGGGAGCGGTGCAGTCATGATGCTGGTAGTATCCATGCCGTTCCAGTCCAATTTGGTACTGACCTATATCGCCGGATGCATCGGGGCGACGGCACTGGAGTATGTGACCGGGGTGACGATGGAGGCATTGTTTAAGGTTAGGTATTGGGATTATTCCAACCAAAAGTTTAACTTCCAGGGACAGATCTGCCTGTCTTCCACACTTGCATGGGGAGGGCTGACCATACTGATGACACGGGTGGTACATAAGCCCGTGGAGCAGCTTGTTTTGGGGATTCCCATGGGAATCCTGACGGCGGCGGTGTCCCTGTTTACGGTCTGCCTTGTGGTGGACTTCACGTTATCGTTTCAGGCAGCCATCGATTTGCGCGATATCCTTATAAAAATGGAAGCGGCACGGGAAGAACTGGAACGGATGCAGAAGCGTTTGGATGTCATCATTGCGCTGTCCAATGAAGAACGCGAAGTACGTAAGCGTGAGCGCAGCGGGAGAATGGACGAGCTTGCGGCAGACATTGAGGAACGGCTGCTGCATATGAAGGAGAAAATTGCAAACGGCGTATCCGCATACCCGGAGGGTATAAAGGAAGAAATTGCGGAACTGCGCATAAAATACCGTTTGAGTGCGGAAAACAGGAAGCAGCTAACCCATTTTAAGGATTTCTACAAACGCCAGATGCTGAAAGGAAACCCGATGATGGTATCCAAAAGGTTTGGCGACATGCTGCGGGAGCTGCAGGAAAATCTGGATGGGAGAAAAGAACCGTATAAAAAGGACGGAAAAGATGAAAAAGAAAACGCAGGGTAGGTTATCCTACCCTGCGTTCCCTTTGCCTGTGCTTTGGCATGTATACGTAAAGGTTATTTTCCACAAGTTCCAGTTTCCGTTTATGGCGGCGGAACAGCGCCGAAAATTTGTTATAGAACCAAAAGGAGTAAACGAGCAGGTCATTGGCTTTTCCGATTTTCTGCTTCGTGGTGTGCAGGTATTGCCTGCCGTCCGCGGTAATGGAAACATCGGAGCGGATGGCATGGATCAAATCCGTTTCGTTTTTGATGTCGGCATCAATCAGCGTATATCCGAAGCCCGCACAGTTCTCCCTGTGGGAATCGCTTCCGCCGGTACCGGGCTTATCAAAACGTTTGGCAAGTTCCGAAGCTGCCCGGTTGGATTCCGGCGATTCGCAGGCATTGTAAGTTTCGATAAAATCAAAACGGGATACCAGCGTCCTTGATTTTTTTCCCTGTTTGGTATTCATCAGGCTTAAGTATTTTTCCCCGCAGGGATGGGCAGGTCCCAATATCCCGCCAAAATGATGTACAATATCGATTAACAGGCTGACCGGCAGTCCGCGCAGCTCCAAAAGGGGAAGTTTTACCCCAGTGGGCATGACAACGATGATGTGTCCCGCATCGATGGTATCGTATTCGATTCCTTTCAGGACCACAAAATCCTCAAATTCTCTGCCTTTTATGTTTTTCTCATAATACCGGTATGCCTTATAAGAGTTATGGTCCGTAATGAGCATTCCCTGATACCCTTTGTCCCGCAGCGTGCGGATGGTATCCGCAAGCGAGATTTTCCCGTCCAAAGACCCTTCCTTTGTATGGCAGTGCATATCTAATTTCAATCTATCTATACCTCTTTTCCGCCGGTTGACCGGTTTCTTCTTTGCTTGGTTTTGGCTGGTTCCGAAAGACAGCGGAACCAACCAAATATTATTTTACCCTATTTCGGAAAAATGTAAATAGCTTTTCCGCAAAAAAACGGTTACATTTATTTCCAGGGATAACGCTGGAGCCGTTCGTTATATTTTTCCTCACAGTATTTGCAGCGGTAGATTTCCTTCTTTTCGTCCGAAAGGACAAATACATGGGGCAGTTCCTGTTCGATGGAGGTAATGCACCGGGGATTTTTGCACCGGATGATATTCCGTATTTCTTTGGGAAGCACCAGGTCTTTTTTATCCACGATTTCCCCGTCCTTAATGACATTGACGGTGATGTTGTGGTCAATAAACGCGAGGACGTCCAAATCCAGGGTGTTGATGTCGCATTCCACTTTCAGGATATCTTTCTTTCCCATTTTGTTGCTGCGGGCATTTTTGATGATTGCCACGGTGCAGTCCAGTTTGTCCAACTGCAAATGGTGGTAGATGGAAAGGCTTTTGCCTGCGGCAATATGGTCGAGGACGAAGCCTTCTTCGATTTTTCCTACATTCAGCATGATGAATTATTCTCCTTTCTCCTGCCGTGTTATACTTTGGTCTTGATGCCCAGTAACGTCAGGATCAGCGCCATCCGGACGTAAACGCCGTACTGCACCTGTTTAAAATAGGCGGCGCGGGGATCGTCATCCACTTCCACGGAGATTTCGTTCACGCGGGGAAGGGGATGAAGAATCAGCATGTCCTGTTTGGCAAGTTTCATTTTCTCCTTATTCAGGATATAAAAATCTTTCAGGCGGACGTAATCTTCCTCATTGAAGAACCGTTCCCGCTGTACCCTTGTCATGTACAGAAAATCCAGCCGAGGCATGATTTCTTCCAGACGGATGACTTCCTCATAGGGGATGTGTTTTTCCTTTAACATGTCGGTAATGTAATCGGGAACTTTAAGTTCTTCCGGTGAAATGAAGATAAACCGGATGCCGGGGTAGCGTACCAACGCATGAATCAGGGAATGGACGGTTCTGCCGAATTTCAGGTCGCCGCATAAGCCGATGGTAAAATCGCGGAGGTTCCCCTTCAGGGAACGGATGGTCAGAAGGTCGGTCAGCGTCTGCGTCGGATGCTGGTGCCCGCCGTCTCCGGCATTGATGACGGGAATGGAGGATTTGCTTGCCGCCACCATGGGGGCGCCTTCTTTGGGATGGCGCATGGCGCAGATATCGGCAAAGCAGGAAATCACCCGTATGGTGTCGGATACGCTTTCGCCCTTGGAAGCGGAGGAAGATCCGGCATCGGAAAAGCCGATGACGCTGCCTCCCAAACTAAGCATGGCGGATTCAAAACTCAGCCTTGTCCGTGTGCTCGGCTCGTAAAAGCAGGTGGCAAGTTTCTTCCCGTCGCAGGCATGGGCATATTTGGACATGTTGTTTTCAATGTCGTTTGCCAGGTCAAAGAGGTTGTCCAGTTCTTCGACGGTAAAATCTAAAGGACTCATTAAGTGTCGCATGGTTGTTTTCCTTCCTTTATTTTTTCAAATGCTTTTTTAATAAAATATGCCAAACAAAATCGAAGGAAATAAATTCCCTTCGATTTTTATGGGATAACCGGCATCCGCCGGTATCTGTTACATGTAGGTTAATAGATCGTCTACCGTTTTGCGCTTTAATGCTGCGGGTTCTTCATCGGGATATCCGATGGGAATCAGCGCCACGACTTCACGGTCGTCGGGAACGCCAAGGATTTCTGCCGCTTTCCTGTCGTCAAAAATTCCTTCGATGACACTGCCGATGCCGCGTTCATAAGCAGCAAGACAAAATGTCTGGGATGCGATACCCGCGTCAAACATCTGCCAGGAATCACCCCTATGGGTGGAATAGGAACCGTCGCGTTCAAAACCGCACCTGTTTTTGATGACGGTGACAACAATCAGCATGGGCGCACCCTTAATGATTTCGCCGTTCTTCGGGTAATCGGACGTGCATTCGCCGGCAATACGGTCTTTGGTTTCCCCTTCTGCGGCGATATAGCGGACAATCTGTGTATGTTTCCAGCTCGGAACATGGGAAACCGTTTCCACAATCTCTGCAAGCACGGCATGGTCGATGGGCTGGTCCTTGAATTTACGGATGCTTCTGCGTCCGGTGATACATTCTTTTGCGGTCATTCGTTACCTCCTTTATGTCCTTACACTTCCGTGTAGCAGCGGCTGCCTGCCTGTCAGGCATGTCTGTCCTTATATGATACCATAACGGGAATGGGGTTTCAATGTGGTAGATAAGAAAATTTTGTGAATTTTGGGCGCACGCGGAAAACCATGCAATAGATACTTGTATCCTGAAGGGGAATTGTATAAAATAGTAATGGTACGGAAAGAACCGGACTGCAGCGGGTAAGGGATGCTGGACGGTTTTGCATAAAGGTAAGCGGCTGCTGCCCGGAAAATAAGGAGGAAACGGAAAATGGAATACATCGAAAGGAAAAGGCTGCTGTTTTTCGGTCTGCCATGGACTTTTACGAAATATACGGTATTGGAGGACGATGTGGTAATCAACAGCGGTTTTTTGAAGACTTGTGAAAATGACTGTTATATGTATAAAATCCAGGATGTGGAGCTGCAGGCTTCGCTGTTGGAAAGAATCTTCGGTTTGGGTACGGTGGTATGCTACACGGGGGATACGACCCATCCGAAACTGGAGCTGGTACACATCCGGCGGGCAAAGGAAATCAAGGATTATATTCTAAGGGCTTCGGAGGAAGCCAGAAGGAAAAGGCGGACGCTTAATACGCTGGATATCGGTACGGACATTGAATGACGGGGGGCGGTTCACCGGCAGGCTTCATCGGTTTCCCGTATCAGCCGTTCAAACAGCAGACCGGTAAAAAGCCAGCAGGGAAGGTAGTCCAGCCGTATGATTTTCTTTATGTTCCAACGGGAATGTCCGTAGTCCCACGGACAGAGGTCACGGCGGCTTAAGAGCGTTCCGGTGACGTATTCGCCGAGAAAAATCAGGGCGGCGTATACCGTTCCCCGGATTAGGAAGTGTTTTTTTTCTACCAAACGGCATACGGGGGCAAGGAATGCCGCCATGCCGTATATGGGGAACATCCAAATGGAGGTATTTCCCGTTAATTTAAATTCCCTGCGCCGGAAGGAATCCAGCGCGGTAAACGTAATTTCAAGGCACCAGCCGAGGATGCCGCAGTGGATAAAGTTATGGATTATCTTTTTCATGTTTTCAGTTTTGCCGGTTTGGGATGGGATTATTCCTTGGTGGGGCGATACTTTTAGCTTTTTTTTGACAGGGGTTTATAGTATACTATACGGATAAGGAAGATGCCGGTTACTGGTCATGGATTGGCCAGTAACCGGCATCTTCCTTATTATTTTATTCAACGGTAGTATAGAACCGTTATTTCTTCCGGTTTTGGAGCGCAGCCTGCGCCGCAGCATCGAAATTAGTCACATATACGGAACCAGTGGTAGGTGTCATGTACATCGGCGTATCGGAGTCGAAGGAGGTAAAATACACATAAGAGGAAGTAATGTTGATATTTTTATAAATCCCGCTTTTTACGGTTTCCACATTGCTTCCGTCCGTACGCATCCGTTTGAGCGCCGGGTCGGTCTTGGAATTTGTCTGGTAATAAATGTAATCCCCGTATATATTAAAGAAATCAATCCTTTCATTGGTCAGGACTTCCACCACGTTATCCGCCGGGGAATAACGGCACAGGCGGTAGTTTTCGGGTACGTCCATGAAGTAGAAATAACCGTTTTGGTAAACCGGGTTGTATACATTTCCTTCCCATACGGTGGAAACGGAGTCGTTTGCGGTATCCAGGGCATAGAGGTAATGGTTATCCTGCGTACCGTTGAAATAAATGATGCCGTCTTCACAGGAAGCGGGATTGACAAGGTAATCCAGTACGCGCTGGTCTTCCGATTTGTCGATTTTAATTTTGAACAGTTCCGTACCGTTGGTATTGTGGTTGTCAAAATTCTGGTAATACAGGTAGTTCCCGCAAAGCTGCAGGGTGATGGCGTTGCCGCGTTTCAGGCATTTGGTATTCTTGCCGCTCAGTTCACAGCGGTAAATTCCGTAAGTACGCTGTGCAAATCCCAAACCCTGGCCGGAATCATGGCTGTCCAAAAAGTAGTACAGGTAGTGGTCGTCCGCGTTGATGGAAGTCACTTTTGAAGTGGAGAGTTTCTTCATGTCGGTTCCCTGCGGCGTCATGGAATAAAGACATCCGTTGTCATACAGGTTGGAAAAATAAACGACGCCGTTGCGTTCGCAGAACAGTCCGTTGTTGTTCAGGTTTCCGGCCGTGTTGCCCGTTATGTAGCCCTCGTTCATTTTGATTCGGCGGGTAAACATGACAATCAGGAATGCCGAAATGATTCCTATGATAAGGAGGGCGGAAAGAATAATCGTGCGTGTTTTTTTACTCATGGTAAAGTCCTTTCTTGGGATACCGGTACGGAATATGGTGCGGAACCCGGATTCCGCGTCCGTAAAGTCCGGCAGTAACGTTTTTCCCTGTATGATAACATAATGTATTTGTACCGGATATGTTGACTTATATTTATTATACTGCTTGTGGTTTTGGAAATCAACGCCGGAATGGGAATTTCACGGAAATCGGAAGGAGTTCACTGCAGGACTGCCGCAGCTTTGTAATGAACTCCTTTTCCCGCGTCCGCCCATGCCGGAATCTACGGTATGGAATCCAGGATGCCGTCCGCAATGGCCTGTGCGAGTTCGCCGAAGCGGCTGTCAAAGATGGCGTTGTCGCTGTCATTGTTAATGAATCCGGCTTCCACCAGTACGGCGGGCATCTGCGTCCGGTTTAAGACCACCAGGTTCGTCCGTTCGCTGACGCCGTGGTTGACGAAACCGAGCGCCTGGAGGTTTTCGTTAATGTTTTCCGCCATTTTTGCAGCCGCTCCGGAGCGGTTATAGACAATGGATTCGATTCCGGTGTATTGGTTTGGGTATACACTGGAATTGCGGTGGATGGATATGAAATAATCGCCGCCCGCTTCATTGGCTTTTTCGGCTTTACGCGCGGGACTGTCGTAACTATCGTCCGTGCGGGTATAAACCACGTTCATGCCCGCATTTTCCAAAAGCCTTCCTACCGCAAGGGTAAGGCGCAGTGCGTCGTCTTTTTCCTGTCTGCCGTTGTAAGTGGCGCCTGGGTTTGCGCCGCCGTGTCCGGCATCCAGTACGATGGTATATGGCATAAGTATCACCTTCCGTTTTCCTGTTTGATGGTATGGTTTTATAGTATGAAACAAAAGAAAAAAGGTGCATTATTCCTTTCAAAACCATACAAGACGGGATAAGCGGGAATTTGTGAAAACGGGCGCAAAAAACAGGAAACGCCCAAAAGCAGGATGGTTTTATCCTTTCTTCCGTGTTAGGAAAATTCCAATGATTGCACCAATAAGGAGAATCGGCGCTGCTCTGACAAACAGCCATTCAAATGAGTGAAATGCCACTCCAAGAACAGCGGTTTCGGGGGCGCTATAATTCCACCCCAAGTAAGAACTTTCCAATTCCGATAAAATTGCAAAAACTAATGCTATGATTGCACATAAAGAAATAAGCGACCAATGAATAATTTTTCTTCTTGTGGTTTTTCTTTGTGCCAGTTGCAAGTTTATCACCTCCAATTTTTCGGAAATGGCTTTTAAAGTATCAGCCTCCGTTTGGATAACAGTTTCTCCCAACAGCGTGCTTACAGGTGTTTCAAGCGCTTTCGATAAGGAGATTAACATATCAGAATCGGGAACTGACAGTCCTTGTTCCCATTTAGAAACTGTCTGCCGTACGATGTTCAGCTTGACAGCAAGCTCTTGCTGTGAAAGTCCTTTTGATTTTCTGATTGCTTTCATATTTTCGTTGAGCATTGGGGATAGCCTCCTTTCGATTATCACCCATATTGTATGCCAAACTGCCCGTTGCCACAAGCAACGCATTGTAACATTTGAGGAAAATAGTCAATTTTCCTTTGTGTTACGGAATCTTAAGTTCATGATATGGAAGAAATAATCGGCTTTGCACTTTTGTTAGACATAGAGCCGCTTTGGTATTCGATATGTT
>ERZ808054.1743-NODE-1743-length-11037-cov-4.647172_pt1 | contig 11037 bp, 10 predicted proteins | sample MGYA00380201_ERZ808054 | MGnify/ENA primary metagenome ERZ808054 (study PRJEB31490, sample SAMN06133419) | mouse gut metagenome | isolation source: Z5_2 | host: mice | place: China: Chengdu | collected 2015-05 ... | reverse complement strand
TAATCTTGAAAATAAGATAAAAACGTCAAAATCTCACTGATTTATAAGATTAAGAAACTTAGTTATTATAACAATTTTTTTATCCCAATTATCTACCGTCCGTATGATGAAATTTCCATAGGGAATGTATCCAAGCCGACTTGAAAAGTCAGTTTATCCTCTTTGGTTTTCTTTTCGTTTTTTTCTGCAAATCCTTGACCTCTATCCGCAAATTTACTACAATAATACATAGATAATTCTATCCAAAAACAACTAAACAGACATATACCCAGACTGTTGTAAACCGGGCAATTTACAGCAGTTTTTTTATGCCCAAAAGCAAAAAAGGAGTGTTAAATATGACAAACAGAATCCACACCAGCCAAAACGAATTTCACTTAGATGACAAGGAGCAGTATATCTTAAATGAGAAGTTCAAATTGTCCGGCATGAAAAGCAAGTCAGTTTTTCTGCGTAAGCTGATTTTATACGAATATATCTATGACGTGGATTACAGTTTCCCACGGGAATACAATACGGAGCTTGGACGGATTAACTCCAGCCTGAACCGGATTGCAAAAAGAATCAACAGCACAAACGGATATTGTCAATATTGGTTGACAATATCCTTGTAAAAGAATACAGCATGACAAGAAAAGAATGGAATAATGTAAAAACTATTCGTATAGGTTGCTTTGAATATGCGGTTCGGAAAAAATACATTGCAGACAATCCAATGGATTCAGTCTGTCAACTACATTAGGATATGTGTACAATCCGCTGACAGAATCAGAGACATACAACTTCATATCACAGGCTTTATAGACTGTCTTCAACTGTCTTCAAATTTGCAGACACAAAGAAAAACGGAAATGCCGTATTTGTCAGCATTTCCGCCCTATTAAAAAAGCGCGAGACGGGACTCGAACCCGCGACCCCGACCTTGGCAAGGTCGTGCTCCACCAACTGAGCCACTCGCGCATCAACAATGACTATTATACATACCCCCTGCCCATTTGTCAACTCCTTTTTTAATATTAATTTTTAACTTTTTTTATCTTCCCAGTAACCGTTCAGCCTGGAATGTTATGCTGATGGGCGGACTCTCAAGTACAATGGACCGCCTGTCCGGATTTTACGGAAACATCAGCCTTGGGGTATTTATTTTCTGTGATCTGACAAATATTTTATATGTTTTAATAGCCGTTTTCTTTATCAAAACAGGATACGAAAATGGCGTGGTAAAACCGTCAAAGCTGAAATGGAGTAAAATCTTTTTGGTTGTCATAATGCTGATACAATATAATCTTTTGCTCTATATGGCGCCGATAAGGGAATTTTGGGCATTTTCTTTTTTATTTACCATAGTAACCGGGCTATTTTTGGATTCAAAAGTGGTTTTCATAACAGGTTTGGAGATTACGGTCTCATTGCTGGTATCCTGGCTGGTAGACGGAGATGCTTTTTTGCCGGTGAAGGATGAAATATACCAGTCCGCAATTATTAACCGGATTCTTTGTCTGGTTCTGACGATGGCATTTATTTATCTGATTGTCCGTATGGTTTCACGCCATCTGATAGGAGCAAAAAAAGAAGAACTGGAAAAAAACAATGAGCGGGTACAGAACGTATTAAACAAGGTCATGCATATTGCAGGGGAATTGGGCGGAGCCAGTCAGGCACTGGTAGGAACGGCCCAGGCGGAAAGCGCTTCTACACAGCAGTTATTTGCAATCAGCGAAAATCTTTTGGAACACAGCGGACAGATGATGGACAAATCGGAACAAAGCCGGAAAAATCTGCTGAATTTGGAAGAAAGCAGCCGCAATATGGAGCTTAAGATGCAGGATGTCAACCGCATTTCCAAAGAACTGACTGAAATTTCCGCGTCAAATGAAAAATCCCTGAATCTTCTGATGGGAATGAGCCGTGATGTGGAAAGTTCCACAGGCAAGACAAAGGAAGTTACAGATAAACTTTTGGCAGACAATACGAAAGAATCCCTGCTGAAAGTCGGTGAAGTGGTAAACCGCGTACAGGGCGGAACACATGATGTATCAGCGTTTATGAGTCAAAATGCACATCAACTGATGGAGCAAAATCAAGTTATACTGAAAACCGTGGAAGGCATCCGCACCATGATAAACTTGCTGAAAAAATCCGTGGAGGCGATTGATGAGGCAGAGGAAATCCGCAGGATACAGAACGGTGTCATTCAAGGGACGGTAGAAATCAATGAAGACATTGCAGGACGTATCCATTCCGAAAATGAAGAATTTACCAATATTGCAGATATGGTGCAGAGCAACAAGGAAGAAATCCTGGAATTGTCGCAACAGGTAGGTACCATCAATTCAATGGTGGAAGAACTGGAGAAACTGTTAGTAACAGAATCGTAACAGAAAACCCCGGCAAAGGCTTCTGCTCTTTCAGCGAAACAGCAGAAGCCAAATCCCCCCCCTGAAAAGAATAACGCATTTTAAGCGAGCCCCAAATATTCCTCTACCAATATCCGCGGAATCCGCCCGTTTCCTGCCACAATATCCGACACATTTCCCGTTCCTGCATCCGCGCCCCGGTAATCCAGTACCAGCCCGCCTGCCTCACGTACCAGCAGCATCCCTGCCGCAAAATCCCACAGCTTCAGCCCCCGTTCAAAATACCCCTCGATCCTTCCGCACGCCACATTCGCCAAATCCAACGCCGCCGAACCGGTACGCCTGATATCCTGGCAGTCCGTGAATACCGCCTGAAACACCGGAAAATTCTCCTCCGCCAGCGCTTTGTAATACGGCGAAGTGCCTATGGAAATCAGGCTTTCCCCCATTTCCATTGCGCCGCTCACCCGTACACGCCTGCCGTTCCGGTAACAGCCTTTTCCTTCCGCTGCCCAAAACATCTCGTCCGCATACGGATTATACACAATTCCCATAACAATCCTTTGGTTATCCATAAACGCCAGCGAAACCGCGCTGTTCCTGTAATCATGAATCAGGTTCGTGGTGCCGTCCACGGGATCCAGCACCCACACAAGCCCCGCCCGGTCAATTTCCTCGTTGGACTTCTCCTCCCCCATAAACTGCACTTCGGGATATAGCTCCTGCAATTTCCCACAGATAAACTGCTGCACGGCAAAGTCCACTTCCGTCACATAATCCGCTACCCCTTTTGTTCTGGTATGCCCTGCAGCCTCCCTGTCCCGGAACAGCTTCCCGGCTTCCTTCACCACCGCCTTTACAGCCTCCATGTCTACCTTTATGCCGTTCCCGGAGCAAATTACCATACCGGCTCCTTCCTCATTCCCAACATGCATCCGCATATCCATCCCTCCTTTTTCTTCTTTCTCCGTCTTCCACCGGCTGTCTGCCGGTCATCCACAGGCCGCTCCGGCTTAACCCCTCCGCCTGCTGTTTCCGTATTTCCGGCAGCCCTTCCGTTTCCCCGCTGCTATTCATTATCCGGTGCACCCGCGTTTAAGTCCGTATAACAGTCCAACAGCCCCACCGTCTCGTTTGCCGGTCTGCCATACATATTGCAGCATTTATGGGAAACTTGCGCACCCTTATCGCTGCCCTGGTCCATTTCCACGCTCATCCTCACCACGCCCATCTGCGTTTCCCCATCCAAATGCCTTAAAATATCTTCAATCAAACGTTCGTCTTCCATACCCCGCCTTCTCCCTCCTTTTTCTTTCCAATCCTTCCCCAAAACCCTGTCCGGCTTTATCCCTGCCAAAGCCGGCTTCCGTTACAAACACTGCGCATTTTTACCGGTACGTCTGCGGTCAATCCAATGACAGAGCGTCAAAAAAGTCCTGCTCCCCCATCTTCTCCGACTTATACCGGATCAGGAATGCCTTCATCTCCGCATATTCCCCCGGCATATCGGACAATATGGCATCAAAATTATCCTCCGTCACTCCGCCGATATCCGCAAATATCTCAAAATATTCCTGTTCATGCCCGTGTTCCCCCAAAAGAACTTCCCAGCTTTCCTCGCTGCCGCACCCCTTCGTATGCGCCGTCAGATATTCTTTCAGTTTGCCTTCCGTCTCCTCCGCCAAACCAATGGGATTCATCAGCCGCAGAAAAGCCAGACGCACTTTCCCCTTCCTCTTGTTTTTAACAAATTCCTCCAGGCTGCTGCCATAATCTTCTTCCCCGCAAAGTATCATTTTCGTATAGCCTTCACCGTCTTCCTCATCCATGACCGCATTCATTTTGGCATCCCACTTGCAGAGCCATTCTCCCGTTCCCGCCTCCAGCGGATTCATCAGGTATTCCGTATCCAACATCCCCGCACCGGCGGCTAACAGCGCCGCCTGCTGGTCTTCCACATCCCTGCCGCTTCCGTTTCCCTGCTTTCCGCCGCTCTCTGCCCGTTCCGTTCCGGGAGCATAGGCATAAATCCTCCTTACTGCCGGGCATTCCATGAAAATCCTGCTGCCCAGCTTCATTTTCTTCTTCGGCAGCCACACATTTTCCAAATTGGAACAGTAAGCAAATGCCCAGTCGCCGATTTCTTCCACCGAATCCGGCAATACCACCTTCCTTAACTGTTTTCTGCTTAAAAAAGTTTTTTTTGCAACGGCTTTCACCGGATACCCGTCAATTTCTCCCGGTACCCGCACCTCCGTATCCGTGCCGCCGTAATCCGTAATCCTGACCCACGTCCCGTCCTCCACCGTATATCCTATGGTCCCGTCCGCTGTTGTTAAACTTCCCTTCTGCCTGTCCATTTCCCCATCCTATTCCTGTTTTTATAATTCCAATTTTTTTATTTCATTTTCTTATTTCATTTTATGCAATTTTCTATAATTCCAATTTTTCTATTTCATGCATCAGGCTTTCCTGGCGTTCGGACAACCGCAGCGCTTCGTTATGCTTTTGGTAATCTTCACAGCCAAACGTGGCGATAAAGCGCGCCCCTGCCGTATTTACGGTAAGCTCCGTCACCAGTATCAGCATTTCGTTTCCTTCCTCAAAAGCCGTTTCCACAAAAGAAAACAGTCCGTGCAGCCTTTCCTTCGTCACCGCCGTTTCCGATTTCATGGCGGCAACTTCCGCCTCAAATTTTTTCTTAATCTGCCCGAACGCATCCGCCGCCGTTTCCGCATCGCCCGCATACAGTTCCTTCTTCGTCCGTTCCAGGAATTGGATGACCGCCCTGTGTTTCCTCCAATCCCCATCCGACAGGGAATTGGCTTTCCGCAGGGAATCCGCCAGCTTCTTCTTCCCCTCCGCCTGCCGCTCCATCATCTCCGTCACCGCCGCCATGTCTCCGCCTTTCTCCGCCAGCCCGCGGAGCGCTTTTAACGGAACCATCAGGTCATTCAGATAATCCGCCGTTTCCATCCGCTCCCTGATTTCCCCCAGCATTTTATCCATCAGCATACTTAACAGCGACAGCCGCTCGTCAAACGAAGCCGCCTTTGCCCGGATGAACGCTTCCTCCGGCGCCTCACCCTTTAAGATTTCCTCTACATGGTAATTCTTTTTATATTTTTGGTATAAATCATAATATGCGGTAAATTCCTTTACCACACGCTCATTGCGCAGGTACTGCCCCACCAGCGTTTCATCCACCGTCAGTCCTTCTTCCTCATACAGCGTAAGAATCTGGGACAAATCCTCCCAGCCCCTTGCCGTCACATAGGAACGCCCTTTCACGGTCGTCTCGATTTTATAAAAATGCTCTTTTTTCAGTTCCAAATAACTGGTAACCACATTATGGATGCCCTGGTTGCCTGCATATTCCTTCCACACTCCGTATTCCGCTTCCACATCCAGCACTTTCAGACGGTCCATCGTTACCACATCAAAATCCCGCACCGACTTATTATATTCCGGCGGATTCCCTGCCGTCACAATCACCCATCCTTCCGGCACCCTGTGCCTGCCGAATACTTTATACTGCAAAAACTGCAGCATGGACGGCGCCAGCGTTTCCGACACGCAGTTGATTTCATCCAAAAACAGAATCCCTTCCCGGATGCCGCTCTCCCGCATTACGTCATAGATGGACGCTATGATTTCGCTCATGGTATACTCGGATACTTTATACTCCAGCCCACCGTATTCCTTTGTTTCGATAAAGGGCAGCCCCAGTGCCGACTGTCTCGTATGGTGTGTCATGGAATAAGACACAAGCGCAATGCCAAGCTCCTGCGCAATCTGCTCCATAATCGCCGTCTTCCCCACACCCGGAGCGCCCAGCAGGAAAATGGGGCGCTGACGCACCACCGGAATCCTGTATTCCCCGAAACCATCCTTTTTTAAATACAAATCCACCGTATTCCTGATATATTCCTTTGCCTGCTTAATATTCATATCCGCCTAATCTCCCGCTTCTTTATTTCTATTTCTTTTTGCTCCATTCCGGGTTCCTGCCATCACGCTCCGATATCGTCCTCGTTTAGAACAATTCCGATTGCCCAGGGCGGCAGCTCTGGCCGGTCCCCGTTTTCATCCAGGAAAATAAAAATCGTATCATATGCCGGCATCTGCGCCGGATAAATCCCATAACCGTCCGTAAAGTAAATCAATCCTTTCAGGTTTTCAAATTCCCCTTCCGCCGCCAGTTGCTCCACATACCCAAACACCGGCCGGAAATCCGTGGACCCGAACCCCTTTAACTTCCCGTTCTTCATGAACTCCTCAAAATCTTCCTCCCCGGTTATCTTCGTATCGCTCTGCACTTCGCTGTCACACTGGATGATATGCACATTGATTTTCTGGAAAAAATTTTCCGTTCCCTTTAAAATCGAATACGTTTTCCGTACAAACTCCCGGACGATTTCCCCTCTGCAGGATGCCGACGTATCAATGGCAATGACGAACTCCTTCACCTTTTTCGCATCCTTATACTCTAACGGTTCCACCAACGGCATATTCCCATACTCCGAAAGCCCGTAAGTGTAATAAATATAATCAAACTCCTCGTCATTCACCTGCATATCCTCGCCCATTACCGTAAACTTCCGCAGGATTTCCGCATAATCATACCGGTCACGGGTAGCTTCCGCCAGATTCTTCTCCAAACTCTCGGAATTATTTTTATCTTTGGAAAAAGACTTTAAATCCGCCTTAATCCTTTCGCTTATTTTCTTCCACTGCTCCTCCGAAACCTCCAATTGTTCCTGACGCTGCCAGTATATATGCGCATCCCTGCAAAACAGCTTTTGCCACTGCATTTTCTCCCCGCCGCTTACCGGATGGTTCCGCAGGTAACGGTAAATCCGCTCCGCCGTCAGCATCCCCGCATCCTCCTTCAGGTAATGCAGTTTATTCCTCGCTTCCGCATCCGTTTCCAGCACCGCCATATGCAGCCCCAATTCCAGCACCACATTCTCCACTGCGGCATCCACCGCCAAATCCCACGCTTCCCGTTCCTTTTCCCCATATGCAAAATGATGGTAAAACACAAAATGGAACAGCACATGAAGATACATCCGTACCGGAAAACCTTCCTCCTCCCGGTACCGTCTCAACAGCCAGACCGGATCATAATACAGCCTCTCCCCATCCGATGCCGCACCCTCCATGCCCATCTTCATTTCCGGTTTCAGCCTGGACAAAGCCACATCCAAAAAACGCATATTGACCACGATATTATCCCGCGCCAACTGCATCACCTTCCCCGCCAGCCCCGTAACCCGCTCCATACGCAATTCTTCATCCTTATCCATAACCTTAGTCCCATCTGCCATCCCGTTCACCGCTCCCGCTTTCCAAACCATCTCCCCATCCCAATCCCCAAAAACTACATCCCTGCCATTTTCTATCTTACCAATCTTTTCACCGATTTACTACCCCAAAATAAAAGATATTCCCCTTTCAACATAATAGTTCCGCCTGAAATGTTATGTTCGTAAGCGGACGCACGGGAGGGTGAAAAGGAATGCTATGATACGGCATTACATCTTTTGATATCCAGCAAAAGCCAGGAGCCCCACCCCCTGCCCGGTTTGTCCCTGGCGCCCTGTGCTTCCCCTGCCGGCATCTGTTCAAAACCTGTTTCAAAAAATGGTGCTGTTTCTTATTGCGTCCAGTCGTTGGTTTCTGACCGCTTTAGGCGGCGTTGTCTGACGAATAAGGTATTTCGCGGAACGGGAAATACCTTGTGAGGAGTTTCGCCGCCGTGGTCAGAAACCGACGGCTGGGCACAATTAGAAATAGCCCATTTTTGCCATCAGGTTTGAACAGATGCAGACAGGGGAAGCACAGGGCGCCAGGGACAAACCGGGCAGGGGGTGGGGCTCCTGGCTTTTGCGTCTGCACTCACCCACGAACATAACATTTCAGACTGAACTGCTGCCTTTCATGCCTTTTCCATTCCGTCTTTATTCCCCTTTGCAACTACGGAAGTGGTACCACATAAAAGTTTTCTTCCGTAGGGATACCCATCACATCTTCCTTCTGAAACAGCAGACTCTCCACCTGCTCCAAATCGATGACACGGTCAAACGCAAAGTTCACCAAATAGGTGTCCGTATTCCCATCACCGTATCCCATGCTTCCCCCATTTGTCAGCCACGGATACAGCGTACCGTCCTTCATCTTCATTCCCATGAACATTGGCGGTTCCACATAAAAATCAGAAAAAATGCTTTCGCCGTTTTCATTGACGCCCTCCTCTGTTACCGTCTGCCTGGGGAAATCGTATTCCACATAAACGGAAACCGGAGAAAGTTCCACCTTTTTCACCGTGGCTCCCGAATCACCCAGCAGCTCCTGCATCCGGTATTCTTTCATGCTGTCCTTTCCCTTCAGGTTCCAGTCAAACGTCCATGTATCTTCAATCGCAGACCCCAAATATTCCGCTTTGGCAACCGTTCCCAAATTATGCAGCTCCACATGGATATCCTTATCCACAAAATATCCCCTGACATTGCTGTGCAGCATGACCACATATTCCATACTTCCGTCTTTCATCACCATATGCCCGATATTTCCGTATTCGTCCTCCACCAACGGCGAACCGTCCGCATTGGCAGCTTTTCCATCCGGTCCCGTCACCAAACCGTCATAAAACGATGCCGTATAATTAAAATCGTCTTTCCCGTCCACCGATACATCCATCCGCTCAAATGCTGGTTCCGCACCTTCCGCAAGCTCATATCCTTCCACGCGGAATACGATATAGGAAAAATAATTATCCGTAATGCTCTGTTCCGCCGTAATCTTAACGCCTTGTTTCGTGCATTCCTGCATGGCAAACGCCACTGCCTGTTCCTCCTCCAACTGCACCTTTTGTTCTTCCGTTACCTGCATTCCTTCCTCCAGGCTCCGGCTCCAGCGCAGGTATGCCGCCACCGTGGTAATACTTCCGCATGTCAGTGCCGCTGCCAGAAAGAGAACCGCTGCTTTTCCTGCCGAAAATCCTTTTTTCTTTGCTAATTTCTTTTTCCGCATTTTTTTCATATTTTCTGAATTTTCCTTTCTTTTCACATTTTTCTTTTGCAGTTGTCCGTGATACTCCTGATATGTCCCTGTTCCTGTCCCCCTATCTTCTTTTTTAATACTTTCCTTCTTTAAATGTTCCTCTTTCCTGCTTATTTCCTCCCCGCCTGCCGCACGGATTTTATCAAAAGCAGCCTTTGCCTTATCCTGTACCACTTCCGGAATTTCCACATCCGTCTGCAACGCCTTTATGAGATCCGCTCTATCCATTCTTTTTTCCTCCATAATCATGCAAATTCCTTTGCCAACTGCTGCCTGCCCCTTGCCAGCCTGCTCCGTACCGTACTTTCCGGCATTCCGAGAATCTCCCCGATTTCCCCGGTCTTAAAACCCTCCACGTAATAAAGCATCAGTACCAGACGGTACTTTTCACCAAGGGAAGCCAGCGCTTCTTCCCATTCTATATTCTCATAGTTCCTTTCGCCGGAAGGTATCTCAGGCATTTCCTCCAACAGTGAAATATGTTTCTGTTTCCTCAAAATATCATGGCATTTATTTATGAGAATCCTGGTCATCCATGTACGGAAATAGGCTTCCTCCTTTAACTGCCACAGCTTTTCCCAGCAGACAAGGATTGTATCCGAGATGGCATCCGCAACATCTTCATCGTTACGCAGAACTGCTTTCGCCGCTTTATACATATTCTGCATCTGCGACTGCATCAGCGCAACGAAAGCGTCCGGATTCCCCTGCTTCGCCCTTCTGATTAAATTGTCCATAATAGTCCCTCTCTTTTTCTGCACGTACAGTAACTTTTTTGTGTTTCTATCCATTAGACGGCAGACAAGCCCAAAACGTCCCAAGTAATTTCATCCCGTCAAAAAATCCACGCATGGCTCCGTGCGATGGGGCAGGAAATACATCTTTCCCCCACTTGACGCGCCGGGCACCCGTCAGCTCTGCTGACATCCTTCCTTTGGGTGCCCGTGTGCATAAAAAAGAAGAAAAGCCCCGCTTTCACGGGACTTTCCTTCTTTTTATGAGGGGGGAGATAGTGAGTTTTAAATAGTGAGTTCTTCAACTATCCATAATTCATCATAAATGGTAATTGTGTCTTTCCTGTGTTTTTTTCTGAAAAAACTTATAAACTTTCCTAACCATTCATAAACTCATTCTTAAGAAATTGAACATGGGAAAAATTTTTCCCTGTCTGCACGGCTCCGTGCAGAAAGAAGAAAAGCCCCGTTTTCACGGAGCCTTTCTTCTTTATTTTCTTATGAGGGGGGAGATAGTGAGTTTTTAAATAGTGAATTCTTCAACTATCTGTAACCTATCATAAAAGATAATTGTGTCCTTCCTGTGTTTTTTTCCGAAAATAATTATAAACTTTCCGTCCGAAAAAGAAACTCCGGAATACGCATCACCGGCACCTAAAGCCCCCAAAAAACTTAATCCATGTCGCTTTCACTTGCCGCCACCGCAGAAACCACCGAAGTCACCGCTGCTATAATTACGGCAATAATCACGATCAGCAAACCACCGCCCAAAATTAACATTTCCATACTCTTTTACCTCTTTTCTTCCCAAATTCTTCTGTCCGGCTTCCAAACCGGTCCAACTCATTCCGCTTAACGTTTATTATAGCACACCATTTCCG